>OFGH01000767.1_pt1 | contig 25832 bp, 19 predicted proteins | sample 1521721 | NCBI WGS metagenome assembly OFGH01 (sample SAMEA3504132, study PRJEB24116) | mouse gut metagenome | biome: mouse gut; feature: mouse-associated habitat; material: faeces | place: Denmark | collected 2011
GGAGAGGGCCGTCCCCCACAACACACAAAGGAGGAAACAACATGCCAAGCAATCAAACACCCAACTACGCGCTCAACCAGTGGGAGCGGGACGACCGCATCCTGATGGAGGACTTCAACGCAGACAACGCCAAAATTGACGCAGCTCTTGGGGCGCACGCCGGGACGCTCACCGCGCACACGGAGGCGCTGACCAAGCTAGGCAACTGCCGCATTGAGGTCTTTGACTATGTCGGGACCGGCACTTTCGGGCAAAACAACCCCACTGTCCTCAACTTCTCAGCTCGGCCGGTATTCTTTCTCATAGTGTGCGGCTCAGCAATTTACTACGGATTTGGGCTGGATGAAACACAGCACGCCTTTCTTGGGATGTACTACAACGACGCATTCCAAACCTTTGGCTTTACACGCAAAGACATGCACTGGGTTGGGAGTCAGCTCAGGATATTGGGTGAGGACGCAAGACGTCAGATGAACGGGAAAGACTATGAATATCGCGTGCTTGCTTTCTATGCGGAGGACGGTGAAACGTAAATGACAAAGAGGACCCGCCCCTTGCGGGGCGGGTCCCTTCTTAGAGGCTTAAGGTAACCCGAGAGAGCTACTTAAGAATTCGCTCCAGTAATGGTAATGGTATCGTCGCCGGTAAAGCTCGTGATAGTAGCCTTCTTTTCGACATCCGAGCTATAAGTGCCAGCGTCAAACCCTAGGGCCCCATTAGACACGGTACCCTTACCACCGGTCATGCCAACCGTTACAGTGTCACCCGTAGTACCAGTAATATTTGTGCTGCCCCAAGTGACGGTGACAGTCACCTTTGCATTGGCCTTCACTGCCAACTTGGTGGCGCTAGTGCGCACACCCTTGTCGTCCACAGTAATCACATTGGTGTACTTACCCGTAGTCGAACCAAGAGTAGCAGCAGTGGTCACATCAGTGGGAACAGTAATCTCATAGTACCCGGTCTTGATTTCGGTTTCGGCGGTGAGGTTGCCATAGGCGGTAGCGTTGGCGGCATAAGTCCAGGTCGTTCCACCGTCGTTGGTCTTGATGTAACCGGTAGCCTTGCCGGTAGCGCCAGGCGCAGCGGTGGTGGCGGCAGTGCCGTCCTCCACATACTCTACCACTTTGCCGTCCACAGTCAGAGCCCAGTACTCATCACCGATATCAGCAGTGGTATCGCAGGTGATGGTGGTCTTCTTGCCATCCTTCTCAACGGAGAACTCCCAGGTGGTGGGGGTAGTGGCATTGGGCTTGGAATCAATGACCTTATAACCCAGAGCACTGATGGCATCCTCCATCTGGACAACCAGATTGCCACCAGCATAGTGGCCAACCAGAGTCAGCTCGTTGGTGCCACTGACCTTGGCCTTGGCCAGGTTCAGAGGATCGCCAGCGATCTTGGCGGCCAGCTTCTCATCAACAGCGGAGCTGTACTTACCAAGGGTGGGGGCCTCGCTGCCGCCCTGGTCAATATACTCGCCATAGGTGTCGTTGATGATGATGGTGGTAGCCACGCCGTCCTCGATGACAGCGGCCAGCACACCACAGAAGCCGATATCGGCGTCGCGGCTGTCGATGAGCTTCAGCGCGCTCTCCAGGGCTCTGTAGTCGGAGCCCTTCACGATGGTCTCGTCGAACCAGGTCACGTCGGCAAAGTTACCGGTGGGCGCCTTAACGCCGCTCTTCAGCTTGGCGTTGGCGTACACCACATTGACGTCGGTAGCCACGGAGAAGCCCTTGCGGTTGTTGTAATCGGTGTACAGAGTGCCGTCCACGAACCTCAGGCCGCCGGCCAGGTGGGTGGTTCTGTAATCGACATCAATGATGGTGGTCTTCTTGTTAGCGTCGTAGTAGGTCTCAACATCCTCCACGGCGGTGGCATAGTTGCTGGCCCACGCGGCGTGACCATCAACCTTGCGGACGTTGCCGTCAGCGTCGAAGCTGATCTTGTACCACTCACCCTGGTTCATGTGGGCGGTGTCGATCTTGGAGTAGTTGCTGTCGGTGACCTCATACAGAGAGGTGATCTTGCCATCCATGAGGACCTCACGCTCCCAGCGCCACTTCTCAGAGGTGCCGTGACCGTACTCCTCCCACTCCACGTCATCGGTGTGGACGTAGACATACTTGGAGGTGGTACCCTGATCCTCGCCGATAGTGATGACAGCGATCACGTCGCCGCCCTCATACAGGGTGTAGATCTCGCTCTTGGGTACGGCCACCTGAGCGTCAGTGTAAGGGGTGTTGGTGCTGTCATTATAGTCGTTGGCCACCACATCATCCACCACGATGTTGGTGTTCTTCACACCGACGGTGACGGACTCCACATCGTCAATGATGATGGCTTTGTTCACATCTGTGCTGCCAGTCATATAGTACTTGTCCAGGTCAGCAGCAGGAGTGCTTTGGACATCACTGTAACCGTTACCAGTCTTAGTGGTTTGCTGTTCATAGTCGGACTTACAAGCGATGACGCTGGTGTCCACGTTGATGTACACGGTCTTGTCATTGCCGTAAACCCGCTTGTCGCTCTTCACTCCGTCAGAGCTGGCCACCAGAGAGACGTGGCCCTTGTCGATGGTGTAGGTATCGGCAACGGTGCCATTGTTGTAGATGCCGCCGTCCTTGACGTTCTGGGCCCACTGGCCGTGGTCCTCGTTGTAAGAGGTGGAGACGGCCTCCAGGGTGTAGACGTCCTTGCTGTTCACGCTGTAGGTGCACCAGGTGTTCACGATAGCGCCAGCATCAACGCCGGTGCTGTCCTTCATGTTGACCTTGATGACCTTCATGGTGCCGTCCAGGAAGATGGCGGCCATATCGGCCTCGCCGTTGCGCAGGTCGCTGGCGCCGCCGTCGTTGCCGGTGATGAACACGTACTGATCGGGCTCTTCATTCTGCTCGATGCCGATGAGGTAGCCGTACATATCCAGCACGACATTGTAGGTCAGCTCTTTCAGGTTGCTGTTGCTGTACTGATAGAGGGCGTCGGTATCGTACTGGGCGGAGTTGGCGTAGTCATACTTGGTGCCGCCCACGTTGATCCAGTCCTTCTTGCTGAAGGAGTTGATGGTCAGGTCGGGCAGGATCTCGGGAACAATGATCTCCTTGATCTCGTTCTCGGCCACCCGGACCAGAACGATGTCGCCGTCCTTCACGTCCTCGATGTCAAAGTCCTCGCCCTTGACGTTCCGGCTGACGGTATGCTCGGAGGTGTCCTTCACCAGAGCCTTGTTCTTGTAGTCCACGCTCCAGATGGTGAAGCTGGCCTCATCCTTGCGCTCGTTGTAGTCGTCGTCGGCCTTGGCCAGGTAGGTGTTGATGATGGCGATGTAGACGGTGGGGTCCTCGCTGTTGTTGTCCACAAACACCTGAGTCAGCACGCCATTGCCGGTCTTGCCCACGGTCTCGGTGTTAGTACGCACCAGGTTGCCCTCGGTGAAGTAGCCGTAGTCGCTGCCGCCCTCGGGGGCCAGGACCTTCTTGTCCGTCTCGCCGTCGATGGCGATAACAAAGTCGTAGGTCTCAATGGTGTTCTTGCTCAGCAGATCGTAGAGCATCTTGCCGGTGACCTTCTCGGTGTACTCCTGGCGCAGCAGCTCCTTCTTCATGTAGGTGCCGATCTGCTCACCCTTGTACTCCCAAGTGCGGGAGGGGCGCTGGAAGCAGTCCAGATCGCTGTTGTTCAGGCGCAGATCGCCGTCGTACAGCTGCTCGCCCAGCTGGATGTAGTACTGACCCTTGTGGTTGGCGTCAGAGGCTACGTCGCTGGTGCGGCCCTCGATGGCGTTGTACTTGGCCTCAGTGCCGGTGCGCTGAGTGTACTCGGCACGGTAGCCCACGGTCACGCCGTTGGCCTCGAAGCCGGGGGTGCCGGTGAAGGTCACCATCTCGGTGCGCAGAGCATTCAGAGCCATCTGTGCCACCTGGTTACGGGTCAAGACGGGCGGAATTGGGTAAAGTGTGCGGAAAAATGCGGTTAAATATGAAAACGCCCCGGATTCTAGCACAAAATCCGGGGCGTTTGCCGCTTCTTACGTTTCTTGAGTCAAGAGGAAAGTCAAGGGCGCTGGGACTTCAGAAATGTTGCCACAAAATAACAAAAAAGTCTAAACGACAAGAAATCGTTTAGGCTCTCAATAAATCATGCTGTTTTAAGACAATATACCTTGCTTAGCCAGTGTCATAGTCCCTTCCAAAACACCCCCAACGTCCCAACCATTTTGGACTGCGGCTATCTGAATTGGAGGGAATTTAAATGAAAGGAATCGGAATTTTTAGAGGTGGATTTCAACCGATTTAGTTAGGAAAGCCGATAAAAACAAAGAAAAGGCCCCGAGTAATGGTGAATTACTCAGGACCTTTTGTAGGTCATTTTAGTTGGGATACTGTGTCTGGGTTGAAAGGGACAATGACAAATGGAAGACTGATTACTTCAGCTCCACCTTGGCGCCGGCCTCTTCCAGCTTCTTCTTCAGCTCCTCGGCATCGGCGGTGGGGACAGCCTCCTTGATGGGCTTGGGGGCGTTGTCCACCAGCTCCTTGGCCTCCTTCAGGCCCAGGCCGGTGATCTCCTTCACCAGCTTGATGACGGGCATCTTGGAAGCACCGGGATCTACCAGGACCACGTCGAACTCGGTCTTGGCATCGGCAGCGGGAGCGGCAGTAGCAGGGCCAGTCACCATGACAGGGGCGGCGGCGGAAACGCCGAACTCCTCCTCGATGGCCTTGACCAGCTCGGCCAGCTCCATAACGGTCAGGGTCTTTACTTCTTCAACAAATTTTGTGATCTTCTCAGAAGCCATTACAATTTACCTCCTATGATCGGTCTTTATTTTGTTACTCGGCAGCGGGGGCCTCGGCAGCCTCGCCAGGGACAGCGCCCTCGGCCTGCTTTTCGGCCACGGCGTTCAGGGCCACGGCCAGGCCGCGGATGTTGCCGTTGAGGGCCATGCAGAGCATGGTCAGCAGCTCGGTCTTGCCGGGGAGCTTGGCAACCCGCTCCACACCAGCGGCGTCCAGCACTTCCTTTTCCATGAAGCCTGCCTTGATGGTAAATTTGCCCTTGGAATCCTCGGCAAACTTGTGGAGAATCTTCGCGGCGGCGATGGGGTCCTCCTCGGAGAGGGCGAAGGCGGTGGTGCCGGTCATGGACTCGGCCAGGGCAGCAAATCCGCTGTCCGTAGCGGCGCGGCGCATGATGTTGTTTTTGATGACGGCGTAATGGACACCGGCCTCACGCAGCTCGCGGCGCAGCTTGGTGTCGTCGGCCACGGTGATGCCCCGGTAGTCCACCAGGACGCCGGCCACAGACTTTTCGATGCGGGCCTTCAGGGCGTCCACCTGCTCCTGCTTCGCCTGGATGATATTCTTGTTAGCCAAAATCGTTCACCTCCCGATAGTTCGAATCTGAAGAAAAAGGGAAACAAAAAAGCTCCTTCCAACGCACCGTGGAAAGAGCGTAACCGGAAAGTCCAGTTCCTTTTGGAGCCGGGCTTTATATCGCAACGCGTCAATTCCTCGGCAGGCGGTTGGCACCATTATATCCCCAAAGGCGGGGACACCTGCTGTCTTTGGATGAACAGCTCTTATATTATACGGGAAGGGGAAGTGGTTGTCAAGGGGCTTTTCCGGCTTTTTTTCGGGAAATTTCCCACTCCAGGGTCCGGCCCCGCACCACCCGCCACAGGGCCATCACCCCAATCAGGTTGGGGACCATCATGGCGCCGTTAAGGAGGTCGGAGAGGCTCCACACCAGGGTGAGGCGGGCGGGGGCGGCCAGAATCATCACCAGAAGGTAGCAGAGGCGGTAGAGGGTGACAGTCCACCTCCTTTCCCCGGTGAGCCAGGCGATGGCCCGCTCCCCGTAATAGCCCCACCCAAGGACGGTGGAGAAGGCAAAAAGGAGGATGGAAAGGCTCACCACCCGGCCCCCCAAGGGTCCCAAGGCAGCGGTAAAAACGGCAGAGGTGAGGGCGGCTCCATCCAGGCCGGAGCGCCACAGTTCCCCGCCGGAGAGGATGATTAGGGCGGTGAAGCCGCACATAAGGATGGTGTCCACGAAGACCTCCAGGATGCCCCAGCAGCCTTGCTCCACGGGGCCGCGGGCCGCCGCCCCGGCGTGGGCGATGGGGGCGGAGCCCAGCCCCGCCTCATTGGTGAAGACCCCTCTGGCTACGCCAAAATGGACCGCCTGGCGCACCGTATACCCCGCCGCGCCCCCGGCCGCTGCCTGGGGGGTGAAGGCGCAGCGGAAAATAAGGGAGAGGGCGTCGGGGATGGCGGCTGCGTTTTTCACCAGCACCAGCGCCCCCGTTCCCAGATAGAGGAGGGCCATCAGGGGGACGAAGGCGGCGGTAAAGGCCCCGATTCGCCGCAGGCCCCCCATCATCACCAAACCGGCCAGAAGGGCCAGAGCGCAGCCGGTGAGGAAGGGAGGCAGGCCGAAATCCTGGGCCATGGTCTGGGCCACCGCCCCCACCTGGGTGGCGTTGCCGATGCCGAAGGAGGCCAGGGCGCAGAAGAGGCAGAATATCCCCGCCAGCCAGGGCATCCCCAGCCCCCTGGCAAGATATTCCATAGGCCCGCCCTGCCAGCGGCCCTCCCGATCCCGGATGCGGTATTCCACCGCCAGCAGCACCTCGGCGTATTTGGTAGCCATCCCCAACAGGGCGGAGCACCACATCCAGAAGACCGCCCCCGGCCCCCCGGCCACAATGGCGGTAGCCACGCCGGCGATGTTCCCGGTGCCAAGGGTGCCTGCAAGGGCGGTGGAGACCGCCTGAAAGGGGGTGATGCCCTCCTCCTTTCCGCTCCGGCGGCGAAAAAAGGAGCCTAGGGTGGCCTGAAGCACCCGTCCGGGCCGCCGCAGAGGCAGAAATCCGCTTGCCACAGAAAGCCACAGCCCTGCCCCCACCAGAAGAAATACCATCTTCCCGACCCCCGTTTCCCATTCTTTATACCATCTTATGGGACAACATGGTGGTTCATGCAAAAGCCCCAGGGACACATCCCCGTAAAGAGGGGAAGGGCAAGACAGACCGCCACGGTTTGCCTTGCCCTTTTTTTGTTTGCGGAGGAGAGGAGGCTGCCCCCAATTATGCCATCGCAGATAGCTCCTTCTTCTTTGCATTCAGTATCTTACGCAGCTCCTTCTTGCGGGGCTCCAGAGCCTCGTCGCTGATGTGCCGCAGCGCGCTGAGATACAAGCGAATGGACGTTGTATCATCCACCTGGGCATAAATCTCCTTGAGGATGCCGAACAGCTCCTCATTGGCGATGACGCAGGAAAGCATATTGTACTGATTCATCATGGATACCACATCTATGGCCCCGTAGAAAATCTCCCCGACATATTCTGGGGTGTCCGCAAAGAGCTCCCTTTGTTTTCTAAGCCAATAGAGCAGCATGGTGGTATCGTTGTGGAAGGCTGCCATAATGGCGGGGTTTTTGAAGGGCTTGGAAATATGGAGGGACAGGTTCTTCTCAATTTCAACCCCCCATGCAAGAAGCTGCTCTGCCTGCTGAGGGGTGCGGGCCACGTTCAGGGCGTTGCCGTTGAAGACGCTGGCCTTACAGGTCCAATGGATATCGGCCCCCATTTCACGGAGGGCCTGGGCCACAGGAAACCGGTTATCCACCACCGCCTCCAGGAAGAGATTTGCACCCGATAGACAGGTGGCGTGGACCAGCCCCGGCTCCTCCCTTATTTGGCGGAGGATTTCTTCATCGGGGATGGTTTCATCCCGAAGCTGGGACGCAATTTCAGCAGCTCTTTTTCGCAATTCCAAATCGGTCATTTCGTCAACATCCCTTCCAAAGCATTCAGCTCCATATTCCTACAGCGGGCCGCCAAAAGGGGACTATGGGGCTATTTCTCGCTCCGGACGCGGTTTACCACATCGGGGCAGTTGGTGATGACGCTGTGGACCCCCTTGGCTATCATATCCCGGATGTCCTTCGGGTCATCCACCGTGTAGGGATTGATTTCGATGCCATGGCTGCGCAGGTCCTCCACCACCTCCGGGGTAAGATTGTGGTAATCCGGGTGGTAGCAGGGAATGCCGTTTTTCTGGGTGTATTCCCCGGCGTCCAGCCGCCAGTCGTAGGCCAGGAAGCCGTATTTCAGCTCCGGGGCCAGCTTCTTCATCCGCATAATGGTGAAGTGGTTGAAGCTGGTGATGAGGATGCGGTCCTCCACCTTGTACTCCCGCAGCAGGTCCACCAGCAGCTGCTCCATCTCCAGGTACTGGAAGACACCGGTCTTCATCTCGATGTTGGTGAGGACAGGCTCGTTCTTCACCAGCTCCAGGTACTCCCGCAGGGTGGGGATTCGCTGCACCGGAAACGCATCGCCGAACTTCTCGTTGGCGTTTAGTTCCTTCACCTGGGCCAGGGTCAGGTCCTTCACCCAGCCCTTGCCGTCGGTGGTGCGGTCGATGCTTTCGTCGTGGAGGATGATAATCTCGCCGTCCTTGGTGAGCTGGACATCGTTTTCGATGCCATCCACACCCTCCGCCAGGGCCTTTTCAAAGGCCAGCATGGTGTTTTCCGGGTAGCGGCTGCAAAAGCCCCGGTGGGCATAATTTTTAATCATAATAAAAGCGCTCCTTTCTGGGAAAACGGGGCCGCAAAACGCGGCCCCGTTTTTTATCTGCCGCCTGACAGAAGGAATAATTGCAGGTTTAGGCCAGACCAGCGGCCTTCCGGGCCTTGCTGTTCATCCGCAGCAGAACGAAAGCGGAAACAAAGCCGATGGCGGAGAGGACGGACATGGCGATGAAGCAGTTCATATAGCCCTTGAGGGGGGTGGCGGTGCCGACGTACTTATCCACCATGCTGCCGGAGAGGGTGTACAAGAAGATTTCCGGGGCGTAGGTGCACAGGGAGATAACGCCGGAGGCGGTGCCCGCCAGACGCTTGGGGACCATGACCTCGTCGATGGTGGCAAAGTACAGGGCCTTGATGGCGTAGAGGCAGAGGCCGTACACCACGAAGGTAGCCACAATCAGGGGGATGGAGGACTTGCCGGCGGGGATGACCACATAGGCCAGGGCAAAGACGGTCATGCCGATGAAGCCGAACTGGATGAACTTGATGCGGCTGCCCAGCTTATCCGCGATGAAGCCGGCGGCGAAGGCGCCCAGCATCATCATCATGTAGGTACGGACAACCGAGAGGGTGGCGACGGTGGAGTCGGGAATCTCGAAGGCGGCGGAGAGGTAAGCGGTGACATAGCCGTGGAAGATGAGGGCGGAGTAGTTGCAGATGCCCAGCAGGCCGCACAGCCAGACGCGGGGCATTTTTGCCACTTCCATAAAGTCCTTCATATTCAGGGGGTTGCCCTCGGCGGCCTTCTGCTCCGCGGTCTTGGCAACAGGCTTGTCGTTCTCCATGAAGATGAAGCAGAGGATACCGGCTGCCAGCATCAGAACGGAGTAGTACATAATGGCGTTCTGCATGCCGCCGATGCTATTGGTGGCCCAGGAGAAGACGGCCACGGAGCCGAAGGCGGCGATGGTGCCGATGAGGCCCCGTCCGCCTTCCAGCAGGCCGAAGAGACGGCCCTGCTCCTCCGCTTCGCCCAGCCGGTTGATGCTCTTGACCATGGCGGCCCAGAAGGTGAAAACGGTGGTGATGGCGAAGATGGCGTGAATCACAACCAGCCAGATGAAGCTGGGCATGGTCCAGAACCAGAAGCCGGCCAGAGCGGTGCCGATGCAGGAGAAGACGATAAGGGATTTGCAGCTGAACTTATCGGCCAGAATGCCGCCGGGGAAGTAGCAAATGAAGTTTACAATGCCGTAAGCGGACATGATAAGGCCCAGCTGGGTGGCGTTGGCGCCGGTGGCCTCCATCAGGGGGGCCATGTAGGTTTCCCGAAGATAGGGGAGCTTGGTGATGATGCCGCCGGCGAAGGCGACCAGAATTAGGGTCATCCATTTGTTGCTTGCGCGGGTCTTTGTCATAAATTTTCCTCCTCATTACGTTTGGGTACAACGCGAAAACACTTCTTCGCCCTGGGCGGCGGGGCTGTGCGACCCTGCCGGCCAGAACTTACTTGCAAGGACCAAAGGGATGGTCCTGAAGTCCAAAGGGAAGGGGAGAGGGCTAATCTTTCCGGCCGCCGGGGGGCGGGTCTTTTGCTCCCCGCAGGTACTGTCCGGCATCCTTCAGGAAGCTGGCTACCAACAGCACAATAACAATGCCGATGGGGAAGGCCGCCACAATGGAGACCGACTGAAGGCTGCTGAGGGAGCTTTGGGCATTGATGAGGCCGATGGGAAAGATGATGAAGATGAAGGCCCAGAAGATCCGTACCGCATGGTGGGGCTCCTCCACCTCCGCCAGGCGGCGGTAGGAGTAGGCGGCTACCACCATGGTGAGGGAATCAAAGGTGGTGGCGTAAAACAGCACCATGGTGATAAACAGCAGCCCCAAAGCCACCGCCGGCAGGGGCAGGGTGCGGAAGATGGAGATAATGACACTGGGGATATCCGCCCCGGCGGCAATAGCCCCGGAAAGGTCCAGCCGCCCCCGCATCTCCAGCCCCAGGCCGTAGTTGCCAAAGACGATGAAGGAGAGGAAGGTGCTGGAAAGTCCGGCGATGTAGCCGCCGACGATGGTGTTTCGGATGGTGCGGCCCTTGCTGATGACCCCCACAAAGAAGGGGGTGGCTACACACCAGGCCATCCAGTAGGCCCAGTAGAAGACGGTCCAGTTCTGGACAAAGCCGGTGGAGCCGTCGCCGCTGGTGCGCAGAGGATCCGCCCAGGTAACCATGCCGATGAAGTTCTGCACCAAATTGCCCACGGCGGTGATGCCGGTTTCCAGGATATATTGGGTCTGGCCGCCCCCCAGGAAGAAGTATCCCAGCAGGGCGAAGAAGAGCCAGGCGCAGATGACCGACATTTTCATAATGGCGTGGTAGCCGATGATGACATCGGCGGTGTAGACCAGCGCCACCAGCACCAGCAGGGCGATGGTGAGAAACGCCGAGGAAGGAAGGCCGAAAATATCCCCCAGCACCGAGCTAAGGAGAGGGGTGGCCAACGAGAAGGTGGTGGCCGTCCCCGCCAGCAGGGCAAAGATGGCGATAAGGTCGATGAGGTGGCCGATGGGGCCATCCACCTTGTCCCCCAGCAGGGCGCGGCAGCCCTCGCTGAACTTCTGCTTGGTGCGCTTGCGAACGTGAATCATAAAGCCAAAGCAGGCGCTAAGCACCATATAAAAGCTCCAGGGCACCGGTCCCCAGTGGAAGAGGGGATAGGTGCTGGCCCAGTCCTGCACCGAGCCCAGCTCCAGAATGCGGCTTTCCTGGGCGTAAAGCGCCCATTCGCAGAAGGAATAGTAGAGGATGTCCGCCGCCATGGTACCGGTGAAAATCATAGCCCCCCACTGGAAGTTGCTGTAGGCGGGCTTTTCCTCCGCGCCGCCCAGGCGGATATCCCCGTATTTGGAAAAGGCGATATAGAGGGAGACCACCAGAAAGCCCACCCCGATGAGGATATAGAAGGCGCTGAGCTGGTTGCCCAAAAAGCCCCGGATGGCGTCCACGACGCGGGTGCTCTCCTCCGGGCTGAAGATAAAGATGACACAGAGCGCCACCACCACAAAGAGGGGTATCAGCATATCGGTGGGGTCCAGCTGGGGCAGCAGCTTGCGTATGCTTGTTTTAGAGGAAGGTGCTTTTTTCATTCCATCGCCCATCCTTTCTCAAAATTTCTCCGCCGCCCCCCAGGCCCTCTCAAATCAGGACCTCCCCGGAGGGGGCCGGAGCCGCCTCCGGCCACAGGGTGGTGACATGGTCATAAAACTCCTTGGCGTACTGGTACTGGCGCATCTCGTAGGCGCCGTACTTTACGCCCATGCGGCCCTTGTATTCGCACCAGTTGGTCCACAGCAGCCCCGCCACAGCGATGTAGCAATAGATTTTTTGGCGGACCAGGTCGGGGCAGCTGCCTTCAAAATAGAAATCAATGGTGCGGTCGATCTGCTCCTTATCGTAGTAGGCGTAGATACAGAACATGGCAATGTCCACATGGGGGTCGCTGACCCCGGCGTACTCCCAGTCGATGAGGCGCACCTCCTGGCTGCCGTCCTGCTGATGGACAAAGAGGAAGTTATCATACACCGAATCAATGTGGGAAAGGCACTCCTCCTTGGGGCAGGCGTCGATGCGGCGGAGCAGCTCGTCAATATGGCGGCGAGTAACGTCGTAATCGGCAAAGGGCATGGATTCCTGCCGCAGCTCCTCGTAATAATCCAGCTGGGCCCGCAGGTCAAAGCGGAAATCCACCTGGAGCCGCTGCTGGTGGAACCGCCGCAGATGGCGCATACAGGCGGCCACCTCGTCAAAGTCCTCCGGGTCGCAGGGCCGGGCCTCGGACCAGAACTCGGTGACCTTGTAGCCGGTTTCCGGGTTCAGGTAGATCACCTTGTCGGAAATATCCATGCCGGTGCTGGCCAGGGCCTTGTAGACGGCGCTCTCCTTCTGGCGGCTCACCAGCTTTTGGGTGCCCTCTCCGGGGGAGCGCATTAGATATTCCTTCCCCTTGCAGGAGAAGTGCATCAGGTGGTTGGTCATGCCGCTGGAAAGGGGGTGGATATCGGTGACCTCCCCGGCGGAAACGCCGAACAGCTGGCTGATGAGGGCCATGCGGCGGCTCTCCAGGTGCTTGGATTCGCTGTCCAGCAGGCGCAGGTCCTCGTAGGTGTTCACCGGCATCACCAGCATCCCGGAGATGACGTTGGCATAGCCCACCAGCTGGTTGCCATGGCCGATGAGGGCGGCTTCCCAGCAGGCTCTCTTGCAGGCCGGGTCGGCGCAGAGCCTGGTGAGGTTTTCCCGCACAATGGCCGCGTCGTCGCTGCACAGGTAGGCGATACCGCACATGGCGTTGCCGCCCCCCTGCCGGGCGCCCACCAGCTCCATTTCGCGGGTTACCCGGAGGATGCTTTTCTCGTCAAAGTAGCTGCGCACCGCGTACCAGGAGCTGTACTCCGAGCGGCTGAAGAGGCTTTCGCCACACCAGACGTCCCCGTTGATGACGTAGCAGTTATCCAGCAGGTGGGCGGCACACTGGAGGGAATGGAGGCTATCCCCCTCGGCCCATCGGGGGTTTTCAAGAAGCTCCACACTGTAAAGGCTGGTGAGGTATTCAAATTTCTCCTTCTGGTAGCCCACCACCACGGCGATGTTATAGATGCCGGTGCGGTGCAATTGGTTAATGAGCCGTTCGATGAGAGATTCCCCGCCGATGGTGAGAAGGGCCTTGGGGGTGCTGTTGATGGGCATCATCCGTTTGCCGGGGCCGGCGGCCAAAATCACCGCCTGCCGGGGGCTGTTGCGTCGGAACATCTCGATGGTTTTGGGGGTAAGGAAGTAATCCTCCGCCAAATACCCCTCTTCCATCAGGTACTTGAGGGAGGCGCTGACAAGGCCCAGGGAGTACCCGGTCTGGGCTGCCACCTCCCGCTGGGTGGCACAGTGTCCACGGACCACCGTGGACAGTACAACGTAGTCTCTCTTCTTCACAGCGAACTCCTTTCCCAACACATGCAGCCCGTCCAAAGAGGTGCTGCCAGGCGCAGAAGAGAAATAAAAAAGGACGCAAAAAATCTCTCTTAAGACAGAGATTTTTTGCGCCGCTAACTCTCCGCGCGATTGATTCCGTCCCTTCAGTGTTGACACAAAATTTTCTTGTTGTGTACCATTTTAGCAAAAATTTCCTGTAGTTTCAATAGACATTTTAATTTATATTTTACGCTTTAATTTGTGGAAAATGCACAAATATGTAAAGAGGTCTTCTACTTGGTAGCTTTTCCCACCACCCGCAGGGGCTCCAAAATCTCCCACTGGCAGTGGAATCCTTGGGGGAAGGTGACCAGGTCGCCGGCCTCCACTGGGATTTTTTCGCCGTAGTGGTCGACTACCGCTTTGCCCTCCAGAATGAGGCAGGTGGTTTTTTCGTCGTAGTACCAGTCCAGAACCTCGCCGGGATTCCGCTGTTTTTCCCGCAATCCCCGGAAGAATTCCCGCTGGACATCGGTGGCTTTTTCAATTTGTAGCGCCATAAAAACGTCTCCTCCTGTCCCTCTCTTTTTGCCTATTATAACAGATTAGATGAAAAAGCACAACCGGTTTTTGGGAAAATACATAAAATATTTTTGACAAAGAGATTTCTTTTCAATATTTTGATGGGCCAAGCCAACGTTTTTTCGGAAAAGAAATTGAATTTGCCTGCGGGAAGTGGTATCATTACAAAAAAGGATTATCCCAAAGAATGATGGTCATAAGGAGCGGGAGAAAAGATGGGGAAGAAGATACTTGTAATTGGCAGTTTAAATATGGATATGGTGATTCCCGTAAAGGAGCTGCCCCAGAAGGGGGAGACCATCCTGGGGGGCAGCCCGGCCCATATTCCTGGAGGAAAGGGGGCCAACCAGGCTTGTGCCGCCGGAAAGCTGGGAGGCGCCGTCACCATGCTGGGAAAGGTGGGCCAGGATGGGATGGGGCGCGCCCTGAAGGAAAACCTGGCCGCCGCGGGGGTGGAGGTCACCCATGTGGAGGAGACCCCCGACGCCCCCACCGGCATGGCGGTGATTTATGTGGGGGAGACGGGAAGCAACAGCATTGTGGTGATTCCTGGGGCCAACGGGCTCTGCGATGCCGCCTTTATTGAGGCCAACGAGGAGCTCATTGCCGCCCACGATATTATCGTCCTCCAGCTGGAGATCCCCTACGACGGGGTGTTCCGGGCCATCCAGCTGGCGAAAAAGCACGGCCGGCTGGTGGTTTTGAATCCCGCCCCGGCCCCCGATTCCCTGCCGCCGGAGGTCATTGCCAGCCTGGATTACTTCACCCCAAACGAGACCGAAATGGCCCGCATCGCCGGGCTGCCGGTGGGGGGCGTGGAGGAGGCCATCGCCGCCGGCAAAAAGCTGGTGGAGGCGGGGGTAGGCACCGTTCTGGCAACCCTGGGGGAGGCTGGCGCCCTGCTGGTGACAAAGGAAACGGCCCAGGTGCTGCCCACCCTGCGGGTACAGGCAGTGGATACCACCGCCGCCGGGGACACCTTCAACGGGGCCTTTGTCACCGCCCTGGCGGAGGGAATGAGCCAGGAGGAGGCCATCGCCTTTGGCAACAAGGCCGCCTCCATCTCGGTGACCCGCAAGGGGGCCCAGACCTCCATCCCCAGCCGGGAAGAGGTGGATGGCTATAGGCCCTAAAGAGAACGGGGAGATAAGGGGCGCGTCTGCCTCCAGGGCCTGCTGTGGAGCAGCCAGAGGCAGACGGGGAGCGCCGGAATAAAAGAACTGCCCTTTTCCGTAAATTTAGGTGTTGACTTTCCGGGAAAAACCGATTATAATAGCACCCATACAAAACGCAAAGGCTATGAAGAGGAGAGTACGCCCTTCCCAACTCCCCCAGAGAGTCCCGGTAGCTGAAAAGGGACGGAGGCTGGACCGGCGGAAAATGGCCTCGGAGCCGCGCACCGACGGCGGCAGGCATCCCCATCCGGATGCGGCTGACCCAGGCTGCGACGGGGTTCGCCCGTTAAAGCGATAGGGTATTTCATTTGTACCCGAAGAGGCGCCTTGCTGCGAGGCAGGCGTGAAGTAAGGTGGTAACACGCAGGTTTCGGCCTTCGTCCTTATGTCCTTCCCTGGGAAGATGGGGGAGGGGGACGGAAGGCTTTTTTATTGCAAAATGATGGAATTCGAAAGGCAGTGAGGCCCATGATAGAGATAGACCATCTCACCAAAGAATTTGATAATCCGGACAAAACCCGCCTGGGCGTCCTTCGGGATGTGTCCCTGACGGTGGAGGACGGGGATATCTACGGCATCATCGGTATGAGCGGCGCTGGAAAGTCCACCATGCTGCGGCTCATCGGCCTGCTGGATACCCCTACCTCCGGCACCATCACCGTGGAGGGAAAGAACCTTTCCACTCTGGCCGGCAAGGCGAAAATTGATTATTATAAGACCATCGGCACCGTCTTCCAGGGCTATAACCTGCTGATGCAAAAGACGGTGGCCCAGAACATCCTCTTTCCCCTCACCCTCTCCAAGGGGTATGACAAGGCCGCCGCCCGGCGGCGGGTGGCGGAGCTTTTGGAGATAACCGGCCTCACCGAAAAGGCGGAGGTTTACCCCAGCCAGCTTTCCGGCGGGCAGAAGCAGCGGGTTGCCATTGCGCGGGCCCTTGCCACCAGCCCCAAGCTCCTCCTCTGTGACGAGCCCACCTCCGCCCTGGATAGCCTCACCACCCGCTCCATCCTGGAGCTCCTTTCGGACATCAACCACCGGCTGGGGGTCACCATCATCATCATCACCCATGAAATCGCCGTAGTGCGGAAAATCTGCAACAAGGTGGCGGTGCTGGAGGGCGGCGTTTTGGTGGATAACGGCCCCATCGGCGAGGTGCTGGACAGCGATATGCACCCCATCACCCGCAGTCTCTTTTTCGGAAGGGAGGACTAAGCATGGCGGAATTTATGACGGAGTATGGCTCCATTATCCTGCTGGCCCTCCGGGATACCCTGATTATGGTGGTCCTTTCCACCGGCTTCGGGTATCTTCTGGGCATCCCCCTGGGGGTGGTGGCTTATGTCACCGACCACGGCTCCATCAGCGAGAACGCCGCCATCAACACGGTGGTGGGCTGGCTCATCAACATCATCCGCTCCATCCCCTTTATCATTCTCATCCTGTTTCTCATCCCCTATACCCGGCTCATTATGGGCACCGCCTCCGGCACCAGAGGGGTTATCTTCCCCCTGGTGGTGGGCTCCGCCCCCTTCATCGCCCGGATGGTGGAAAGCTCCTTCAACGAGCTGGACCGGGGGGTTATCGAAAGCGCCCAGGTTATGGGAGCCACCAATTTCCAGATTATCTGGAAGGTGCTGCTGCCGGAGAGTTTTCCCTCCCTGCTGCGGGGAATGAGCATCGCCACCATCACCATCATCGGCTACATCGCTATGGCGGGAATGGTGGGGGGCGGCGGCCTGGGGGCCGTGGCCATCAACTACGGCTACTACCGGTACGAACGTCCGGTGATGACCGTCACCGTGATTCTCACCATCCTGCTGGTGCAGCTTATCCAGGTCGCCTTTAACCTCATTGTCCGCAAGGTGGACAAGAATAAATAGCTTCCTTCTTCTTTTTCGTCTCCCCGTCCCTCCCCCCATCCGGGGACGGGGAGAATCCAAGGCAGCTTCCTCCTACCTCCTTTGGCGGTCCCACCGGCCGCCGGGAAGCTGCCTTGGACGGAGGCCTCAGGGCACCGCGGAACCCTTGGGACCCCCGGAAGAAAACCGTCCGAACCTCCCTTTTTGGGTGGCGCGGAAGCGTAAAAAATTTTCGAGATGCTCTTTAGGAGGAATACTGCCATGAAAAAACTGCTGGCTTTTGCTTTTGCCCTCATCCTGGTGGTGGGCGCTGCGGGCTGCGGAAACAACACCACCAGCACCCCGTCCAGCACCTCCCCTTCCCAGACACCCCCTGCCAACGGCCTCACCACCCTGAAGGTGGCCGCCTCCCCGGCTCCTCACGCCGAGATTCTGAATTCGGTGAAGGAGGCCATGGCCGCCGAGGGGTACGACCTCCAGGTGACCGAGTACACCGATTACATCATGCCCAACAACGCCGTCTTTAACGGCGAAATGGACGCCAACTACTTCCAGCATCAGCCTTATCTCACCGATTTTAATGCCAAGAATAAGACCGACCTGGTGGCGGCGGTGGCGGTCCACTTTGAACCCCTGGGCATCTACCCCGGAAAGGCGAAGGATTTGGCCTCCCTGGCGGATGGTGCCACCATCGTGGTGCCCAACGATCCCACCAACGAGGCCCGCGCCTTGAACCTGCTGGCCGCCCAAGGCATCATCACCCTGAAGGAGGGGGTGGGCCTGGCTGCCACCGTTAAGGACATCACCGAAAACCCGAAGAACGTGAAGATTACCGAGGTGGAGGCCGCCCAGGTGCCCATGGCCCTGCCGGACTACGATTTTGGTGTCATCAACGGCAACTACGCCGTAGGCGGCGAGCTGTCGGATACCATCCTGGTGTCCGAGGACCCCAACTCCGAGGCTGCCCAGACCTTCGCCAATATTGTGGCGGTCAAGCCGGGCAAGGAGAATGACCCTGGCATCCAGGCCCTGGTGAAGGTCCTCACCAGCGAGGAAACCCGGCAGTTCATCACCCAGAAGTACGGCGTTGCGGTGGTGCCGGTGTTCTAAAACAGAGGAAAGCATAAAGAAAAGCGCAGGCTGTCCACAAAAGGCAGTCTGTGCTTTTTTTGGTAAATGAAAAATTACGGAGAGGCGTTAAACAAGCCTGCTGCTACATAAGGGGTGCAAAGAGGCGCAGCACGCTGCGCACCAGGCGGGTGAGAGGGGAGACCTGCTGGCTCTGCTCCAGGGTGATTTCCTGGCTTTTGGCCTGGGTCTGGAGAAAATCCTCCCGCATATCCTGGATGCAGCTGCACCGGTACATCCAGGCGGCGCACTCAAAGTGGAGGTAAAGGCTGCGGTAATCCAGGTTGATGGTCCCCACCACCCCGTATTCATCGTCCACCGTGAAGGTCTTGGCGTGGATGAAGCCGGGGGTGTATTCAAAAATCCGCACCCCGGCCTCGATGAGCACCTCGTAGTAGGCCCTGGTGAGGGCGTGGACGTACCACTTGTCGGGGATATGGGGGGTGATGATACGCACATCCAGCCCGGACTTGGCCGCGGTGGTGAGGGCGGTGATCATCTCGTTGCTGATAATCAGGTAAGGGGTGGTGATATAGACATACCGCTTTGCCTTGTTGATGAGGTTCATATACACCGTTTCCCCCACCGTTTCGTCGTCCAGGGGGCTATCGGTGTAGGGCTGCACAAAGCCGTCGCTTTCCACCGGCTCCGGGCGGTGGACCCTGGGCAGGTAGGCGGCGTAGTTTTCCTGGGTGCCGGTGGTGAAGTCCCACAGGGTCAGAAACATAAGGGTGAGGCTTGCCACCGCGTCCCCCCGCAGCAGAACGGCGGTGTCCTTCCAGTGGCCGTGCTTGGGATAGACGTTGATGTATTCGTCCGCCAGGTTGATGCCGCCGGTGAAGCCGGTGTGGCCGTCGATGACGCAGATTTTCCGGTGGTCCCGGTTGTTGAGGCGACTGCTGAGGATGGGGACGAAGGGATTGAAGACGCAGCATTTGATGCCCTGGGCCTCCAGCGTCCGCTTGTAATGGGCCGGGAGGGTGAGCATACAGCCGATGTCGTCGTACATCACCCGCACGTCCAACCCGGCCTTTGCCTTCCGGACAAGGACCTCCAGAATGGGGTCCCACATAGCCCCCTCCTGGATGATGAAATACTCCATAAAGATGTAGTGCTCCGCCTTCTCCAGCTCCTCCAGCATCCGCCGGAACTTCACCTCCCCCAAGGGCAGGTACTCCGCCTGGGTGTTCTGGTAAGGGGGACCGCCGGCGATGCGGCGGATGTACTCCGACTGATTGGCCGCGTCGGGGGAGATCCACCGCAGCTCCTCCTGGCAGGAGGGGGCGATGAGGGAGGCCCCCTGGAAGCCCTTTTCCAGCTGGGACATCCGGCGGCGCTCCCGGCGACTCAGCCGGTTTCCCCCAAAGAGGAGGTAGAGCATCCCCCCAAAGACCGGGGCCAGAAGGATGGGGGTGATCCAGGCGATTTTGTAGGCCGGGTTGCTGCGGTTGTTGATGATATACAGCACCACCACCACGCTTACAGCGATACTTACAGCGTAGAAATAGACAAAGTATTCGTTAAAGCGCAGCAGCACCACCAGCAGAACAGCCAGCTGAAGCACAAGGGCGGCTCCGGCGAAGATCAGGCGGTGAAACAGCAGCCGGAACAGCTTTTTGGTAATCGTTTCTTTCTTTTTCATGATCCTTCCAGTCGTTTTTGTTTTCCCAAAGGCGGATTATTGCGCCAGAAGCTCCGCCTTTTGTTTTAGCAGCTCGTCGGAGTAGAGCAGCGCCTCGGTTTGGGGAAGGCCCAGCCGCTCCACTGTTTGACCAAAGCGCTCCCCAGGCAGGCCCTCCCGCTTAAAGAGGAGAATGGCCTTTTCCACCAGGGCGATGACCTCCGCGCGGGTGAAGAGCCGGGAAAGCGGGGTGCCGATGCGCACCTTCTTCCCCCAGCGTCCCCCCAGGTAGACCTTGTAGAGGGTTCCCGCCCCGATAAGGGCCCCAAAGGGGCAGCTTTCCACACACCGGCCGCACCGGTTGCAGTTTTCCTCCGAGATAACCAGCTTTTCCCCCTCCGGCAGGGTGGCGGCCCCCACAGGGCAGCTCTTTTCCACCTGGCAGACCTTGCAGGCCCGGCACATTTCCGGGTCGTATGTAAGGACCCGCTGGCCCACAACGCCAATGTCGTTGAGGTCCGGTTTCACGCAGTTGTTGGGGCAGCCCCCCACGCCGATTTTGAACTTGTGGGGCAGGGACACCCCATGGTAGCCCTCGTAATACAGCTGGTGCAGCTCCTTGGCCAGGCCCTGGGTATCGTAGAGGCCGAAGACGCAGGTGCTGCCCTTGCAGACGATGATGGGCCGCACCTTGGCGCCGGTGCCGCCGGTGACCATCCCTTCCTGGGCCAGAAAGGCCTGGAGCTCCGGAATCTTCTCATAGGGGATGCCGGGAAGCTCCAGCGTCATGCGGGTGGTGAAGGCCACCGTGCCGTTTCCGAACTTTTCAGCGGCCTGCCCTGCGCAGATCATCTGCCGGGCGGTGAGGGTACCGTTTTCGGTGATGATTCGCCCGTTGAAGCACTCGGTCCCCCGGTTGAGAAGAAACCCCTCTCCTTTTACTCGTTTGATGTCTTCCGTCTTTAAGGCCATTTTTGCCACGCTCCTTATAAAAATGTCCAGCCCATGCGCCGGAAAAGAATATTTTACCTTAGTGTAGCATATTCCACCCGCTTCCGCAAGCCGGCGTGCAGTTGGTGTCACTCCCTACCCGCCAGGCGCAGGGACCTTCTGCGGAAGGTCCGTTAGGGCTGGCGAAGCCCGCATGCCCGAAGGGACGCGAAGCGGCCCGTTAGGCTTGGGGTCCAGGGACGGCACCCTGGACAAGGGGCGGCAGGTTTTTTATCGAAACAAAAAAACCGTCTAGAATTCCAGGCACTCGCTTATGCCCTTATTAAAGGTAAGGCCGAAGGCCATGTAGGGCGTGACGGCGGGGGCACCCTGCAAAAACTACGGGCGGAAGCAGGCGTGGCTTCCCTCCCGGCCGGTGGTGACCGAAAGAATGGTGGGGATATGCTCCCGCAGGCGCTCGGAATGGCTGATAATCCCCACCAGCCTGCCAGTGGAACCCAGGGAGAGAAGGGCGTCCGCGGCGCTTTGGAGGGACTGCTCGTCCAGGGTGGTGAAGCCCTCGTCCACAAAGAGGGTCTCGATGGGGATGGAACCGGCGTAATGCTGCACCACGTCCGCCAGTCCCAGGGCCAGGGCCAGGGAGGCTTTGAAGTTCTCCCCGCCGGAGAGGGTGGACACTGGGCGGCGCGCCCCCGCGTCCTGGTCCAGCACCTCCAGGTCCAGGCCGGAGGCCGCCCCGTGGCGCGCGGCGGTATTCCGGCGGCAGAGCTGATACCGCCCGCCGGTGAGGTCCGCCAGATGGAGGTTGCACATCTTTAAAATATCCTCAAAGTAGGAGGAGAGGATGAAGGTTTCAAAGTTCATCCGGCTTTCGTTGTCCCCGCCGGCCCGGCGGGCCAATTCGGTGGTGATGGCCGCCTTTTTGGCCAGCTTTTGGCTGCCCAGGCTGGCTGTTTTCAGCTCCTCCCAGCTGCGCCGGCAGAGGGCCAGGGAGGAGGTGAGACCGGAAAGCTGCCGTCGTTTTTCCTCCTCCTCCCGGCGCAGGGCCGCCTCCTGGGCCTCCAGCTGGGGCAGCTGAGGCGGCTCTTTCCCCGCCAGCTCCTTTTCCAGCTCCCGCAGGCCCGCCTCCACCGAGGTCAGAAGGGCCTTGTGCTCCTCCACCTGGCGGCGCAAAGTGTCCCGAAGAGGAAGCTGGGAGAGGGCGGCCTGGTAGGTCTCCCGGTCGGTAAAGCCGCTTTCCTCCATGGCGCGGCGCAGCTCCTCCTTCTTCAGGCGGGCATCCTCCTCCTCCTGGCGCAGAACGGTCCCCAGGGTGGAAAGCTGCCCCTCCAGCTTGGAGATAACCACCTGGGAGGCGGTTTCCCGCTGCTCCAGCTTATCTGCCAGCCGCTGCTTTTGGGCCGCCAAGGTCCGGGTCTTTTGGGGAATATCGCCATCCCGCAGCAGGGGAGGAAGCTCCTGCAAGGCGGCCTCCAGGGAGGCAAGCTGCTCCTGGGCGGCCCGCAGGCTGCCGCCGCACCGAGCCAGGGCCTCGGCGACGCGGTTTTTCTCTCCCATGGCCTGCTCCTGGCTCCATCGGGTAGGGAAGGGGCGGCCCTCCCCCAGGGCGGACCAGCGCTCCACCAGGGTCTGGAGCGCCTTGCCATCCCCCTCCAGGCAGGCGGAAAGCTCCGCCAGGCGTCCCGCCAGGAGGCCGTCCCCCCGCCAAAGCCCCTCCAGGGAAAGCTCCGGCCAATGGGGCAGCAGGGCGGCAAGGGCGGCCCGCGCCCTGCCCTCCTCCTGGCTTGCGGCGGCAAGGGCCCTTTCCATCTCCCGCTGGCGCTTCTCCACCTCCTGCCGGGTGATACCCTCTCGGTTTTGGGCGGGGGAGGGGTGCTCCCTGGCGCCGCAGACGGGGCAGGGCTCCCCCTCCCGCAGCTCCAGGGCCAGCAGGGCCGCCTGTTCCCGCAGCAGCTCCCGCTGTCCCGCAAGGTAGCGCTCCTCCCGGCGGCGGTATTCCTCCGCCAGCTCCAAGGCGTTTTTCCCCAGGGCCAGCAGGGTTTGTCCCTGCTCCAAAAGGGCCCTGCGGCGGCGGGAATCCTCCCCCAGGGCGCAGTAGTCCACCAGCAGGCTGGCCTGCCTTTCCCGGCGGCGCAAAGCCTGTTCCTCCCGCGCCAGCTGCTCCAGACTTTTTTGCAGCCCTTCCCGCTGCTCCAAAAGGGCAAGGGCCTTTTTCAGCTGCTCCAGCTGCCCCTCCAGCTCCAAAAGCTCCTTCTGCCACCGGGGCTTTTCCAGCAGCTCCCGCCGTAAGATTGCCAGAGCCTTCTGCTCCTTTTGCAGCTTTTTCTCCAGCTCCCCGGCCTCCCGCCGGTGCCCCTGGACAGAGGCGAGGATGGCGCTGCGGTGGTTTTCCCGCAGCTTCACCTTTTCGGCGGCGTCGATGGCCCGCAGGAGAAGGGCTTTTTCCGCAAATTCCCCCGCCGACGCCTGGAGGGCGGTCCGCTGGGCCGCCAGCTCCCCCCGCCGCCCAAAGCGCTTTGCCAGCATCCGGGCGCCGGCCAGGTCCAGCTTTTCCCGCTGGGCTACCGTTTCCCGGATGGACGCCTCCAGGGCCCTTTGGGCCTCCTCCCTTTGGGCCAGAACCGGCTCCACCAGCCCCGCCAGGGTCTCGGTGGGCAGGGTGGAGGGGTTGGGATAGGCCGCCAGGGCCTCCACCCCCTCCCGAAGGAGCCCCTCCACCAGCCGGTCCATCTGCCGCCCCCGCTCCCCCAGCTGCTGTTCCAGCTCCCGCTGGGCCTGCTGGAGACGGGCGGTGAAAGCGTCGTATTGGGCGGTGCCGAAGATTTTGCGGAAGAGGGTGCTTTTCTCCCGGCTGGGGGCCTCCAGCAGCTGCTTAAACTCCCCCTGGGCCAGCATGACAATCTTCCGGAACTGCTCGCAGCTGATGCCCAGAAGGGCTTGGAGGGTATCCCCCACCTCGGTGAGGGTGTCGATCACCCGCCCGTCGGGGAGGGTGAGAATTGCCTGGTGGGCAAGGGTGGTGGGCTTGCCCCTCTTTCCAAGGGCCTGCTGGGCGGGGCGGCGGCGGACGGTGTAGGTCTTCCCCTCCAGGAGGAAGCGCAGCTCCACAAAGCATTCCCGGCTGGGGGCGGCGCTGTGGCACCGGAAGTCCTCGCTTTGGCGGGCGGTGCCGCTGGCCTTGCCGTAGAGGGCGAAGGCGATGGCGTCAAAGAGGGTGGTTTTTCCCGCCCCGGTGGGGCCGCTGATGAGGAAAATCCCGCTTTCCCAGGCGGCGGAAAAATCCAAAGTCTCTTCCTCCCGGTAGGGTCCAAAGGCGCTTAAGGTCAGGCTGAGCGGTTTCACAGCATCTCCTCCTCCCGGCTTTCCTCCGCTTTTTGGCAAAGGCTTCTCAGAACCTGGCACCCCTCCGGGGAAAGCTCCTGCCCCATCACCTGGCGGTAAAACCGCCGGTAGCTTTCCTCCATGGTGAGCCGGGCCAGCCGCTCCGCTCCCCCCAGGGAAAGCTCCTGCAGGGCGGGGTTTTGGTAACGAATCTGTAGATAATTGGGGTAGACGTTGCGCAGCTGCCGGGAGGCCCCCAGCACCGTCCCCTGGGTCAGCACCGTAATCTGGACATAGTCGTTGGAGGAAAAGCCGCCGCCGGTGGGGGCCAGCAGCTCCTCCATGGTGCCCTGCACCGTGCGCACATCCCGCAGAGCGGGGAGGGATACCGGCGTGACGCAGACAGCCCCCGCCCCGTCCAGCTCCACCGCCAGGGCGGCCTTTGCCTGCTTTTCCTCCGAGACGGAGTATTTAAGGGGGCTGCCGCTGTACCACATCCGAGGGCTGCCCGCCTGCTGGCAGGCGTGGAGATGCCCCAGGGCGCAGTAGCTGAAGCCATCAAAGAGGGAGGCGTCCACCAGGTCGCTTCCCCCGACGCTTACCTCCGAATCGCTGGTGAGAAGCTCCATATCCTGCCCCTCCGCCCCCCGTCCGAAGAAGCCGTGGGCCAGCAGCACCTTCCGGGGGCAGCGCTCCAAAAGCCCCCGGTTTTCCCGGAGGAGGACGGCATAGGCATCCTGGAAGGTGCGGATTTCCTCCCCCGGAAAGAGCCCCCGCCCGTCTCCGGGGGTGAGGTAGGGCAGCAGGAAGAAGTCCACCTCCCCCCACTGGTCCCCAAGGGTGACCCGGCACAGCTCCCGCCGGGGGATGGCCGCCATATACAAGCCCCCCGCCCGGTAGAGGGAGGAGGCGAAGCTGAGGCGCTGGGGACTGTCGTGGTTGCCGGCGATGCAGAGCACCGGCAGGGAGAGCCGCCCCGCCAGCTCCCCCAAAAACCAGTCGCAGAGGGCCACCGCGTCGCCGCTGGGTACCGCCCGGTCGTACAGGTCCCCGGCGATGAGAACGGCGTCGTACCGCTTCGCCTCCAGGTGCCGCAGCAGTCCCCGGCACCAGTGCTCCTGGTCGGGAAGCAGGCTGTATTCGCAAAGGCTTCTGCCAAAGTGCAGGTCGGAAAGATGAAGAAAGCGCATCCCCGCCGCCCTCCTTTTAGAACGAAAAGGTTTTCTCTTATTTTACGACCTTTTACGCGGGAAGTCAAAGGCGGGCCGGGGGTATAAGGAAAGGCATCCGGGAAAATAATACAGCAGTGGAAGGGGGATGAAAGGGAATGGAAAAGCGGGTGGTTTGGCTCCATGGGTTTCTGCTCCTTTGTATGACGGTGCTGATGGTGCGCCTTTCGGTGCTGGGGCAGGGGGAGAGCCTGGCCCAGGCGGCGGTCCGGCAGAGCACCTCCCTGCTGGAGCTGGGCAGCAGCCGGGGGACCATCTACGACCGCCACGGAAAGCCCCTGGTGAACCGGAGCTACCAAACCGCCCTGGCGGTTTCCCCCACCCCGGAGGGGATGGAGCTGCTGCGGGAGGTCCTCCCCCAGGAGGAGCTTTCCGGCGCCCTGGAGGTGCTGCGCCAGGGGCGGCCCATGGTGGTGCGCAGCCCCGGCTGGCTGCCCCCCTCCACCCG
>OFGH01000779.1_pt1 | contig 25612 bp, 19 predicted proteins | sample 1521721 | NCBI WGS metagenome assembly OFGH01 (sample SAMEA3504132, study PRJEB24116) | mouse gut metagenome | biome: mouse gut; feature: mouse-associated habitat; material: faeces | place: Denmark | collected 2011
CGCTGTACATGATCAGCATTGCCGCCGAGCTAGCGGGGGTGCACCCCCAGACCCTGCGCTCCTACGAGCAAAAGGGCCTGGTGACGCCCTGTCGCACGAGCGGCAACACGCGCATGTACTCCCAGGCCGACATCGACCGGCTCAACCTCATCAACGAGCTGACGAGCGAGGGCATCAACCTCGCCGGTGTCACCCGCATCCTGGATTTGCAGAGCCGGCTCGACGAGCGCGAGGAAGAGGTGGAGGACCTGCACGCGCGGGTGCGCCGCCTCGCCGACCGCGTCCGAGAACTTGAGAGCCACACCCCGGTAGGCGCCATCGTCCGCGTAACGCCCGCCCGGCGGTTACCATAAAGGAGAAACCTATGAGACTAGATAAATTGGCGGTGACGGCGCAGGAGGCATTTCAGAACGCCATGGGCGTGGCTGGCGATGCCGATGCGGCCGTGATCGAGCCCATTCACCTGTTGAAGGCGCTGCTGGATTCCGACGAGAACAACCTCGCCGCCATCATCAAGCGCATCGGCGCCGACCCGGTCTGGCTGTCCCAGAACGTGGCCGACGAGATCGCCAAGATGCCCAAGCAGACCGGCGCCACCCCCATGGCCATGCCCGGCCAGGACCTCATCAAGGTCATCGACAACTCCGTGAAGATCGCCGAGAAGTTGGGCGACAGCTACGCCACGAGCGAGCACCTGCTCATCGCCCTGTCCGAGGACAAGGGCGCCGCGGGCCGCATCCTCACCACGGCAGGCGTCACGCGGAAGAACATCGAGGCGGCCTACGAGAGCCTGCGCGGCGACACCCGCGTCACCTCCCAGACCGACAAGACCCAGTTCGAGGCCTTGGAGCAGTTCGGCCAGAACCTCACCCAGCAGGCCCGCGAGGGCAAGTTGGACCCGGTCATCGGCCGTAACGAGGAGATTCGCCGCACCATCCAGGTGCTGTCCCGCCGCACGAAGAACAACCCCGTGCTCATCGGCGAGCCCGGCACCGGCAAGACCGCCATCGTGGAGGGTTTGGCCCAGCGCATCGTGGCCGGCGACGTGCCCTCGTCCCTGAAGGACCGCGAGATCGTGTCGCTCGATTTGGGCGCCATGATGGCCGGCGCGAAGTACCGCGGCGAGTTCGAGGACCGCTTGAAGAACGTGCTGCGCGAGGTGAAGGAGGCCGACGGCAACATCATCCTGTTCATCGACGAGCTGCACACCATCGTCGGCGCCGGTGCCGGCGGCGACTCTTCCCTGGACGCGGGCAACATGCTGAAGCCGGCCCTGGCCCGCGGTGAGCTGCGCGCTATCGGCGCCACCACCCTGGACGAGTACCGCAAGTACATCGAGAAGGACGCCGCCCTGGAGCGCCGCTTCCAAACGGTGCTCGTGAGCGAGCCCACGGTGGAGGATACCATCGCCATCCTGCGCGGCCTGAAGGAGAAGTACGAGATCCATCACGGCGTGCGCATCACCGACGGCGCCATCGTGAGCGCGGCGGAGCTGTCCGACCGCTACATCACCGACCGCTTCCTGCCCGACAAGGCCATCGACCTCATGGACGAGGCCGCCAGCCGCCTGCGCATCGAGATCGACTCCATGCCCGAAGAGGTGGACGCCGCCGAGCGCAAGCTCATCCAGATGCAGATCGAGGAGCAGGCCCTCATGAAGGAGTCCGACCAGGCCTCCCAGGAGCGCCTGGAGAAGCTGCGCCACGACATCGCCGCTGCCCGCGAGGCCCTGGACGCCCAGAAGGCCGAGTGGCAGAACGAGAAGGACGCCATCGTCAACGTGCAGAACCTGAAGGCCGAGCTCGAGAGCGCCCAGCTGGACGAGGAGCGGGCCACCCGCGAGGGCAACCTGCAAATGGCCTCCGAGATTCGCTACGCCCGCATTCCCCAGCTGCAGCAGTCGTTGCACGCGGCCGAGGAGCTGGTGAAGACGAAGCAGCAGGACGGCGCCATCCTGAAAGAGGAGGTCTCCGAAGAGGAGATCGCCTCGGTGGTGGCTGCCTGGACCGGCATTCCCGTGGCCAAGATGATGCAGGGCGAGATGGAGAAGCTCGTCGACCTGGAGGAAGTGCTGAAGGGCCGCGTCATCGGCCAGGACGAAGCCGTGTCCGTGGTGGCCGGCGCCATTCGCCGCAACCGCGCGGGTCTGTCCGACCCGAACCGCCCCATCGGCAGCTTCCTGTTCCTCGGCCCCACCGGCGTGGGCAAGACCGAGCTGGCGAAGACGCTGGCCGAGTACTTGTTCGACTCCGAGAAGGCCATGGTGCGCATCGACATGTCCGAGTACATGGAGAAGTTCTCCGTGCAGCGGCTCATCGGGGCGCCTCCGGGATACGTGGGCTACGACGAGGGCGGCCAGCTCACCGAGGCCGTGCGCCGCAACCCCTACTGCGTGGTGCTGCTCGACGAGATGGAGAAGGCACACCCGGATGTGTTTAACATCCTGCTGCAGGTGCTCGACGACGGGCGTTTGACCGACGGCCAGGGCCGCGTGGTGAACTTCAAGAACTGCATTATCATCATGACGTCCAACGTGGGCTCGCAGATCATCCGCGACCACGCCGCCGAGGGCCGCGCCTATGACGAGGCCCAGGCCACGGGCGGCGAGACCATGGGCGACATGGCCGAGCAGATGATGAAGATGACCCCCGAGCAGGCCGCCAAGCGCATGCAGGAGTTCGCGAACAAGATCCAGGACGCCCTGTCCTCCACGTTCCGGCCGGAGTTCCTGAACCGTATTGACGACGTCATCACCTTCAACGAGCTGTCCATCTCGGCCATCGAGCCCATCGTGGACTTGCAGCTGGAGGAAGTGCGCGACCGCCTGCAGGCCCGCCACATCACCCTGGACGTGACCCCGGCGGCCATGGAGCATCTGGCCATCGACGGCTACGACCCGGTGTTCGGCGCCCGCCCGCTGAAGCGCCTCATCCAGCGCGAGGTGGTGGACCGCATCGCCGAGCGTGTCATCAGCGGCGAGCTGCGCGACCGCAGCCACGTGCTCATCGATCTGGATGCCGAGGGCAACTACGCCTGCCGCATCGAGGGCCCGCTGGAGTTCGACGCCTCGGCCCTGGACGACCCCAGCTTCCTGACCGCCGGCTCCAACCCGAAGGAAACCTTGCAGGACCTGGACAACTTGTCGAACGGCGACCTCGGCGAGGACCCCATCGCCTAACCAACGACGACCCCCAAGTGGGACACCTTACCCGGTAGGGTGTCCCACTTCCAACGACAACCTCTCTTTCACCGTAAGCGCCCCGGGCAGCCAAGACCCGGGGCGCTTTTGTCTTCCGGTATGCGGGGCTTGGGTGCTTCCCCGTTTCCGTAAAAGGCAAAAACGTGCAACAAACTCCAGTTGATAGACATTTGGGACGTCCAACTCCCTCTTCCTTAACGGGACCGAAGTCGGTGCTTCGCAAAACACCAGGTCAATGTTAATCAGGCAATTGCGTTCTCGGTGTGAGGTCGTTTTCCATGTCTATCAATTGGAGTTTGTTGCAGCAAAATGCGCAGAAGAGAAACCGGAGGAGGGAGAACCGTCGGTTTGCTCCCCCGAGATTCTTTGCAAAACGATGCCTGATCAGAACGTTCCCAAAAAATCGGCCCCGTTGAGTATTAGTAGAGAATCCCCTGCTATGCTGGGGCTATGAACCGAGAAGAGACATACACGCTGCTGGTTGCCGATGACGAGCCCGAGATTCTGGCCGTGCTGCGGGAGTACTTCCCCAGCCAAGGCTATCGGGTACTAGCGGCGTCCAACGGCGACGAGGCGTTGGCGCTGGCCCAGGGCGCGGTGCGACCGGACTTGCTGCTGCTCGACGTGATGATGCCGGGTATGGACGGCCTGGCGCTGTGCCGTCGGCTGCGGAACCATCTGACGTGCCCTATCTTGTTATTGACGGCGCGCGTGGAAGATGCCGACGCACTGGCGGGATTTGAAGCGGGCGCTGACGACTACATTCCCAAGCCGTTTTCGCTGCCGGTGCTGAAAGCGCGGGTGGAGGCCCATCTCTCTCGCGAGCAGCGCACAGCCCAGGTGGCCGTGCGGTCGGCCGTGCGATTCGCGGGCAACGTGACGGTGGATTTCGCAGCCCATGCTGTGCTTGTCGATGACACGACGGTGCCCTTCACGAAGCGGGAGTACGCTATTCTGTCGTTGCTGGCCCGGCATCCCGGGCGCGTGTTCGACCGCGAGCGCATCCACGAGAACGTGGGCGGCTGGGAAGCGGGATCCAGCGCCCAGGGAGTCACCGAGCTCATTCGGCGCATTCGCCAGAAGTTGGTAGAAGCAGGGGCCGATAACGATCCCATTGAAACCGTATGGGGTGTGGGCTACCGTTGGCGCGCCTAGTTTCGCGCGGCTTGCAACGGGGCGTGGAATATCAACTGCGGTGCAAGCGAAAAGGTGCTGACCATAGTGTTTGCGACAAACCTGGCCGGGTGTCGTTTCATAACCGTACCGATTCCGAGGAGGTGTGCCATGGGCACTCCCAAGAATTTCCGCATGCTGCGTGCGTTGAGGCGGCGCATGTCCTTGCGGGCGTCATTTGTGGCGTATATGGCGGCGGCCTTGGCATGTGCGGCGGCATTTACACTCGTAACGCTGTTGGGTATTAGCCGCGGCTACCAAGCGGTGTACGATGAATCCTACGGCCCTCGACCCGATTACGTGTACAACGTGAAAACGGGCACGCTCATTCCGGCCCTCAACGAGGATGTGAGTCTTTCCGAGGAGTGTTTCGCGCCCGTGTACCTGCCTGATTTGAGTGGGGCTGCGCGAGAGGTGGCAATAGAAGACCTGAGACCTGCGCCCCATGGCGATGGCGCGTTTTCTGTGCAGGGGGCGTTGGATCTGCCCGAGATCGACTGGTTGCGTATGCCGGAGATGGCAGGCGAGGGAAATCGACAGACTATGGATGAGTACTACGACGCCAATTGGGAAAGCTTCGTGCGCTGGCTTGCGGAAAACCCTGGCGACCCTGAAGTGCTCAGCTATAGAGAGGCTCTCGGTGGAGTACCCCAATCGGCCGCCGCAGCCCATGCGATGTTCGCAGAGGCGTTCGGCAATGAGCTGGCCGCCCCCTTCGACTTTTTCTTCACCAGCATGTATACCGAGGAAGACCTCGCCGTTTTGAAGGTGTTGGATCTGCTTGCGATGATGCTGCCGCTTCTGTGGTGCGCAGTGTGTTTCCTGGTGGCGGGTAACTGGTTCTACCGCCGACGCCTGGCGCAGCCCGTAGAGCTTTTGGAAGACGCTGCCGACCGCATCGCTCAGGAAAACCTCGATTTCACCGTGACGTACGAGAGTGATGACGAGATGGGTCGCTTGGCACAGTCGTTCGAGACCATGCGGTCATCGCTGGAGGCGTCACAACGGCAGCTGTGGGAAACCGCCGAGGAGCGCAAACGGTTGAACGCCGCATTTGCCCATGATTTGCGGACGCCCCTCATGGTGTTGCGTGGTCGGGTGGAGTTGCTGGCCCAGCAGGTGGAAGACGAAGCGCTGTCATCAGAGACCGTTCGGACCACGAGCGAGACGTTGCTTGCTCAGGTGGAGCGTCTGGAGCAGTACGTGGAAACTATGGGCGCCTTGCAACGGTTGGAGGATCGCGCGGTGGTACCGAAGTCCGTGAGCCTTGGGCAGGTGACCGACGAGCTGTCTGAGTTAGCGGCCTTGTTAGCTGGCCAATCTGGGAAATCAGTGGAGGTGATTGTGGAAGAGACGGCTTCGGTTTCTCTCCCGAAGCGCTCGCCCACGCTTGCGACCCCTTCTACAGCGGCTCGCGCAACAGCGCTCACCTCGGTGTTGGTCTTGCCATAGCGAAGGCCCTCTGCGAACTGCACAACGGCACCCTCGCCATCGCCAACCGCCCCGAAGGCGGTGCCACCGTAACCGCCACCTTCGCCCAACTCTTGTAGGACCGCCTCCCGTCATCCCGAGCGAGCGAAGCGGGCCGAGGGATCTCTCAAAATACTCGTAGGGGCGACCCTCCGCCAACAACGACAACCTCTCTTTCACCGTAAGCGCCCCGGCAGCCAAGGCCCGGGGCGCTTTTTCTACCACGGCTGTTTCAGTTGATGCCGAATGTCGCGGGTAGGGTTCCGTGTAAGCAAACTCCCTGCGATTTCTCAATCCTAGGTGCAGAAGTCATTGCATAAGGTAGAAAATGTACTCAGAAAATCTTTGCATAATGTAGGATTATCAATTAAAAAATTTCTGCAATATGGGGGAGGTATGCCCGGGGCGCTTCAGGAATTTCTCGACACGGGGGGAGATCTGGCAGCGGTGCGCGTTGTCCAGGCCGATCTCGTCGCAAGCTACCGGCACGATATCAAGAAGTACGCTGGCTCGCGAGCCTTGAACGTGGAGGCCATCTTCGACCAGCTGCCCTTGCAGCTCGACCGCGGTATCGTCCTTTCGCGTCTGAATGTCGAGGTTGCTGGAAAGGTCTTGTACCTGCCGTGGTACGCGCTCTTCTGTCTCGATGAGGTCATGGTTCCCGTGAAGCCCCTCCCGAAAGTAACGCTGCCGAAAATTTAGAGGACCCTCCGGCGCTCTACTCCTTTTCCAGCTTCACGGCGGTGCCGGTGACGGAGGCGGCGAAGAGGTTCTTGCGCAGGGCGGCGTCGGCGGTGCTCAGCTTTTTGAGCAGCACGGCGGTGCCCGTGACCGATGCTCCGAACAGGTGCTCCGGCAGCATGTACACGGCGTAGCGCACGCCGAGGATGCCGTTGGCGCCGGCCTCGTGGGCGCGGAAAAGCAGCTCGTTCCAGGCGATTTTCTTCGCGCGTTCCATTTTGCTGGCTAAAAGCAGCGAGCGCTGGTCGGTGAGGTCGGAGACGATGGCATCCACCTCGGCGGGAATGCCGCTGCCCCCCACGGCGTCGGTGGACAGCGTGCCGCGGTAGTCGGTGATGCGCCAGCCCTCGAAGTTGCTGCCGGCCGTGGTCAGCATCAGCGAGGGGTCGGCCTCAAGGGCGGCGAGGAACGTCTTCTTGGCCTCTTCGCGCTCCTTGTCGGCCTCGGTGTCCTTCTTGCGGCCCTCGGGCGAGGTCTCCGTGATGCCGGATCCGAAGTCCTCGTCCAACTCATCGCGCCGCTCAAGCGCCTTCTCTATGTTCATAGTTGGCTCCTTCTGGGGAGATGATGGTGTTCATGCTCATAGTGGCATAGCGTCGTCCCATGGGCTTGCGGAGCTTCCATCTGTATTCGATCGGTAGCGGAAGTCCCAGCAACTCTCGGACTGTTGGTTATGAGAACGCCATTCAATCGTCTCAAAGGTGCGACTTCGTGGCGGTTGCGGGGCGGCTCTCGTGAGGATAATGCTGCGGTGGGTTTGATGGTTTTGCGGCTCTACTATGTTTCTCCCAATGGTTCTTAAGATGGGAGAAGCCATGAGACAGAGAAAGCTGCGATTTTCCAATCGCTGGATGTTCAATCGCGTGATGCTTGACGAATCGGTGTGCCGCCATGTGGTGCAGGCGATTTTGGGCATTGAAATCGAAAGGATCGATTATCTCAATGCCGAACAGGTCATCGAACCCGACCCCGACAGTCACGGCGTGCGCATGGACGTGTACGTGCGGGAGAGCGGGGCCGACCGCGTGTATGATTTGGAGATGCAGGCTGTGACTGAGCCTTCTCTTGGCAAGCGGTTTCGCTACTACCAATCGGCCCTTGATACGCGGGAGTTGCCCGTGGGGAAAGACTACGACCAGCTTCCAGAGAGCTTCATAGTTTTCCTCTGCAGCAGCGATGCCTTTGGCTACGATGTGCCGGTGTATCGCTTGGAACGCTGCTGTGAAGACGTGCCTGGTCTTCGTGCGGGTGATTTGTCCCACTGGGTTGTTCTGAACGCCCAAGCCTGGGAAGAAGCCCGCGAGGGGGATCTGCTCGATCTGCTAAGATACGTGCAAACGGGAAAGGCAGTAGGCTCCCTTTCCCGGGAGATTGATGAGGTGGTCGCACGGTCCAACAAGGATAGGAAGTGGGTGGAAAAGGTGTTCTCCATCAGTACTATCGAAGAGAATGACGCTCGTCGGCGCCGTATAGAGCTGCGCATGGCCCGTGCCGAAGGGTTGGAAGAGGGGCGTGCCGAAGGATTGGAAGAAGGCATGGAGCAAGGGCAACGCCGCTTTGCCGCGCTGGCCGACTGGCTCATTGAGAACGGGCGCGTCGACGATCTCAAGCGCGCGGCAAACGACGATGCCTTCTGCGAGGAACTTTTCCGCGAGATGGGCCAATAGCCAGCCTTCGCGCGTACTCGAAGCTCCCCCAACCATGAAGGGCCCGGACGTGCGCGTCCGGGCCCCTTGCTTGTTCCGCAACCGAAATGTGATCGCTGCTCGCTATTCCGCGGCTACGGCCTCGGCGTCGGCAGCCGCGCCCTTGCGAGCGCGACGGGCCGCCGACCGCTTCTGCATGGCGTCCACGCAGGTGGCCACGGCGGCGTCGCCGGTGACGTTCACCGTGGTGCGCATCATGTCGAGGATGCGGTCCACGCCGGCTACCAGGGCCACGCCCTCCACGGGCAGGCCCACCGACTGCAGCACCATGGCCAGCATAATCATGCCGCTTCCGGGCACGCCGGCGGTGCCGATGGAGGCTAGCACGGCGGTCATCACGATGGTGAACTGCTGGCCCACCGTGAGGTCGATGCCGAACACCTGGGCGATGAAGATGGCACACACGCCCTGGTAGATGGCGGTGCCGTCCATGTTGATGGTGGCGCCGAGCGGCAGCACGAACGAGGTGACCTCCTTCGACACGCCCATCTTCTCAGTGCACTCCATGTTGATGGGCAGCGTGCCCACCGAGGAGGCCGACGCGAAGGCGAAGCCCATGACCGGCATCTCGCCCTTCAGGAACTTGATGGGATTCATACGGGCGAACAGTTTGATAATGCCCGAGTACACCAGCGCGATCTGGCAGATCATGGCCACGTAGGCCACCACGATCAGCCACAGCAGCGGCCGCAGCACGTCGATGCCGTTGTTCGCGATGACGGGGCAGATGAGCCCAAACACGCCGAAGGGTGCCACGAGGATAATGCCGCGCATGATGGCGATGCACACGTCCGACAGTGCGTTGCAGATCTCGATGACCGGCTTCGCCTTCTTCCCGGCGGCAATCATACCGAAGCCGAACACTACGGCGATGACGATGACCTGCAGCATGGTGGCGTCGGCCATGGGCTGGAAGAAGTTGCTCGGGAAGATGTTCACGATGGTGTCGATGAACGACGGCGGGTCGGTGGGCTCGTAGGACAGGTCGCCCGTGGGCATGGTGTAGCCGGCGCCCACGTTCATCACGTTGGCGAAGACGAGGCCGAGGGTGACGGCGAAGGCGGTGGTGACCAGGTAGAACAGGATGGTCTTGCCGCCGATGGCCCCCACCTTCTTCACATCGTCCAGCGATACGACGCCGGCGATGATGGAGAACAGCACGAGCGGCACCACGATCATCTTGATGAGGTTCAGGAAGATGGTGCCGAAGGGCTTGATGTAGGTGTCGGCGATCTCGGGCGCCCCCTGGAACGCCAGGCCCGCGAGCACGCCCAGAATGAGCGCGATGAAAATCCAGGTAGTCAGCGACAGCCGCTTGAACCAGGGTTTGGCCTTCTTGTCATTGCCCGGGTTGGAGGGGCTCGTTGCCGCAGCCCCCGCGGCTTGCTCGTCTGCAGCCTGCGATTCGGTTTCGGCCGGAGCGGCAAGGGCCTTGTCGTCGGTCGTTTCCATGGCGCTATTCCTCTTCTTCCATCATGTCGTGCAGCACGGCTTCCACCAGCTCGGCCTGCTCTTCGTTCTCAATGGGGTACAGGGTGACCAGCGGCATGCCGGCATTGCCCTCCACCACTTCGGCCGGGTCGTACAGGGCCGCCATCACTTCCAGCTCCTCGCCCTCCTGGGCGCCTTCTTCCACGAACACGATGAAGTCCTCATCGGTTTCCTCCACGTGGAAGGTGGCCACGGTCTCGTAGGTGGAAATGGCCCCGTCGTCTTCCACGGCCATGAAAAACTCGAGGTCAACCTCGCCAACATTCTCCAACATGGGCTCTCCTTCGTCTCGCTGACGCCCGCGCGATCTGCGCAATTACGTATGCCCCGCATTATAGGGGATTGCCGGCTTGCTCGGGAAGTGACCGGCCGGAAAAGAGCCGCGTTGCGCGGAGGGGCCCGCATCCGACCCATCGGGGACCTTGGGGTGCGGGCAGGAGGTGGCTATCTTTCGCGGAAAATACCAGCAATTCACTTATAAAAGAACGGTCGAACTCTTGTCAACAAGGGGAGCGAGTGGCTAAAATCGCTCTTAATAGGGAATGTGACAGCGCGAGGGACGCTGTCGATATGCGGTGAGAAGGGTGCCGTCAACAGGAACTCGTCGCGCCGCCCGCGAGAGAAGGAACCCATCATGACCTCACTCAGCCGCCGCCTCATAAGCGCCGTCTGCGCCGTCACCCTGGCCACCTCCCTGGTGCCCATCCCCGCCTTCGCCGAAACCCCTTCGGGGGGGGGTCCAGCTGAAGGCGAATTTGAGCCAATACTTTTTTCGACTGAGACATCTGTATTTGAAGAGAGTCTCATATCTCCTTTTGCGCTCGACGAAAACGGACTTGCTCTTTTAAAGACAGGGTCTTATGAAAAATGGATAGATCGCCTTGATGCTCCTCAGTATGTTATCGATACCTACAATCTTCTCCGAGAAGCGACAGATGGAGATGGGCAGAAAGACTACCTCATTGAAGACAAGTATTTCGATGGTGCTGCTGAATCTGACGGTGTCTATGCGAACAAAAGATTGCTTGTCGCAACAGTTCCGTATTCGTCGAGTGAAAATCCAAGTGCGATTTTTACGGAGGCGGCTCGCTACATAATGGCGGCGACGGCGGCTTTTGACCGCGACACTCCTGAAGTTTTTTGGCTGACAGGTAATTGGTCTATTGGGGGCAATTATGGTTCAGGGAAAGTAAATGTGTATATCCAGTATGAAGATGAAGGTTATACGGGACTGCTTAACGCTTCCTTTCAGAATGAATCTGCAATTGGCAATGGCATTGCTTTGCGTGATAGCTACATAGACAAGATTTTGGCAGGCATCTCGACGGAGCTCACTGATGAGGCTACGGTTCGTAAGTTCAATGATTGGCTTACCCACAACAATGAATACAATACTGATTTGAATGGTGCGAAAGGCGGCGCTTATCCAGATGCGTGGGAGTGCATAAGTGCGCTTGAGGGGAGAGAGGGCACGAAAGGTCCTGTATGTGAGGCCTATTCTCGAGCCTTTAAGATACTTTGCGACAAGGTGGGTATCCCTTGCGTACTTGTAGACGGCAATGCTATTACTTCCACTGGCGGTGGCGCTCATATGTGGAACTATGTCAAAATCGCTGGGTCATGGTATGCCGTAGATGTGACTTGGAATGACCCTGCGGTAGGAAGCGGTAAGCTATCTGGCTATGAAAACGAGAATTGGCTGCTACTTGGCTCGGACAGCATTCCCGCAAGACAGAGTATGTCTTTTATAACGTCTCACCCTGTGTCAAACAAGGTATCAGACAAAACACCCGGTTTTCTTAATGGACCAGAGTTGAGCAAGGAAAAATATAGCGCCTCTCCAGCATATGATTGCGCAGTTAGCGGCCACGTGTTCGGAGAGTTTATTGAAACGAGCCGGACAGAACCCACTTGCAGTTCTGCGGGATCTTACACGGAAGAGCAGAGTTGCTCGTACTGTGGATTCAAGCAAAGCAGAACAGTTGAAATCCCAATGGTTTCGCATACACCTGGACCGACGGAAGAGGTTGGGGTCGAAGCGGCCACATGTGAGACCAATGGACTGTCAAAGGTGATAACGAAATGCAAGGTATGCGCGACGGTTCTTTCTGAATCAGAAAAGGAAATACCAGCACTGGGCCATAAGTGGTCTGCCTGGAATACAATCGAAGGCGCTACTTGCCAGCGGGAGGGAGAGAGGCTTCGATATTGCCTTAATGATATTGGGCATATTGAGACGCAAAAAATTGCGCTGGCTCCGCATTCGCCTGTAGTGGATGAGGACTCAAGACAGGTTATGAAAGATCCCACTTGCGAGCAACCAGGAAGTGCTCAGGTTGATTTGATTTGTGAGGTGTGCAAACTGAAGCAGGGTTCGAAAGAAGCGGTTATTCCTGCTAAAGGTCATTCCTACGGTGCTTGGCAGACCGTCAAGGCTGCTACTTGCACAGCCTCCGGCACAGAGCGGCGGGTTTGCAAGGCGTGCGGGGATGTTGCCACGCGTACCGTTCCGGCTCGGGGGCATGCCTTCGGGGCCTATCGTTTCAATGGGGACGCGCAGGTGAACGTGGATGGCACCGAGACGGCGCGGTGCTCGCGGTGCTCGGCGACGCGGACACGGACGGCAGCGGGCAGTGCGCTGGCGCCGACCATGGGGCAGACGGTGGCCGCGGCTGGCGCAACATACCAGGCGACGGGAACGGCAACGGTAACCTACGCGGGACCTTCCAACAAGAAGGCCACTTCCGTCACTGTGCCGGCGACGGTGACCATTTCCGGTCGCACCTACCAAGTAACGTCCATCGCGTCCAAAGCCTTCGCGGGCAACAAGGCGCTCAAGTCCGTCAAAATCGGCGCCAATGTGAAGTCCATTCCCGCCAACGCCTTCAAGGGTTGCACGAAGTTGGCCTCGGTGAGCTTCGGCAACGGCATCACCTCCATCGGCAAGAACGCCTTCTCGGGCTGCAAGGCATTGAAGTCCGTCACGCTGGGAACGAAAGTCACCACCATCGGAGACGGCGCATTCCAAAACTGCGCCAAGCTGACGAAGGTGACGGTGAAATCCACGAAGCTCTCCAAAATCGGCAGGAACGCTTTCGCCGGCTGCAAGAAGCTTGGCACCCTCACATTGAAGACCACGAAGCTGAAATCCATCGGCAAGAACGCCTTCAAAGGCACAAAGTCGAAGCTGACCGTGAAAGTGCCGAAGAAAAAGCTGAAGACCTACCAAAAACTCTGCAAGAACAAGGGTTGCAAAACCATCCGCGTAAAGAAGTAGCTCCCAGACTCCTCGTCCCCCTCCCCACCTCCGACGTTTTTGGCGGGGAGGGACTGCTGAAATCCGTACAAATGCACGGCTTTTTGCAGCTGAAACATACAAAGCATGGGAAAATGTGCGGGTTTTCCGCAATAAGACGTGCATTTGTACGGATCGCGTGCGGAAGGCCGTGCAAGGGCGTTGGACGTGCGAGCATCTCTCCGGCGACCCGTGCAAAGTGACGGGTTTCGGACGAGAAATGCATGCAAAGCTCGGCTTTGTACGGAATCGCTGTCTGGAATCCGTCACTTTGCACGGGTCCCAAGCAGTGCCCAGCCTGCAAGCGGCCCCCGGTGCCGTAGGGTGCCGGGGGCCGACGGGGAGGCGGTTGCGGGTGCAGCAGGTCGCAGTCGTTGCGGAGGCGCGGCGGCCCGAAGCCGTCGCAGTCGCGGCCCGCAGCCGTCGCAGTAGCGAGTCGACTTAGGCGCCGTAGTACTTCATGGCTTCCTGGGCGGCAATGCGGCCAGTCACGGTGCCCATGCACATGGACGCGCCGCTCACGGCGTAGCGCATGTAAAACAGCTCGGCGTTGGCGATGGTGCCGCCGGCGTACAGACCGGCCACGGGCTGGCGATTCTCGTCCAGCACCTCGGCCTTGGTGCTGATGGCCAGCTGGCCGAAGGAGTCGTTGGTGTTCGGCGTGATCTGAATGGCGTAGAACGGCGCCTGGGTGAGGGCCTGCAGATCCTCGGGCTTCTTGTGGAAGTCGGGGTCTTCGCCCGCGGCGCACAGCTCGTTGTAGTGCTCGATAGTCTTCACCAGGGGATACTGCGGCAACTCGGCGGCCACGGCCAGCTCCTCGATGGTGTCGGCAGTGCTGGCCACACCCACTTCCACGGCCTTCTTAATCAGATCCAGACGGTCGGCCGGCTGCTGCGAATCGCAAATGATGGTGAATTCCTTGCGGCCGCTCTGCACGAAGGGCACGAAGTAGTCGAACTGGCTGGTCATGGACTCGTTGGCGCAGCGGTAGCCCAGGTCGGTCACGAACACGCCCGTGTTCACCATGCGCAGCTTCGACAGCTCGTCATTCAGGGGTAGCGGGTCGCGGCCCACCAAGTGAATCTGGGACAGGCCGCCCTTCAGCAGGGTGAGGGCGCCGGCTTCCCGGGCCAGCTCGATGCCGTCGCCGGTATTGGTGGGGGTGGAGAAGGTGTGCCAGCCCACGGTGCCCGGGGCGTACAGCTGCTTCGACCAGTCCTCGCCGTCGAAGCCGCCGCAGGCCAGCATGACGGCTTTGGCGGAAATGGTGTAGTCGGTGTCGCCGGACCGCGCGATGACGCCCGCGGCCTTCCCGCCTTCCATGATGATCTGCAGGGCGCGGGTGTCCATCATCAGCTCGGCGCCGTTGGACTCGGCCACGCCGATCAGCGTGTCGATGATGCCCTTGCCGCCGTTGGTAGACACCATGGAACGGTCGGACACGCCGTCGCCCGGCTTCTTGTCGAAATCGCAGCCGAAGCCCACGAGCCAGTCCATGGCCGCGCCGCCGTTGTCGGCCACCAGGCGGCAGATGTCCATGTTGGCGTCGCCGTCGGACTGGTCGAACAGGAACTGGGCGATTTCCTCGGGGGTGCCGTATTCCGTGTAGCCCATGCTGTCCTGCTTCTCCGAGCCGCAGCAGTAGAAGTTGCCGGTGCAGATAGAGGAGTCGCCGCCGGTCATAGTGGAGTTCTTCTCCAGGATGATCACCTTCGCGCCGGCCAGGGACGCTTCCGCGGCGCAGCTCATGCCGGCGATGCCGCTGCCCACCACCACGATGTCGGCCTCTTTGGTTTCCTGGTTCTTGGCCGGTTTCGCCAGGGCGTCCTGCACGGTGTCGGTGGCGAGGGCGCCATCGTCGGTGTCCGTGCCGGTGGCGGCCAAGTCGTCGCTCGGCGCCGCGGTGGGTGCGGGGGCAGCTTCGGGGCCCTGAGGCGCGCAGCCGACCAGTCCGCTTCCGGCCACGGCCGCCGCCGTGGCGCCCAGGCCGAACAGGAACGAGCGACGGGAAACGGTCGTCGGGACCTCGGTGCGGTGGGTGTTCTCGGTAGTCATGGTATCCTCCCTTTTCTGTCGGAATGGCCCGGGCCCTCCTGCCCGGACAACTCGCATCATAGGGAAGCGGAAAAACCCCGCCAGCACCAAAAGGGGTGGTGAGGCGCTTTTCAGGAGCCCCGAAACGAACCCCTCCAAAATGGAGGGTGGGCTACAGACGGTCGCGGAACAGCTCGACGCGATCGAGTAGGTCCTGCTTGTCCACCGAACCGCTTTTCTGGTACACGTTGCGAATGTAGCCCTTCACGGTGTTGGGCGACAGCCCCAGCTCGTCGGCGATGTAGGTGCGCGTCCGCCCCTGGCACAGCAGCAACAGCACATCCTCTTCGCGGGCGGTCATGGTGTGCTCGCGGGCAAAAGCGCCCACAACGGCTTCCAAGGGAACGGCCCCGGGGCTTGCTGCGGCTCCAAGGCCCCGGTCTTCTGCGGTTCCCTCTTCGTCGGGCCGCTCGCCTTCCGGCGCCGAGGCCCCGGCAGTTCCGCGCCGCTCGATGCGGGCGGCCACCACGGGGTTCATGGCCAGAATGAACAGCGAGATGAGGGCCACGAGGGCCAAGGCCGTTTCGGGATTCCCCTGGGCAAGCACGGCGGCGCCGAAGGCCACGCCGGCTATGACCAGCAAACTTCCAATGCCCAGGGCGCAGCCCAGGTACACCCACAGGGAAATGCGGTCGCCCCGGCTCAGCTGGCTGACGATGATGCGCACATTCATGCCCGACAGGTAGAAGGCCGCGAACACGAGCACCGACGCCACGCCGTGCACCCACGGTGTGGCGATGAAGGGCAGCGCGATAAGGGCGGCGGCCACGACGGGAAACAGGATGCCGTACAGATCGGCCACGGGAATGACGCGGGTGCGCCAGAAGGAGGCGATGAAGAAAATGAGCGCCGCGCCTATGATGCTGCCGGTGGCCTGCATTTCGATGACCACCACGGTGGTGCCCGAAGTTTCCGCCATTTGGCTGACTGCCCCGAACACGAAGGAGAACACGGCCAGGTAGGAAATGGCCTTCACCAGCCCGATGCGATCGGCGCGACGAGGGGGCTGGGCCGGCTGGCAGTCGGCACCCGCTGGGGTGCGGGCGAGCAGCGCTCCCGACAGGAGAACTAACGCGAGGGCGAAGGATAACTCGACCGGGCCGCTGGCGAAGAAGATGACGGCCGTCGCGCCGCCGCCCAGAAGATAGGCCAGGGAAATCGTGCGCGACAACGGGGCGCCGCCGCTCTTTTCCAGGCGCACCAAGCGCTCCATCCATCCGAGTTCGGCCGTGGCCAGGCCGAATCCGATGCTCGCGCCGGTGGTGATGGCGTAGGGCCACCCGCCGTCGATGATGGCGAAATAGCGCAGCATCATAAGGACGTTTCCCAGGAACACCGCTCCCAGGGCCACGGTTAAGGTGAAGCGGGGCAGCGGGCGGCGTTTCGTTCCGTGCCACAGGGCCAGTGCCAGCATGGCGGCGGCGTAGGCCAGGAAGAACAGGGCGCCGAAGGAATCGCCCGCCCCATGGGAGAGGCTCATTTCCCGCAGGAAGGTATTCGAGATCATCAGCGGGAAGGTGAGTCCGCAGACAACGCCGTAGCCGACCCCTCCTATCAGGAGTGCCCGGCGATTCCCCTCCCCGTCTGTTCGCAATGCGATGCCCATAGCAGCGTATTATCGCACAAAATGCCGGCGACGGTCGCGGCTGCGGGGCGGGAGATTGGCGTGTCGGGACGGCGCGGGGACGGTTTCGGGGCGCCTCGGGGGCGTGTCTCTTTGGGAATGCGGAATCGGGGGTCGTGTTAAAATGGGCGCGGGGCGGAACGGCGGCGTTCCGAGCCTTGTTCGGTCGTGGTTAAGGAGAAGAATCCATGACGGTAGGAGCCCATCGCTTGATCCGGGTTGTCCTGGCATTCGTGCTGGTCAGCTCGCTCATGCCTGGGATTCCTGCAGCTGCCTGGGCCGATGGGACGCCGGAAGGTTCTGCCAGTCGAGAAGCCCTGGCTGGGGCAGGCAACCTGACAAGATCGGGCAACCCTGCCGACTCGAACGCGGCGACGCCCGGCGCGATCCAACCGTCGGCGGATTCTCCGTGGGACGCGTTCTATGCAGGCACCCTTGAAACCTCCGTCGAACGGGACGAGGCCATCGCTCCCTTCGCACTCGACAGTGCGGGTGTGACGGCGCTCAAGTCGGGGACCCACGTGCGGTGGATCGACCGCATCGACGTGCCCGCCTACGTCACCCAGTTCTACGCCGTGCTGGAAGAGGCTGCCGACAACGACGGCTACCGCGACTTTCTCATAGACGGCCGTTACAAGAACGGCACCGCCGCCCCGGAAGGGGCGTACATCCGCGTGCAGGGCCGGGGCGCCCTGCTGCTGGGCACCGTGGCGCGGTCGGCTTCCACCTCGCTCGATGCCCTGAGAAACGAGATGGGCGAGTACGGCATGGCGGCCATGGCGGCCTTCGACCGCGATCATCCGGAGGTGTTCTGGCTCTCGGGGGCGGTGGCCTTCGGGTTCTTGGTGCGGGAGAGCCAGGTGTCGTGCTACCTGGTGCTCAACGACAGCCGGTGGAGCGTGATAAGCGACGCCTACGCCACCACTTACCAGGTGCGTCGGGGCCTGTGGGAGCGCGACCGGGCCCTCCGCAGCATTCTGCAGGGGCTGAAACCCGGCGCTACCCAGGAAGAGGCGGTGCGGTACTTCAGCCGCTGGCTCGTGGACCACAACGAATATAACGCCGACATCGCTGCGGCTCAGGATCGGGGCCCGTGGGAATGCCTGAGCGCTCTGCGCGGCCAAAGCGGCGCCAACGGGCCGGTCTGCGAGGGCTATTCCCGTGCGTTCAAGGCGCTGTGCGATCGGGCGGCTATTCCCTGTGTGCTGGTGGACGGCAATGCCGACGAGCCCCACATGTGGAACAACGTGCAGCTGGCCGGGGCCTGGTATGGCGTCGATGTGACCTGGAACGACACGGCTCCCGGCTGGGAAGAGGACTTCCTGCTGGTGGGCGAGGCGACGCAGTACGGCACCGGCGAAGAGGCGGTCACCTTCGGCGAGCTGCATCGGATGCAGAATATGTCCTATGAAGGCAGCGTCGCCTTCACGAACGGCCCGCGGCTCAGCCCGAACGAGTTCGTGCGCGGCACCGTGACGCCCGCGGCTCGCATCACACTGCCTGTCGTGGGCGCCGAGCCCACCATGGCTCTCACCTCGATGGCACTTTCGAAGTCGGCCTACACCTTCGACGGTAAGACCCATCGGCCGGGGGTTACCATATACGGCGAAGGTGGCCAGCTGGTGAAGAACCGCGACTACCGGGTGACCTATTCCGGCAGCCAGAAGAGTGTGGGCACCTATCGGGTGACGGTGACGGGCATCGGCCGGTACGGAGGCTCGCTTTCCAAAACCTATCGGATAAATGCCCCGGCGGTGAAGAAGGTGGCGAAGCCCACGGTGAAGTCGCCGACCCGGCGCACGCTGGCGGTTACGTGGAAGCGCGTGGGCGGCAATGTGTCCGGCTACCAGGTGCAGGCGTGCCCGAGCAAGAAGTTCAAGAAGGCCGTGACAAAGAAAACCGTCAAGCTGACGAAGAAGACCAAAAAGGCCAAAACGCTTAAGCTCACGCTGAAGAAGCTGAAGGCGAAAAGAACCTACTACGTTCGCGCCCGCGCCTACTACAAGGTAGCTGGCAAAACCTTCTACGGCACCTGGTCCCCGATTCGCAAGGTCCGCGTGAAGTAGCCCCGAACCACGTCCACACGAGACCCCCTTTCCTTCCCACCCCCTTCGCCCCGACCTGTGCAAAGTGACGGATTCTGAACCGAAAATGCGGGCAATACTCTGCTTTGTACGCATTCGCTGTTCAGAATCCGTCACTTTGCACGGGTGTCGCATGGCGATGCCAAGAAGGGACGGCGTCCGGGGGCGCCGGGGCCCTAATCTACGATTTGGATCCAGGCCAGGTAGTAGTCGTAGCGGCGTTGGTCGGCGGGGCAGTAGTCGAAAGTGAGGTACTGCGCGGCGACCGATCCAGCGTTCAGGCCGAGGGACGCCAAGTGCTCCACATGGCGGGCGATGTCGTTGTGCTGGGCGTAGCAGTAGTCGGTGCGCAGGAGGCATTCCAGGTACTTGCCGTCATGATCCGCGGCGCTCCATACCTGCTCGGAGCCTTCCTGTTGGGTGGGGCGCAAGGCGCAGTCGGCGTAGATGCCGGGCTCGTGGGCGCTTTCGTAGAACACGCCGTAGCTCGTGGCGACATCCTCCAAATAGGCCGTCAGCGACGACTCGTCTTTCATACCGAACGAGTACAGCGCATCAATCTCGGGGCGGCGCACGATGCGGCTGCCGCGCGACTTCACCATGTAGTACTTGCGAATGCGCTGGTTGTACAGGGAAAGCCGTTCCAAGGTCTGCGTGAGCACCTGCATGCGCGCCACGGTGTCTCCGATGGCGGCATCTACGGCGAACGCGGTGTGCTCGGCCGGCGAATCCATGAGGCTTTTGATAGATTTGATGGGCACCCCGATGCTGCGGTAGAACATCACGTCCCCCAGTTCTACCAGGGATACGAGCGAGTAGGTGCGGTAGCCCGATTCCTTGCGGGCCGGCGTAATGAGCCCCTCGTCTTCGTAGTAGCGCAGGGTCGATTGCGGAATGTGCAGCAGTCGCGATACCTCGGAGATGCTGAGGGCGTCCCAATAGCCCTCGTCTTGTGAGCGTCCCATGGCGGTTTCCTTCCCGAAAGGCGGATGAACGGCCCCTCTTCTTTCAAGTTACTTGAAAGTTTAAGGGCTGACTGTGAAATTGCAAGAGCCGAAGAGCCCGGTGCATTCCCCAGATACTTGCGGAAAAATTCACCATTTATCAGGCAACACTTCAACTCACCAAACCGTTTTTCCGTGGCGAATATTTTCCCCAGAAAGTGCTTGACCTTCAAGTTCCTCAAGAACCTACTCTGTACCTGCAAGCCTTGCAGCCCCAGCCGGCGCCCTCATCGTCGGCACTCACGCATCGGCATCGCCCGCGGTGCCTGTCTAAGGAGGAAGCCATGACCCGTCATTTTCTCAATTTGGCCGACTACAGCAACGAGGAAATCTACGAGCTCATCGAGCTCGGGCGCATGCTCAAGTGCGCCGACAAGTTAGGGGCCTGCCCGCCGCTTTTGCACGGCGCGAGCCTCGGCATGATTTTCGACGAGCCTTCCACCCGTACGCGCATCTCCTTCGAGGTGGCCATGACCAAACTCGGCGGCCACGCGCTGTACCTGCGTCCTGGTGAAATTCACCTGGGCAAATCCGAAACCGTAAAGGACACCGCGCTGGTCATGTCGCGCCTTCTGGATGCCATCGAGATTCGCACCAGCCACGACGACGAAATTGCCGAGCTGGCCGAACACGCCACCATTCCCGTCATCAACGGCATGGGCACCTACCTGCACCCCTGCCAGGCCCTGTGCGACCTCATGACCATCTCCGAGCACCTGCCCGCGGGCAAGGCGCTGAAGGACATCACGCTGGTATTCGTGGGCGATGCTACCATCTACGAGAACGTGGGCACGGCCCTTTCCCACATCCTGCCGCGCCTGGGCGCCCATTTCGTGTACTGCGCCCCGGAAGGCTATGTGGCCGATGAGGACTTCTACGCCCCGGCCCGCGAGGCCTGCGAAATCGGCGGCGGCACGTTCACCATTCTGCACGACCCGAAGGAGGCAGTGAAGAACGCCGACTACATTTACTCGTCGGTCATGTGGTACGAGGGCTTCGACGCCAACAAGGAGAAGCGCATGAAGGCGTTTTTGCCCGACTATCAGATCAACGAGGCGCTCATCACCTGCGCTCCAGACCATGCGCAGTTCATGCACTACCTGCCGGCCCAGCGCGGCTACGAGATGACCGACGCCATCATGGACCACGAACGCTCGCTTTTGTGGGACGAGGCCGAAAACCGCCTCTACGGCGAGATGGCCATTCTTGTGAAGCTCATGCACGGCGCGGTGAAGAACCCCTCGCCCGAAGTGAAGGCCCAGCAGAAGGCCCTCATCGAGAGCTGGATCGCCGAGAACCTGTAGCCCGTGCGGCCTGCGGCGCGGCGTGTGTCGGCGCCGGGCCGCGGGCCCTTTAACCCTCAAGGAGGTGGGACCCGTGGAAAAGGAAAAGGGTCTCGGAAAGTTCGACGTCGTGTGCGGCATCATCTGTTCCATCCTGTTCGCCGACGTCATCATCTCGAACACCATGGTGGGCCCGTCGGTTATCGCCTGGTGGCTCATCATCGGCATCGTCTTCTTCATTCCCAACGGACTGATCATCGCCGAGCTGTCCGGGGCCTACCCCGACAAGGGCGGCATTTACGGCTGGGTGGACAAGGCTCTGGGTTCGAAATGGGCCGGCCGCTTGTCGTGGCTGTACTGGATCAACTGCACGTTGTGGCTGCCGTCGGGCTTCATCTGGTTCAGCGGGGCCTTGTGCGGCGCATTCTTCCCCGAGATGGACTACGTCACGCAGGTGGTCATCTCCATTGCCATCACATGGATTACCGTGCTCATCGCCACCCGCCCCATGACCGAGAGCAAGTGGATCGTGAATGCGGGCGGCATCGCGAAGGTGCTCATCTTCTTGGCCGTGGGCGCTTGCGGCGTGGCCCTGGTGCTGCGCGGCGCGGCACCGGCCAATGAGATGACCCTGGCCACCATGGCCCCCACATTGGATGGCGGCTTGCAGTACCTGCCCGTGATCGTGTACTGCTGCTGTGGCTTGGAAGTGCTGGCCATGAGCGCCCACGAGATGAAGAACCCCAAGAAGGATCTGCCTATGGCCGTCATCGGCGTGGTCATCCTCACCATCGTTATGAACCTGTTCGCCTCCTGGGGCGTGCTCACGGCCGTGCCCCTGGCCGACCTCGACCTGGTGACCGGCATCCAAACCGTGTGCGATGCGGCTTTCGGCTCGCCGGTGCTGTCGGGCATCGTGATGGTGCTTCTCCTGTTCGGCGTGTGCGTGCAGATGGTCACCTGGAGCGTGGCCGGGGCCCGCGGTGCCGCTGAGGGCGGCCAGGCCGGCGAGCTGCCCGCAGTGTTCGGCCGCGAGACCAAGCGCGGCTCCATGCCCGTGGGCGCACTCGTGATCTCGGGCATTGTGTCCACGGTGGTGCTCATCGTGTACGGGTTCATGGCCGAAACCTCGTCGGATCTGTTCTTCACGCTGCTGGCCTTCAGCTCCATCATCTTCTTCATGCCCTACGTCATTATGTTCGCCGCCTACATTCGCCTGAAGAAAACCGATACGACCACCGAGCGCCCCTTCAAAGCGCCTTGCGGCACGGCCCTGTCCGTGGTGGGCATCGTGGTGCTGTGCGTGTCCATGGTGCTGTTCGTGTGGGTGCCGGGCCAGCCCTTCGACGCGGCTTACAGCGTGCCCATTCTCGTGGGTGTGGCGGTGACGCTGGCCGTGGGCGAGGGCATGCAGCGCTATCTGGCCCGCAAGCATTCGAAGTAATTGGTTCCGAACGAGCAGAGAAAAAAAGGAGACTATCATGGCGAAGACCATTAAAGATTCCACTCCCAAGCAAGACGGCTTCCGCTTTCCCGGCGAGTGGGAGCGCCAGACGCAGTGCTGGATCGGCTGGCCCTTCCGCACCGATGTGTGGCCCGGCGGCGCCAAGCCGGCCCAAAAGGCCATTGTGGAGGTAGTGAAGGCCATCGCGCCCTACGAAGCAGTGACCGTGTGCGTGCCCCGCGAGCACTACAAGGCCGCCCGCGCCGCCATTCCCGAGCACGAGAATGTGCGAGTGGTAGAGCTGTCCTGCGACGATGGCTGGCTGCGCGACATCGGCCCCACCTTCCTGGTGAACGATGCCGGCGAGGTGCGCGGGGCGGACTGGCAGTTCCAGGCCTGGGGCGGTTTGGAAGAGGGCTTCTACTTCCCCTGGGATCAGGATGATTTGGCTGCGCGGAAGATTTGCGAGTTGGAGAACGTCGACCGCTACCGGGCGCCCCTCATTTTGGAAGGCGGCGCCATCTTCAGCGACGGCGAGGGCACGGTGCTCGTGACCGAGTCGTCCGAGCTGGTGCACAACCAGAACAAGATGAGCAAGGAGGAAATCGAGGGCTACCTGCTGGAGTACCTCGGCGCCGAGAAGGTCATTTGGCTGAAGAACGGCGTGGCCTACGACAGCGTGTGGGGCCACGTGGATCTGGTGTGCACGTTCACGGCTCCCGGTGAGGTGCTGCTGGCTTGGTCGGACAATCCCGCCGACGAGAACTACGAGCTCATGCGCGAGAACTACGAAATTCTGGCGAACGCCACCGACGCCCGGGGCCGTGCGCTCACCATCCGGAAACTCTACTTGCCCGATCCGATGTACTTCACAGCCGAGGAGATCGAAGCGTTCGACGTGGTGGAAGACACCACGAGCTTCGAGGTGGGCGACCGCATCGGCGGCAGCTACATCAACTACTTCCTCGGCAACGGCGTGGTGGTGGTTCCCCAGTTCGGCGACGGGGCCTATGACGAACGGGCTCTGGAAACCCTGCGCGAGGTGTTCCCCGACCGCGCGGTGGTGGGCGTGGCCTCCCGGGCCATCCTCATGGGCGGCGGCTGCATCCACTGCATGACCCAGCAGCAGCCGGCCGGACGCTAGAGGTTCGGGCCGCAGCGTCCCGTTGGGGATCTGTGCAAATGTACGGCATTTTGCAAGCGAAACGTACAAAGCATGGGAAAACGTGCAAGTTTTCCGCAATGAGGCGTGCATTTGCACGGGTTCCAAACTCCGGGTTCCGGGCGGCTGTGGCGATGCCTGTGACGGTGGCGGCGTCGGTGGGGGTCGCGGCTTGGGGGGCTTGGCGGTCCGGTTTCTCTAACGGGCGCGAAACAAAAGGGGTGAACGGGGGCGTTTTCCAGCTGTTACGTTACATAATAATGGGAAATATCCGATGTGGGGCATCTTCCCGAGGCTGCGCAGTTGGGCCCCTCCTGTGTGGAACGGTGAGCGGGCCTGCGAAAACGGCGCGGGCGTGCTATGGTGTGCGCCGCTTCAGGGGAAGACTTACATGAAAGGAAGCGCTTTATGGAACGCAAGGAAATCGTTGCTGCCGCCGATGCCTACTGGGATGCGAATCGCGACGCCATTGTGGCCGACATTGCCAAGCTCGTGGAAATTCCCTCCACCGAGGATCTGGCCGCTGCCGCGCCCGGTGCGCCCTACGGCCCCGAGCCGGCTCGCGCCCTAGCGAAGGCGCTGGAAATCGCCGAGGGCATGGGCATGGCCGCCACCAACTGCGAGGGCCACATCGGGTTCGCCGACCTGCCGGGCGAGACCGACATCCAGCTCGGCATCATCGGGCACGTGGACGTGGTGCCCGCCGGCCCCGGTTGGACCTTCGAACCCTTCCAGGTGACGGAGAAGGACGGCTACCTCATGGGCCGCGGCTGCCTGGACGACAAGGGCCCCTCGGTGGTGGCCCTGCATGCGGTGAAGTGCCTGTCCGGTCTGGACGTGGCGCGTCCCTACACCATCCGCTTCCTGTTCGGCGCCAACGAGGAAACCTCCATGGCCGACGTGACCTGGTACCTCGAGAACTACGAGAGCCCGGCCTTCCTGTTCACGCCCGACGCCGACTTCCCCGTGTGCTACGGCGAGAAGGGCGGCTACGACGGGCGCATCACGAGCGCTCCCATCGCCGACCCGGTCATTCTGGACATCTCCGGCGGCGTGGTCACCAACGCGGTGCCCGGCGAGGCCTGGGCGCAGGTGCGCGGCGACGCGAGTGCGCTGCCCGCGGCCGAGCGCATCACCGTGACCGACAACGGCGACGGCACCGTGCGCATCGACGCGAAGGGCGTGAACGCGCACGCGGCCTGGCCCGAGCGCGGCATCTCCGCCATCATGCTGCTGGCGAACTACCTGCTGGAGAACGGCCTCGTGAACCAGCAGGAGCGCGAGTTCCTGGAACTGGTGCGCAGTCTGGTTTCCGACACCACCGGCGCCGGCGTGGGCATCGCCACGGCCGACGAGTACTTCGGGCCGCTGACCGTGGTGGGCGGCACCATCCGCAAGGACGGCGACCGTCTCGTGCAGACCATGGACAGCCGCTGGCCCACGTCCATCACCGCCGAGGAAATCACCGCGGCGCTGACGAAGCTCACCGACGCCATCGGCGCCACCTTCGAGAACACCCTGCTCATGGTGCCCTTCCTGGTGAAGCCGGAAGACCCGGAGATCCAGGTGCTCCAGGACGCCTTCCAGTTCGTCACCGGCGACACCGAGCACAAGCCCTTCACCATCGGCGGCGGCACCTACGCCCGCGAGTTCAAGAAGGGCGCGTCCTTCGGCGTGAACATGCCCTGGATCGACAACCCCCAGTGGGTCGGCGGCGAACACGGCCCCGACGAGGGCGTCTCCGAGGAACTGCTGAAGACCTCCTTCAAGATCTACGTCCTGGCCCTGGCCGAGCTGCAGGGGCTGGAGATCGAGTAAGGCAGCGTCTTTCGGCTTGAA
>OFGH01000782.1_pt1 | contig 25487 bp, 36 predicted proteins | sample 1521721 | NCBI WGS metagenome assembly OFGH01 (sample SAMEA3504132, study PRJEB24116) | mouse gut metagenome | biome: mouse gut; feature: mouse-associated habitat; material: faeces | place: Denmark | collected 2011
ACATCCTAACTGGATGTTAGGAATATTAACCATAAATATATTGTAGTAGGAGGATTTTTTATGATGCTGAAAACACTTTACACCGCTGTCGGCCGCTTTGAGCGCAGGACAAACGGATGCCGGCGCTACTGCCCTGTTATCGTCCTTGGGGGAAAAGAATATATGGTCGATATGCAGGAAATGATCATCTGGAGCTGCCTGAACTGGCGTATCGCCCGTATGGAAGAAATCGGGCGCCTCTACACGGCGACTTTACCGGTACAGAAGGATATCGTAAACCGCTCCTGGAAGGACTGCGTGGAGCGGCTCCTGACACGGGGCCTGCTGATCTGTGGGAAAGGAGAAACGGAATATGATGCCCTTTATGACCTGCTCTCTTCCATGTACATCATCCCCACGGACGGCTCCAGCTTTCTAAGGGTCCTGTCTTTCCTGAAGCTGACCCTTGTAAACCATGTGCCGTTTTCCTCTGCCAGAAAACTCTTCCGCCATGACCAGCGTACCGAAAACGAAAAACAGGTCATGGCCCTTGCAAAGCAGGCCCTGCTCTCCACCGCAGAACTGATCCGGTGCATGGAAAAGGATATCCGCGCCCTCCCTACAGAGGAAAGCATCCTGGAAGGGCTCTATGACGATGCGGACACTACCAGCGACAACATCAGCTGCATGATGCGCCTCTCCCCCAAAAGCAAGGCCGTTACGCTTGCAGTCGCAAACCTGTACCTGCGCCAGCAGATTATTTTTGAAAGGATATGATATCACATGGAACAATGGTTGAACGCCCCTTTTACCCTCCGGCTGAAAGTTTTTCTGATCCTGTTTATGGGGATCGGCAGCCTTTTCATCGCTGCCATTGTATTTTTCCTCTCCCATGACCGGCTTTTGCTGGTTTTAAGCGGCATCATCTTCGGCGGCTGTCTGTTCCGCAGCGCCGGGCTCCTGGTCTTGCTCCTGCGTGGGGATTATGAAACCATCACGGGGATCTGTACCGCCGTTTCCTCTCTGCCCTTACGCAGGTATCGCAAAATAGAGCTTACCGACAGCCAGGGAGCCGCCATCATCCTGCTTTTGGGAAAACAGGTGAAGATAAAACCGGGCGGGTGTTACTGCTTTTACTTCCGGAAAGCCTCCCGCCCATCCCTGGGCAGCGAATACCTGGATGCCTCCCTCTCCACGGATCTGTTTTTAGGCTACGATTCCAGCCTGCCCGGAAACCTGCTCGAAGTCAAAGACTCCGCCGCGAGCAACGAATCATCAAACTTGGAACACTCCAACGAGCGGAGCCTTTGACCCTCACGGCAGTCGCCAAATGCCCGCAAGCAGTCACTTGGCTCGTTGCCCGCGGGAATAAAAAATCAGGATACTGCAAAATAAAGGCAGCCTGATCCCTGTTTATAGATAGGAAGCCCTGTGTGCAGTCTCCTGGGCATCCGGCTACAAGATATTGTATTTTGCCACTCCAAAATTCTATATATAGTGTTTATGAACTTGACATCCACCAGATATAGTGTTATACTTACTTTGTAATTGATTTTTGTGCGTATCCTTTCAGGATTGCAGGCAGGTTTGTCTGTACGGCGGTGAAGACATCGCATTGCACACGCTGTTAAGTTTGTATACAAGTGTCAGTGGTATTACTGCGCCCGTTTGGGCCGGGTTCCCGCTGGCACTTTTTTTATAGATAACAAGGCCAGTGGCAGAAAGGAGTGTTATGGCACAGATTTTTGCATTTGGACGTGTGGAGAATGACCTGGCCCCCAAAAAGAGCCAGAAGGATTCCACCTATGTCTGTTTCGGTTTTACCGAGCAGACAGGCAAAGGGCAGTTCCAGTATTACCAGGTATGGGCATGGGAGGATGAAGTATCCCGCCTGATCCGGCTTGGCGTCAAAAAGGACAGCCGGCTGTGGATCACCGGCACACAGCAGCTGGTAGACTGTACCATGGGCCACGGAAAGGAACGGACAAAAATCCTGAAGATCTATCTTTCCAATTTCGGATTTCTTCCGGGCCGCATCCCTAAAGAAAGCTCCACTGATTTTCCAGATGATCCTGAGACAGCGGCCGCCGCCCCTCCCCCTGTGGAGGTACTGGACGGGGAACGTGAGTCTCTGCCGGAATGAATCCCGTTCCGGCGCTAAAAGAGGAACCCTGTCGGTTTTCAGAATGAACCTGAAATGCCGGCATGGTTCCTCTTTTTTTGTGCATGCAGGTTACTTTCAACAACAGCAAAGAAAGGAAGGTTAAAAATGAAGAGTGACAAAGCCCTTTGGGGCAGCATCAGCATCCTGATCGGTGCAGTCATCGCTATACTGGCACTCATAAGGGGGCCCTGGCAGACATGGTCCCTGATCGGGGTATTCACCCTCTGGGGGCTGTGGGTTGTAACAGTACTTTTGCGGCCGTACATGCAGCAGGCGAAACGCCGCAGGATGCGTGAACAGCTTGCAAAGAAACGTCTGGCGGAAGGGATCGCCCCCTCCCAGCCTATGGGGATTCCAACTATGGAGGCCCCGGAAACGGAACTGCTCCTGCTCCGTCATGTCAACCACCGGATCTCCGCCTATCTTCGGGCGGTTTATCCTGACGTTCGCTGGGAGTGGTGCGAAAAGAACCCTGAAAAACTGGCGCTGGCAGGAGGGACCGGGCGCATCCGCCTTTATGGAATCCCGGATTTTGACCATGCTGATGTATGCATGGACCAGAGCGCCGGCATCACCTGTAACATGTTAAAGATCGTTCCTCTCTCGGAAGCCGGAGGCGGCGAACCGGAAGATACCGTCCCGTCCAACAAGCAGCCGGTAGACCCTCAGATCTGGTATGAGGTCCAGGGCCGGAAAGTCCTGGAGGCTCTTGTGGCAGACTTGAATTCCCGCGGCCACAGCCGTCTCACGATCCACGAAGACGGCGATATCTGCGTCGAGGAGGACACGGAGGAGGTGGCAAAAGAACACCTTGCCGGCTTTCCGGAAAAGACGTACTGGCCCCGGCTTCAGCAGGTTTTTGAGCGCAACGGGCTGGCGGCTGAGGTCACGGCAAAGGGCATCCAGATCTCCTGGTAATCCCACACACAACAAGAAAGGAGTTGAACACGAATGAAAGAAGGTCTTACCCTGAATGAAATGGCCGCTGAGATCACAAGGCAGAACAGCATGAAGGAGGATTATCTGGTCGATACCCGGAGCCTGCAGATGGAGCCTTATGACTCCCAGATCTATCTTCATATGTTTGACGGGAACACCGAGCCGGTGGAACCCATGCAGGTCAACACCATTGCCCACCGGCAGTTTGGGACCCATTTAAAGATCCCTGCGCCTTATTATGACCGGATGCTCACGGAAAAGCCGGAACTTCTGGCCGCAAATGTGAACGCCTGGCTTCAGCATTCCCCGTCCAAACGGCTTCTGCGTACCATGGGAGGCACCGCAAGGGCATTCTTAAGCAACCGTTACCGGCGGATCGACAACATGGAGATCGCCACCGCCGTCCTTCCCATTATAGGACAGATGGAGGGCGCCAGGTTTGAAAGCTGCCAGATCACGGACAGCCGGATGTATATGAAAGTGGTGAATCCCCGCCTCGAAGCGGAGGTTGTTCCGGGAGACATTGTACAGGCCGGCGTCATCATCTCCAACAGTGAGACCGGCATGGGGGCAGTCAGTATCCAGCCCCTTGTCTACCGTCTGGTATGCAGCAACGGCATGATCGTCAATGACGCACAGACACGCCGCAACCATGTGGGCCGGGTCAATGACATGGAAGATAACTTCCAGCTCTACTCAGAAAAGACTCTGGCTGCGGATGACAAAGCCTTTATCCTGAAGATCCAGGATACCGTCAGGGCCGCCGTGGAAGAGGCACGTTTTGCCCAGGTGGTCGGCCTGATGCAGAATGCTTCCCAGGCCGAAATGAACACCAAAGATGTTCCCGGTATCGTCAAACTGGCCAGCCGGGAATTCCACATCACAGACGATGAGGGGGAAGGCATCCTCCAGCATCTGATCGAGGGAAAAGACCTTACGCTGTACGGGCTTTCCAATGCAGTCACCCGGCACAGTCAGGATGTGGAGAACTATGACAGGGCCACCCAGCTGGAGAGTATCGGCTACAACATTCTTTCCATGCCGGCCCGCCAGTGGAACCGGATCAACCAGATGGCCGCCTGACGCAGCCACTCTGACACGATTACAACATCATTTTAATTTCAAGGAGGAAAACAGTATGTATAACACTCAGAACAACGCTTTGGCAGAACAGAAATTTATGCTCCCGGCAGCCATGCCGGAAGGCGAGTTTACCCAGGAAGAACTGGCGGAGGATATGGACGGCCTGCAGATGAGCTTCCCCCGGATCAAGATCCCGGCCGGCGGCGGACTGGTATTTGAGTTTCCCTCAGATGACCCGGAAAATCCTGACTTCGCTAAAACGCTGGAAGGAGTTATCCTTTTCAACCATCCCAACAACGCTTACTGGCCGGAAGGCAGCGAGTATGACGACAATGCCACTCCCCTCTGCTCTTCCGTAGACGGAAGACAGGGGATCGGGGAGCCGGGCGGTTCCTGTGCAGCCTGCGCTTTAAACCAGTTTGGTTCTGCTGCTGAAGGGGCTGGAAAAGCCTGCAAGAACATGCGTGTGCTCTACCTGCTCCGCAGCGGTGAGTTCATGCCGTTACAGGTGACCCTGCCGCCTACCAGTCTGAAACCCTTCCGGGAGTTTATGAACCAGTCCTTTATGCTCCGCCGCCGTGCGACCTATGGCAGCGTGGTGCAGATCGGGCTTAAAAAAATGAACAACGGAAAGGATGATTACAGTGTTGCCACCTTCCGCCGCCTGTACGATTTCAGTGGTGAGGAGCTGGCACAGATCCGGAAGTTTGCAGACGGTTTTAAAGAACAGATCCGCATGATGCTCCAGCAGCGCACTGCCATCAATGAAACCCAGCATGACGATGGCTGCGATTATGGTAAGAGCAATGTGGAAGTCCTGCCTGCAGGCGGAAGCGGAAAGTTTAACTACGGGCAGCCCCTTGACGGAGAACGTGAGGCCCTGCCTGCCTGATTTAATGTAACTGATATGGCCTTATGCCATATGAAACGTATGAAAGGATTCTCCCGGTTTAGTGCCGGGGGAGTCCTTTTCGCATTTTAAGGAGGAAATTTTTATGAAGTGTGAAGTACCTTTAACTTCGGAACAATGCTTATTTGCAACTGAACACCACGGTCTTGTTTATAGCTTCTTATATGCAAATGATCTCCCCATAGATGAATTTTATGATGTTGTTATTTTCGGTTATCTTCGTGCAGTTTCTCGTTACTTTAATGAACCGGAACTACAACAGTATTCATTTACCACGATTGCATGGCGCAGAATGTTGGCATGTATTTCTGATCATAGGAGAAAACAAAGGCGCCCCAAGCACAATGCTGATGTTATCAGCCTACATGTCGGACCAAGCGAAAATAGTTTGCCGTTGGAAGAAACCATAGCGGCACCCAATCCACTTATGCGCCAGCTGGAAGAACAGCTGCTCCTGCATGATCTGGCAAAACGGGTATCCAAACAGCAGATGAACATTGTGCATCTGAAATTCTGCGGTTACAACAACCGCGATATTGCCCGCCGTCAGAACACCACCATGAAACGTGTCCAGGAACTTCTGGAGGAAGTACGCACCGCACTGAGGGAGATATGCTGTGAAGAATAATATAATCAACCATTTTGAACCCTTTTTAGAGAAACGCAATGAACTTCTGGACGGCCTGGCATATCAGCTGTTATGGCTTTTGACGCAGCCCGAAGCTGAGCTGACGGAAACCGTTCTTTCAGAGTTTCCATGGGATATGTCCTTAATCGGTCCATTGCTGGAGACAGCGGAATCCTTACTCCAAAAAGCTGGTTTTCCAACCTGTTATCCCTTTTATGGTGAAAATGAGATCCCCTGTATCCACGCCGATCAATGTCGGCACCCAGACTGTCCACTCATGATAGCAGACAACACCGTTTTGTCCAAAAAAACAATACATAAGCAGAATGGAGGTCAGAAAAGATGAAAATGAAAACAAAAAACTATGGAGAAAAGAAAAAAGTAATGCTCTGCGGAACGCTCCTGTTCCCGATCACTGTCGGAAAGCCTGCTGTATTTGCGGCTGAGGGAAGTGTCTACCGAACATCCAATGTGGTAGCCCTGCACGAGCAGACCGAAGACAATATCCATTTTGAGACCAGGAATACCCATTATCACCTTTCTATGAGCCCTTTTCCGCTGGCGGTCATGAGTCCGCTCCCTGTGAGACTGGCCGCATGTGCGTGAATGGACTCTGAGCAACTGTGGCAGCCGCATCTGTGCTGGCTGCCTCCATGTTCCGGCCGTGGCTTATCCAGACCACGGCCTTTTCTAATTAAAAAGGAGGATTTTATGAACCTACTTACCAAATTTGAAAATGTTGAAATGAAAGCAGATACCCGCATTTCAGAATCAGACCGGATATTCTGTGAAGCTCACCAGGCAGCCTATGACAGTGCCAGAACTTCCCTGCCGGAACTGGGATTTATCTGGGATGACATGCTGAACCAGCAGAGGGAGTTACTGGCGCCGGCAGGCACATCTGCAGAAACATACCTCGTTTCTTATGACGGGGTAAAACTTTCTGATAATGTCATCCGGCAGCAGATTCGCTCCCTGCATCCCCGGTTCATATGCCAGATTGTATCCTACTTCAGCAAAACTTACCATTTTTCCATAGACCCCAATGATATCATACACAATCTTGTTCCCCAGGAGCCAACTGACAGATGGACAGATAACTATAAAGAACTGTGCCAAAAGTATACGCAGGACATGGAAAAGCTGTCTCTGTGTTACACAGATATCCTCGAACAGATATTCCTTCAAACCGGTGGACGGGCCTTTTTTGAACAGGCGCTCCATGAACTCAAGAATAAATGCCATCAGGCATCCTGGATTATCAGCAGCGGAACCCCACGGTTTGAGCAGAAAAAAAATACCATACAATTCACAGGCTACGCCTGCAGCTTCCGGGACCGGTACAGCGGGGGAGAATGGTCATTGGCTGACAGGACAAAGGATATCTTACGGGGCATTGCCCATTATGAAACAGATTCTTTTGATCTTATTCCCGGCAGTTTATCAAGGGCTCTTAACAGAGATAATTCCCTTAGCAATCCGTATGAGTTTAACGACTGCAAAAAAATCCAGTCCCTGCGGATGTTCAAAAACGGAAGGGTTGATCTGAAATTTACCAGTGAAACCTGCGCCTCCCAGTTTATAGAGGACTATATGAAAACCATATGTTAGCGAGGTGATACGAATGAAATATGCTTATCAGGAGGAATCCATCCCCCAGGATAAACGAAAAGCACTGAATGAAAAAGTCCTGTACCTGATCGACAGCGGCCTCTGTGGAGAATGCTCCATCAGCCCGGAGGATATTTATAATGCCTATACCGGCGATGGCGGCCTTCACGGTCCGGAACGGGCAGACTATGAGAATTACCATGCATACAGCGAGGCAAAGAAAGAGATTGAAAACGGCCAGTTCTTTACGCCTCCCCGCCTGTGCGAATTTATAACAGCCTGCCTGAAATTGTCTGAACATGACCTTGTGGCAGACCTTACCTGCGGCATGGGGAGTTTTTTTAACTTTATCCCCACAGAAGCGAACATCTACGGATGTGAACTGGATGTAAAAGCCGTGAAGGTGGCAAAATTCCTTTATCCGGAAGCAACGGTCGAGTGTCGGGATATCCGCACCTGCCAGCCGGAGACACGGTTTGACTATGTAGTGGGGAACCCGCCCTTTCATTTAAAGTGGTGGACCAAGAGCGGCAGGGAGATACCCTCCCAGATGTACTACTGTCTGAAAGCTGCAGAGGTATTGAAGCCTCTGGGAATCCTTGCGCTGATCGTGCCCCAGTCTTTTCTGGCAGATGATTTTACCGACAAGGGGCAGATCCGGGAGATGGAGAGCCGCTTCAGTTTTTTGGGGCAGGTTCTGTTACAAGACAATGCTTTTTCCTGTCTGGGTGTCAGCAGTTTCCCTACAAAGCTGCAATTCTGGCAGAAAAAGACAGCGGACCAGGGATGGAAGCCCCACCCATACCGGACAGAGGCCGACTACATCCTGCCGAAAGATTTTGATATCAGAAAGGATGCGGAATATACCTATCAGAAGATACTGGCCTTTGCCAAATCAGCGCTGGAGAATAACCAGTCAAAAATCCTGTTGGAACTGGCAAGGTCACGCCATACATCCAATGATTTCAGATACCGGACGCAAAAGCTCTTGTACCATATCAAGGCACATCCGCTTACCAGACCATCCTATGCCAAATGTTGCGAGTACCTGCACCGCTTTTATACCCAGCGTCAGCCAGATGATATGAGTTATGAACAATGGTGCCGGGTCCAGCTTACGGAGAAAAAGGTACTTGTCTATCTCCGGCAGATATTGCAGAAGCAGAATCCCGTACCGAAAACAGACTGTATCCGCCTGGTCAAAAGGAAAGGCGAGTTTGCCTATAAAGGGTACAGTGCAGCCGCACGCCGGCAGATCAAGGACAGCAAGCGCCTGCCTGTGCCAGTGTATCAGGCAGTGCTTGAAAACACCCCGGAGTCCTATCCGGGCTATGAACGGCTGCTTTGCAGGAAACGGGCAGAATACGAGGCCCAGAACATACCCTATGCGGAAATGGATGAAGATCCGGCTATCGCCAGATGGCTGGAAGATTTTTCACTGTGGGATTCCTCCCGTATGGAGGAAATCCGCTTGAATGAGATCCAGCGGCACGACATCAACCTTACCCTCCAGAAACGCTATGCGCTGCTGCAGTGGGAACAGGGAAGCGGAAAGACCCTGGCCGGCATTGCAACAGGGCTTTACCGGATGCAGAACCAGAACGTACACAGTACCTGGGTGGTTTCCTCTGCCATCTCCATCCGCAACAACTGGGACGTGGTATTGGCAAACTATGACCTGCCCTGTGTATTTATCAAGCGTCTGGCAGACTTGGAGCGCGTCCGTCCTGGAGATTTTGTACTGCTGACACTGAACAAAGTAAGTGCTTATAAAAAACATTTACGCAGACACATGAAGCGTCTGCACCAAAATATCCAGTTCATATTAGATGAGAGCGATGAAATATCCAACCCTGACAGCGCCAGGAGCCAGGCTGTGCTTTCCTGTTTCCGCCGCTGCCGGATGAAACTGCTCACTACGGGAACCAGCACCAGGAACAACATTTCAGAATTTGCCCCACAGCTGGAACTGCTCTACAACAATTCCATCAACATGATCTCCTGGAACCGCTATATTTACCACCATAACAAAAGCAGCGAAATGGATACCGAACCGGATTATGACATCAATCCTTATTTCGGCCAGCCAATCCCTGCCTACAAAAAAGGATATTCTTTGTTCGCATCCTCCCATCTGCCGGAAAAGATTACCGTATTCGGCATGGAAAAACGTACACAGGATATCTACAACGCAGATATCCTCAATGATATTTTAGGAAAAACCGTTATCACGAGAACCTTTGAAGAGGTTTCCTGCAAAGATATTAAACGGATTCATCAGTTGCTGCTCCAGTTCCCACCCGATGAAAAGGAAATCTACCATAAAGCAATTCATGAATTTTATGAGATGCGGGATAACTACTTTTTTTCCACTGGAAATTCCAGAAAGGATTCCCTGATGCGCCTGGTCCAGCAGATCGTGCTTCTCCTGCGCATCAGCGCTGCCCCGGATACGGTACAGGAATATACAGGGGATACCCCGGTGAAGGTCATGGCCGCTGTTGAGATGGCTGCCGAATGGGAGAATGAGATCATTGCCATCGGAGTACGGCACGTTACTGTGCTGGAATCTTATGAAAAGGCACTACGGGAATATCTGCCGGACCGCCCCCTGTTTGTAGTGACCGGCGCCAACACCAGCTTTGCCAAAAGGCGGGCACTTTGCCAGATACTGCAGGACAGCGGGAACGGGATACTACTCTGCACCCAGCAGAGCCTCCCCTCCAGCGTGAATTTTGATTACGTCAACAAGGTCATCATACCGGAACTGCATTACAACAACTCCGGCATGAGCCAGTTCTATTTCCGGTTCATCCGGTATACCTCAACGGAACACAAGGACATTTATTTCCTCACCTATGCTGGCAGCATCGAATCCAACCTGATGCAGATGGTACTGGCAAAGGAGAAGCTGAACCTGTTTATGAAGGGCCAGGACGTGGATCTGGATGAAATTTATGACCGGTTCAGCGTGGATTATGACCTTCTCTCCCTCCTAATGCGTCAGGAGCGGGATGAAAAAGGGAAACTGCACATCCGTTGGGGCGAACAGAAGATCGCATAAAATACCATAAATGCCATTACGCCCCAGTCATACGGGCGAACAACGAAAGGAGGAACACAGATGAATTTTCACGAAACAAAGATGGGTAATGTCTTCTTTAATCACCAGATGCCGGAGCTGATAGGAGCGCTCCGGCAGATCGCCGCTGCCCTGTCAAAACCTGCCCCTGCCGTCATTCATCTGGCAGAAACAGGCGAACCCGATTTCTTACATAACCTGTTTTATGGGAAGTATGAGCCTGACATTTACGGATGCGTTACGGTTCCCTCCAGGCTGGATCAGAATGTAAAAGAGGCAGAAAAAGCACTGCTGCCTGCCCTGGGCCAGTCCCAAAGGCTTTTTGAACAGTACCAGATGGCAGTTTCCGAAAGAGACAGCGCCATAGCGGAACAATCCTACTGCTGTGGATACCGCACCGCCGTCCAGATGATCGTCAGCGGACTTATCGCTCTGCCGCCGCAGGCAGGAGGTGGACCGGATGAACAATGAGAGCACTGCATCCGCAAACATGCCGGAGTTTCCCAGGGAGATCTATGAGCCGGTGCTGGCACACCACATAGAGATAGAGGGATATCTGAAACAGGAACTTACCCTCTCCTATGTGGATCTGGATGGCTCCCACGAGCTGAAAACCTGCTACGGTGACATCCTGAAAACGATCAATGCACTCATGGATTATACCCGCATGCTGGATCTGGTGTGCGAACAGTGGAACCTGACCGGTTTCCACAGAGCCACCTATGAATACCAGGCCGGAAAGTTAAGGGAGATCGCAGAGAAATTCCAGGCAGCCATTGGCTATGATTATGCTGCCGCTGTGGAAAAATGCCGTAAAAAACAGGCAAAGAAGCAGCGTGTGGATGATGTGGGGGAAGACGCCCTGACGCTTACCGCCCGCAGACAACAAAATACAGCAGGGAAAAAAGCCGAAGAGCAAAAAACAGAACCCCCTGCCCCCACGGAGACAGCAGGCAGGTCCCCATCTCTGGCAGAAGACACCCTGCCGCCCTGGGAGGATGACTTTTAGAGCAGACTGAATTTTGAACGATTGGAGGAATCATATGGAAAGCACTGAATTGCGAAAAGCACTGGAAGAATACCTTGACCTTTTGAAAAGGAACCTTGCCGTGGCATCTCTGGAAACATTAAAAACCAAATATAAAAAACCTTTTGATGAACTGCGGCATAATATCAGCTCCACCGCTACAGCCTATGTAAAACAGATCGCATTTGAAAATATCCGTATCCGTGCTGATTTTATGGATGAAGCACAGCCACTGATCCAGTCAACTGTTGACCAGTCCGGCATCCTGAAACAGATATCTTCAGCCGCTTTTAAACGCCAGGATATTGCAGAGATCGACCAGCTTGCCCTGGCATTGAAAGAGCAGATCCATCAGGCACTGATCCCCTTTTATGACAGGCATATCTGTCTGTACCTGGATGATGAATGTTTTGGAAATCCACCCAAAGCGCCTAAGTTTTACAATGTTGCAAGCGGCTGTATGTGGAAAGACGATACATGGGCGCCTGCGGAAGTGGAGAAAGGAGTGATCCTCCTTCCGGCGCAGGACATGCCAAAAACAGCAGCATAATACAGACACACAGAAAGGAAACAATATGAAAACATTTGATTTGGAGAAATATGGAACCACCTATAAGATTGAGCTGAAGATCGCTTCCTATATGGAAGGGAACCTTGCCGTCACTATGACTTCCTGGGAGAACGGGGAACCGGAACCCTGGAATGTCCTCACCGTCAATCTGGATTCCGTCCGTCCTCAAAACTGCGCCTTTATCGACACCAACAATAACGGCGAAGAAATCCTGGCGTGGATCATACGGCATGGGCTGGCAGTTCCCACCGGTACATATGCCCGGAGCGGATACTGCCAGTACCCGGAATACCGGTTCCGCCCGGAAATCCTGCAGGAAATCGACCCGAAAGGGTACTGCACATATCTGCATGACTGGAAAGAGAGGTATGGCACATGAAATACAAAGCCCTTTATTCCGTATTGGAAAAACGGATGGCGGAAGTTTCTGGTTTCCAATATGATGACCGGAGCTGCTGGCACCTTACATGTCCTACTTATGTAGACAGGCTGCACAGTCTCTGGATCATTGCGGTTGACCCTGCCACCAGAAGACGCATCTGGATCACCCATGATGGCGGCAGCGATTTCCGTATCAGTTTTAAAAGTATAGATGAACAGATGAATAATTATGGTCCTATCCGGGATATCCGTTGTACCTCACGCATGGATCTGGCCAGCAAATTGCAGAAACTCTTTTCTGAGCCAAATACATTTGTGGATTGACCTGTAAGTGAAACAGATTCCAGAAAAGCGCCGGGCAATATGCTCCGGCGCTTTTCCCTCTCATGCCACATTATGGAAATGCAGCAATCCTTTCCCATATGTCACATCCTGAAACGGGCAATGCACTTTAACAAGATGATGCACAGTTCCTGATACAGATCTTCATCAAACCTTCCATTGATGATCGCATACTTGACCAGAAGTGGCTTATACATCTCCAGTAAAGCCATGACCACCGACTCCCTTCCAGCTTTCGCCTGTAAAAGCATCTCCTTAAAATTCATTTTTCATCACCCCTATCTTTCTTTTGATCTTCTGCACTGTCCGATAATAGACCGATGCCACGCCTTTATATCCCATCCCTGTTTCCTCTGCCAGCGCCTCAAAGCTTTTCCCGTCTACTGCCCTTGCCAGGAATATGTAACGCTCCCTCTCGCTCAGTTCCCTCAGTGCATGGAGAAGCGCGCTGTCCTCCAGCTGCATGAGAACGGGCAGCCCCAGAAGCATGTCCTGCTCTATGCTGCATTCCGGCATGAACATGAAGTCTTCGGTCAGGCTCTCTATCTGCTGGCGCCTGTCCATCTGCTGTAGATAATCGTTCCTGCGGCGCTGTACTGCAGTTGCCAGATATGCCGTAAACTGATTCTGTAAGATCTCCGTTTCACTCTTTCCGTTATTTTTCTGCCACATGGCTTTTCCTCCTTAAATTCCAGATTTTTTGCTGCAAAACCCGGAATTGGAGGTGAACGGCACCTGATAATATGTCTCCTGCAGAAAAACGGATTTATCTGCAGGAACCTTTTTAATACAATAGAAAAAGAACTATTATCCGTTTCATTTCCCGGATAACCGTTCTTTTGATATAAATTTATTCCTTCCTCCAAAAAGTAGCGTACAAGACTACCATGCTGGGCGCAGAATGCCCCCAGGAAGCTTATGATTTTTTTGACCCAATCCCCCCGCCGGTGCCCGGCTTATGAAAATTCCCCACTGCAGACCATGTACCTCTCCCATGGCAGCAAAAAGGCACCCAAACAAAACCCTGATGAACCATGTTTTTTTTTGTTCACCAGATGTCTGGATGCCTAGTATGCTATTGCTCTACTTTTAAGTGTGTCTATACCATTTTTACTTTTGCAAGGTATGGCAATACACTACTTATAGGAGGTGACCACAATGTCTTTATCCATCAATGATGCCCAGGTCTTCAGTACCGCCCTGAAGAAAGCCAGGAAGAAAAAGCATCTGACCCAGGCGCAGTGTGCAGAGTTGCTTGACCATTCGGTATCTTTCCAAAAAGATCTGGAGCGCTGCCGCTGTTCCCCAAGCATTGAAAATTTCTACTATATCTGCAGGACGCTCGATATATCTGCAGATGACTGTATCTTTCAGGACAGCCATGACAGGACCGGCTCTACATATCAGGAGCTTTTAAGGCTGCTCTCACTCTGTGATGAAAGGAGCCTATCCGTCCTGGTAGCTAAAGCTTCTGCCCTGACAAAAAGTACCGCCCCTCGCACTGCCGAGATTGGACAGACTTAGTATGTCGAAAAAAGAAAAACCAGCAGTTCAGACTGGTATCTGTGCTGCTGGCTTTTCTGGATTATGTCCTATGAAAACTTTCTTACCATGCCTATTGGTTGTTACGTTTTAAGTTTCAGCAAGTGGTACCGATATTTATAATTCCCCTTTTATTGCCTGCATTCAGGCTGTACTTATTCCCTATTTTCCATAATAATCTAACTGGTGGAAGCTATTGGAAAAAAGGTAAAACTCCGTCCCCGATTTCCCATCTATCTGTTTCCATACAATGACCTTCGGCCTTGGGTCAACAAAAAGCATCTCCGGGTTCTTCTCCCCCTTTCCGGGAGGATTGCCCCAGTATTGATAAACTTCCTCTAAGCCAAACCATTCTTTTAAGTCACCCGCATCATCAGGAATAGGTTCCCTCATAATCAGCCGCTTCGTTTCTAAGACTGGCACATACTTACATTTTTTTAACATAATGTCTCCATCGTATTTTCCAAGAGGTATTTCCATTTGGTATAATCAAGGGGTCTTGCATTGCGACAGACCAACTTCCTTACTCTCAGGAAATCTTCAAAGGGATATTTTTTCGGCCTTTACAAACGACTTAATAATCCGATAAGAACTATCCCCCCTGAAATCTAATTGGGGAATGAGAAGAGTTCCAACAAAAAATGGATGATCTTTCAATTCGAATCCTCTCAAATATCCATTTTTCGTTTCAACTATGGCTATAATCATATCACTGTTTTGAAATACTCTGCGATATGCTTCATGAAACCCATAATTACAACGGTATTCTCCAATGAATTCGTTTTCTATTTCTCGACCACCACAGATTCTCCACTTGATAAATCTCCATTCAGCCATTGCCATTTCTCCTGTAAAGCAATTTTCCCATTTTCCATGATGCTGGGAATGCTGTGGCACTTTCCAATCCTGATCTGCCTATCTTTGTTCAAATGTTGGTAATGAAAATCCAATACTCCATTTTCACCCACAATGCCAATCATGTGTCCCTTTAACACATCCCCTCCGCGATACTCTGCCCAAAACAAATCATTCTCCTGAAAATAGCAGAATATTGTTTTTTCATCAACTTCCCCATTTTCAGTGTTACTTTGCGGTATAAAAATCCTGCCGTCATAATTGATTCCCTTCCACTGCCTATCAACCCGTTTTTCCATTTCATCATAGATAAGGATATCGCCATTACCTGCCGGGATTCTACAGGTTCTCTTCTGTTGATACCCACGCTTCACATACATTTCCTTTGCTGCCAATGAGGAATCTATGGAAGCATGCGTGAATCGTTCCGCTATTTTTCTCTCCGCAAAGTCCATAAGCTGGCTACCATATCCATGGGACTGATATCCTGGCAGGACAAAAAGGCGATTTACCGCATTTTCTTTGACTGTCACTGTTCCTATCATGCTGTCACCTTCTTCCAGCAGCCATACGATTCCGTCTTCAATATCGGATAAAACATTTTCCCTGCTGTGATGCTCCAGGAAAAATTGTACTACTCCTTCTGCATAATAATGGGAATATATCTCCGAAATGGTGTCATGGGTGATCTGTAAAACCTTTTCCAGGTCTGTCATTTCTGCAAGTTTTATCATCAGTTCTCTCCAATCTATATATTACTAAATCTCAAGCCACTCCCATGATTGAACCACAATGACTTCCTGCTGCTGATTATTTTGGGCTGTCGAAGCAGTATTCCCCGCTATTAAAATCTGCTCTATTGCTGCCTTTGGAATCAGTGTTGGCTCGAAATCACGCATAGAATATCTCTTAACTGCCAGTTCTTGAAAACCCATTTTTAAGGCTTCCTCTCAGGTAAATTCCTACAATAAGCATTGCTGCAACTATAAACATTGGATGAAACATATTATACCCGTTCATTTCATATTGAAGCGGAATATTAAAAAGCTTTACATTACTGTTTTCTAAAACATTCATAATAGCAGAAAATGCATTACAACCGATATGGGCTAAAATGCTGTAACCAATATGTCCTGTTTTTATATAAATAAGGGAAAACACAATACCCGCTCCAAAATAGGAAAGAAAACCTTGTATGTTATAAAGGTGCAAAACAGAAAATAATATCGTACAGACAACCATAGAAACCTTTTTGCTGAACTTCCTGTTGATTAAATGATATAATCCAAATCTAAATAACAATTCTTCAAATATCGGAGATATTATAATTCCCATAAAAACATCAATCCAAGTCAAGTGAACAGACTGTACCGGAGAAACAGGAAGTATTTTCGCAAACAAAATTGCGGATAGAGATTCTATTAAAATCTTCAGATACAAATACTTGGCAAAATATAACTTATTCCCGCTAAGATATGAAATCCTTTCAACTTTGAAAGAGTATATTTTTTCCCCTTTGCGTGTATCGCATAAAGCGTTGAAGTAACGATAATCCCAAAACTTCCGCTAATACTAAATAACTGTTCATCTGTTATTTCTAAATTCATCTGTTTGCCAATTACTGCAATAACTAATTGTGCTATACCAGTGCCTAATAATAACAGTAAACCAAACAGCAATAATACTCCGACTAAATATAACACCTTTTTCAATAATGATATTTCATTTTTCTTTTCTGACATTTGTTTTGTCCCTCACTTAATGTCCAACCTTTGAATAATTGGAGATTATAATTGTAGTGCCTTTTCAATTATGGACTTGTTTTCAGGATGTGGCCTGTCCATATCTGATAAAATGCTAATGGTCATTTTTTCACGTGGAATAATAGTCAAATATTGTCCTCCGAAACCACTTGCAAAAAAATATGGAATCTCCAAATCTTTTCCGATCCACCAGCCTAAGCCATACGGTGTACACTCCGGAATACCACCGCAGGAATACTCGCAGATACTTTGGTTATAATATTCTTCAGAGAACAAACGCTTTCCGTTAATCTCTCCCTTGTTCAACATGAGTTGTCCTAATTCATTTAACATGAAAGGGGAGACTTCCATACCTTGTATATCATCTTTATCCCATTTATAATCCTTGTTGACAAAGTTTGAAATGACTTTTGCATGAAACAATTTCGTGATTCCTAGTCCGTATATTTCTTCCAATAAATATACAATGATTTGCGGGTCAGGCTTGTACTGAAAAGATACGCCGGGTTCACTTTCAAATTTCAATTCCATTACTTCCCTCATATTTATGGGAAGCGGCTCTTGCGGCCCTGGCCATGTGATTCCTGTCGTTTTAGACAGGGCATGCTTTATTTTTAGTCTGTACCAGTTCCTGTCTGCAATTATTTCATGAGAAATATAATCAATCTCACAATCGTCTATACTCCCTATCCTGCCTTCATATATGGCGATGCCAACAAGAACGGATAAAAAGGATTTGAAGATACAGCCTATGGGAAACAGCAATGTCCCTTCTTCATTTTCTCTTATATATTCAAATATCACCTGCTCGTTCTTTATAACGCATATATTTTTCAAATGACCAAAGTTATCAAGATTTCGCATTTTGCATACTCCTTATTGCTCTGCCATAAACCCCCATTGTACGCCAAATTCATCAATAAAATTACCTGCTAATTTGCTATATGGCAATTCTGTGAAAGGATCTATGACGGTACTTCCTTCTTTGAAAAAATCATAACAGGCAAGCAGTTCTTCAACCGTTGGAAACATAACAATCAAATGAACGGCGCAATTCAATGATTTCTCTTTGTTTCCAAATCTGTCATTCAAAAAAATCTTTTGCCCGTGGATGTGCATCACCGCATGGGCTATGTTGTTATCATCCTGACATTCATCAGGCGCATAATCACAATTGCGTACAACATTTTCTGCCTTTGTATGAAACGCTTTTTCATATAGAGCGATTGCTTTTTCGCAATCTCCGCAAAAATGTAAGTGGGGTATTAACATGATTATCTCCTCCTACCTTGTATTATTCCGCCACATATCTCGCCAGTTCCAATGCAATATCGAAATGCCCCACATCATGCTGGGTGCCTTTGGTCTGCCCTTCCTTCCGTCTGGCATCCCATTTAGGGGCGTCAAGCAAATCGCCACTTGTGAAAAATGTGTACAGCTTCAGCCCCCGGAAATCACACATTGCCTGCAAGGCAGCGCATTCCATTTCTACTGAAATGCAGCCGTCCGCCTTATGCTTCTCAAAGTTATTGACGGTTTCCCTGTAGAAAGAATCAGTAGTCCAGGTTTTCCCTTTCACATAGGGAATCCCGTTTTCCTCCATAAAAACGGCAACAATGTCCGCATTTCCTACAGTAACATAATCCGATGCCGGCGCATAATGATAAGAAGTGCCTTCATCCCGGTAGGCTTGTGTCGGTATCATGACTTTTCCGCGGGCAATCTCCTTATTCAGACAGCCCGCAGCGCCAAATACGATGTACTTATCCGTCTTAATTTCCGACAGCGTATCCTCCACCGTGCCGACACAGGCAGGCGCGCCCACATAGGTTTTATAAAAGGCAAACTTTTTCCCTTTATTTGAGCAGGAACTTGCCCGTGTATCAAAGGAAGCGAGACAACAGCTGGACGACAAGGACATCATGTTTATTTTTCCTTCCCTTATGTCGAATACGCACACCAACCTTGTTCTGAAAAAGCCCAAAACCGAATCCAGTATCAGAAAAGTGTGGATACCAAAAACGGTTGCTTACATCCTGCGGGAATGGAAGCAGATTCAAGATCAGTACAAAGAATATTTAGGCCAGGAGTTTTATGATTATAACCTTGTGCTGACACTTCCCAATGGGAGGCCTGTGGAAAACCGCATCATGGAAAAAGAGTTCTCGAAGCTCCGGGAAAAAGCAAGGCTGCCCTATGTTGTGTTCCATTCCCTGCGGCACTCCAGTACGACTTACAAGCTGAAGCTCAACCATGGTGACCTGAAGGCGACACAGGGAGATACCGGCCATGCACAAATTGATATGATCACCGATGTATATGCACATATCCTGGATGAGGACAGGAAAGTGAACGCCCAGAAATTTGAGGCCACGTTCTACGCCAAAAATGCTGTCAATCCTTTGAGGGATGTGAAGCCTCCTGAAGAAACCGGCACAGACCTGACAAATTTAATCGCGGCATTGGAACAGTCTCCGGAACTGGTTTCTATGCTGACACAGGCACTGAAGGGAAAAGCTATTAGCAGCTAAAACCTGCTAATTTTGCAATTAGCAAATTATTAGCAACAGCTCTGAAAGTGCAGTTTCGTGTTCGATTCCCTCTTAGCAGCATGGCTGATAACAAATGTTCAAAAAACCGAGTCCTCTGACTTTAGGTTTTCTCCAGAGGCAAAAAAGAAAAGCATTGAAAAATCCAGTGTTTTCAATGCTTTCCAGCGTCCCCGAGACGACTTGAACGTCCGACCCCACGCTTAGGAGGCGTGTGCTCTATCCAACTGAGCTACGAGGACTTGTATGAAAAACTTGCTAATAAGCAAGTCATTCAGCTATGAAATTGTTGATTTTACGTTGCTCTGGCAATCGAACACCTACCACTTAGGAGGCGATCGCTCTATCCAACTGAGCTACGAGGACTTATATGAAAAACTTGCTAATTGGCAAGTCATTCAACTATATGATAATCAGTCTGTGTAAAACTCATTCGAAGAATCACTTCTCTGGAAAATTAATTTTCCCCTGTAACCAGATGATTCCCTTAAAACGTCTTCCGATCTGAGGTTCACCGTATAAGTCTATTATATTAATAGATACGTCAAATGTCAACTCATTACTGCAAATTGTTAGAATATAAATTTTTTCTCCTGTCATCTGGTTTGTAGTCATACGTATTTCAGTAATTTCACCGAGAACAGAATAGTGGTCACATTCCACTCCATAGGGCATAAAGTAAGTATCTACCAGACTAAAAATATCTTCTTTGTGAATTCGTCTCGAAATTGTGGAATATGTGTCCATATCTTCCAGAGTCAGTGTTTCAATTGCATCCTCATCTCCTTTTCTTGCAGCAGCCATAAGAGAACTTCTGGTAGCGGATGCCTGCTTGACTCTCTGTACCTGTTCTTCATCTTTTTTTATGGGAAGCAAAATCATTCCGCTCACAGACAAAGCGGAAAGAGTCAGTGTTGTGCCGTGAATAGGCAGATTATTTGTGCTCGCTGCCTTCATATAGGGTATTTTGTTTTTTAAATAAAAAATCAACGAAATACCGACTTTCATATCGTCACACACACCCGCATAGGATTCTTTTTCCGCATGTCTCTCTACGGAAATATCTTCACAAGATGTAATACCACTCCCTTCCAGATAAGGATAATAATACTCATAAAAGAATTTTTCTTCTTCATCAAATTCTCCACAGACAGCAATACCCAGCCCTTTGGCAAAATCTTTGCAAAATTCTCCTAAAAATACATTATTCTGGTTTTTCGTGATATTGCGTCTGTCAGAGTGAATGACTGCATCTGTCAACAATTCCCGAAGCTTTTTACTGCTATTCAAAGTGCTAAATCCTATGGCACGCATATATTTATGCAAAAATTTCACCTTCTTCCTTAATTTGAGCAATTTTGTTATTTCCGAAAATCACTCAATTTATAACTTTTTGTTTTCTAAAATCCCACATTTTTTTTATAATGGGATTCAGATTTATATGGGCAGAATTTTTTCCTTTCCTCCCATGTACGGCCGCAACGCCTCCGGAATACGGATGCTTCCATCTGCTTCCACATTATTCTCCAGGAAAGCAATTAACCCTCTGGGCGATGCCAAAACGGTATTATTTAATGTATGCACATAATAAGTCCCATTTTCCCCTTTCGTACGGATACTGAGACGTCTTGCCTGGGCATCCCCCAAAGTAGAACAAGAGCCCACTTCAAAATATTTTTGTTGTCTTGGACTCCAGGCTTCAATATCACAAGACTTCACTTTCAAATCTGCCAGATCCCCGCTGCAGCATTCCAGTGTACGCACAGGTACATCAAGACTGCGGAAAAATTCCACTGTAAAAGACCACATTTTATGATACCAGTCCATAGAATCTTCCGGCTTACATAAAACTACCATTTCCTGTTTTTCAAATTGATGAACCCGGTATACTCCTCTCTCTTCAATTCCATGGGAACCTACTTCTTTCCGAAAACAAGGGGAATAAGAAGTCATGGTTACCGGAAGGCTTTCTTCCTTTACAATCTGGTCTTTAAATTTACCAATCATGGAATGTTCGGAAGTTCCAATCAAAAATAAGTCTTCTCCCTCTATTTTATACATCATTGCTTCCATTTCTGCAAAACTCATGACTCCGTTCACCACACTGCTGCGGATCATAAAAGGTGGAACACAGTAAGTAAAGCCTTTATCAATCATAAAATCCCTGGCATAACTGATCATGGCAGAATGAATTCTGGCAGCATCACCCATCAGATAATAAAAACCGTTTCCACTGGTACGTCCGGATGCTTCTTTATCAAGACCATTGATACTGTTTAAAATATCTGCGTGGTAAGGGACCTCAAAATCCGGAACCACTGGATCCCCATATTTCTGTATTTCCACATTTTCAGTGTCATCTTTGCCGATGGGAACAGTAGAATCAATAATGTTGGGAATTACCATCATAATCTTTGTTATTTTTTCCTGAAGCTGAGGTTCCAAAGCTTCCAGTTCTGCCAGCCTTTTTGCATTGGCTGCTACTTCTGCTTTTTTCTCTTGTGCTTCTTCTTTTTTTCCCTGTGCCATCAGAGCACCTATTTCTTTGGAAATCTTATTTTTTGCGGCACGAAGGTTATCCCCCTCCTGCTTTGCTTTTCTGCTCTCCGCATCCAGTGCAATTACTTCATCAACCAGTGCCAGTTTTTCATCCTGAAATTTCTTTTTGATATTTTCTTTTACAATATCAGGGTTCTCTCTTAAAAATTTAATATCAATCATCTTATTTACCTCTTTTCAATTGAATGTTTTTCTCTGAAAAAAATTTGATTTTACTTATCTTCTGAATTCATAAACTGTTATTTTCCTCTTGCAATAGAGAGAGCTTCTTCCTCCTCAGCACTTAAAGAAATATTATTTTCCCCATTTCTGATTTCTTTTGAGTAGGAATAACATCCTTCCGTACTATGGATTGAATTGATGATAAAACCATTATTGTTTTCATCCAATAAAGCCAGGCTGTAACTTAACTGTCCACCCATTTGTTTAAATGCATCATATCTTACCAGACCCATTTTCTGATAGACCGACTCCAGCCGTTTAAAAAGAGCTTGTATATCCTTTTTGTTTTTTTCTGTACTGTTCTTTAAAAATTTATTATCTTCAAATAGTCCAATAATATCTTCTTCCAGGCTTGTCCCCTCTTTTCCCAGCAGAAACCGGTTCAGCCGTTTTTTTAGTTTATTGGTTTTTATAATTTGTACGATTAACAGAATAAATAAAATTAAAACTAATATTGCCAGAACTGCAATTCCTATGGCAAGATAACCTAAATCAAATGAACCAAAACCTATCTGATTCAAGAATGCACTGCTTCCTTCTTTACTCATATAACTCCTTTTGTATTTTCATTTTTATTTTCTGATTGAATTGACCGCTTAACTTTACTTACTAAAATCATTTCTTTTGTAATGTAGTTTATCATAAGCTACTCTTGAGATCAATAATTCTTTTTTACTGCAATATTACAAAGGATTGCAACAACGCATTTCCTTTTTATTTATTCAAAAACTGACAACATATAATTGATAAAATCATTCCCTTTTCAGAAAAGTGTTCCCTGCCATTTTGACAGCTTTAAAATCAGTAATTTATAATTCAGAAATCATTTTTACTTTTAATGGACGTTTTGTTATAAACTCAGCATTTTCATCCATTGTTGTTCTCGGATGCTGAAATATATCATTCTGAATATCAACAGGTTCGTCAATGATATACAAATAACCTTTTTCTACTCCATTATGGGTAATTACTCCATTATCATCATACCCCAAAATATCTGGTTTGTGTGAAAATGCTTCTGCAAGTTCTTTCCACTGTGTAATTGTACTGCTTATTCTTAACTCTGAAAAAAGCATATTAGAACCATGATACCAGACACTATCAGCATTTATTACTATTTTCAAACTTTTCCCTCCATAATTTCCAGGAAAATACTTTATAATTTGAAGTATAATACATATTTTTGCTTATAATTTCTGAATTTACACCCTTACACCCAGTTGGCAATTCTCCTTCAAACTGGATTTATACAAACCATTTGATCTTCAGGACAAAATTTTTTGTCTTTTTATAACCAGCATTTCCTTAAATCATTTGTGCATATCATCATTTTCTCTCAGAAGTATACTTACAATCCCTTTGTTTTGGCACTTATCCCATAATATCTAACAGTCTGTCCAAATCTTCGTGATTATAAAATTCGATCTCAATTTTACCCGAACCCTCCCCTTTTGGAGTAACTATCACTTTGGTACTCAGTCTCTGTTTTAATTTATTTTCTATATCCTGATAAATGACTTCCATTACCTTGTTGTCATTTTTCTTTTTTACCTTTTCAGGTTTATGGAGATTTTTTACCAGCTTTTCCACATCGCGGACATTCATTCTTTCATCAAAGATCCGCTGGGCAAGCGCATACTGTTCTTCTGGATCTTCCACAGCCAGGAGAGCCCGGGCATGTCCCGTACTGATCATATCGTCTATGACCATCTGTTGTACTTTTTCATTTAATTTCAGGAGACGAATGGAATTTGTCACCGCAGCACGGCTTTTTGATACTCTCTCTGCCACCTCATCCTGTTTTAAATTAAATTCTGTCAGCAGTCTTTTATACGCCTGCGCTTCCTCAATAGGATTCAGGTCTTCCCTTTGTATATTTTCAATCAGGGAAATTTCCATGATTTCCTGTTCGGTATAATTCCGGATAATAACCGGAATTTCTTTTATGCCGGCCATTTTTGCAGCTCGCCATCTTCGTTCCCCTGCAATAATTTCATAATGATCATTTTTATCCTGAACCAAAATAGGCTGTATCAATCCCACTTGTTTTATGGAATCAGAGAGCTCCTGAAGAGAATCCTCATCAAATGTTTTCCTGGGCTGCTTTCTGTTTGGCTCTACCATCGTTATCTTTACAAGGGTTTCCTGAACTTTATCATCTTCAGCATGTGTTGTTCCTTCAGACGCTAAGTTTTTAGCTTTTGTCTCACCAACTATATTTGGTATCAGTGAATCAAGTCCTTTACCTAATCCTCTTCCTGGTTTTGTAGCCATACCGATCCTCCATGCTTTCTTTGTATAACTTTTCAGGTTATCATCTATGCATTATGAATTACTTCCTCTGCTAACTGCATATATGCCTCTGCTCCCGCTGACTTGGCATCATACAAATTTATAGGCATTCCGTGGCTGGGTGCTTCTGCAAGCTTTATATTTCTGGGAATCAGAGTATTATAAATTCTTTGACTTAAATGCTGCTTCACGTTTTCCACAACTTGCATAGATAAATTTGTACGGGCATCAAACATGGTAAATACAGCGCCCTCCATATCCAAATCCGGATTAAGTCTCTCTTTTACCAGATTAATGGTATGGATTAACTGACTCAGTCCTTCCAATGCATAATATTCACATTGAATGGGAACCAATACACTGTCGGCCGTTGTCATTGCGTTTATCGTAAGCATATTCAAGGAAGGAGGACAGTCAATAATAATAAAATCATATTCTTCCTTTATATAGTCTACTTCTCTTTTTAATATGTATTCTTTTTTTTCTATGCCAATCAATTCTATTTCTGCTGCGGCAAGATTTACATTAGATGGCATAATGGATATATTTTCAATAACATTTTTAATGATACAGTCAACAATAGAACATTCACCCAAAATCAATTCATATAATGTATTTTCTAAATCATTTTTATCTATACCAAATCCACTGGTAGTATTTCCCTGGGGATCAGTATCAATAACCAAAACTTTTTTTCCCTTATCTGCGAGACATGCAGATAAATTGATAGACGTAGTAGTTTTTCCTACACCGCCTTTTTGATTTGCTATCGCAATGACTTTTCCCATGATAATCTCCTTTCCCTAGAATATTAATTATAGCACTTCTTTTTACAGATATCTATAATGAAATCAAAAATATTTGGAAGTTTTGTATCATAAATATATTTTATTGATTATATCATCAAATGAATTTAAACATATATCTTAATTTTATTATGAGTCTTTGATATTTTTATCGATTTTCTTAATACTTACTTGTCTATTTT
>OFGH01000789.1_pt1 | contig 25255 bp, 23 predicted proteins | sample 1521721 | NCBI WGS metagenome assembly OFGH01 (sample SAMEA3504132, study PRJEB24116) | mouse gut metagenome | biome: mouse gut; feature: mouse-associated habitat; material: faeces | place: Denmark | collected 2011
CCTTGATACGAAACGGCTCTGTACTGCCGTACTTCTGGCCCGGAAAGAAGCGGCGTCCAAACAGAGCGCATAAGTCCGGGGTGCGGCAATGAAATTTAACGCAGCGTACGCCCGTCAGTCCCTGCTGAAAAAAGACAGCCTGTCCATCTCCGGTCAGTTGGACATGTGCCGCAAGATGGCTGGCGGAGACCTGACTGTCTATAAGGATGCGGGCTATTCCGGCAAGAACACCAAACGTCCCGACTTCGAGCGTCTGCTTCGGGATATCAAGGCGGACAAGGTCCGAAAGCTCTATGTCTACCGGCTGGACCGGTTCTCCCGCTCTGTGGCCGACTTTGGGCGACTGTGGGAGATTCTCCAGGAACACAATGTGGAGTTCGTCTCAGTCAGTGAAAACTTTGACACCTCCAGCCCTATGGGCAGAGCGATGCTTCACATCATTATGGTATTTGCCCAGCTGGAGCGGGAGACAACCGCCGAGCGGGTGCGGGACAACTACTACCGTCGGGCCTCTCTGGGCTCCTGGCCCGGCGGCCCCGCGCCCTACGGCTTCAGTATTGGCCGCTTGCAGGCTCCGGACGGGCGTTCCGTTCCCACCTTGACCGCAAACGAGAATGCGGACATCGTTCTCCGTATCTTCGAGGAATATGCCGTCGAGGGGATGTCGCTGGGCCTGCTGGCCAGAAAGCTGACCGACCTGGGAATCCACGGCCCCAAACGGGACACCTGGGACAATGTGACTCTCTCCCGAATTCTGCACAATCCGGTCTACGCTATGGCCGATGAACAGGTACGCCTCTATCTTCTGGGGCAGGGGGCTAATATCACCTCTCTACCCGAGCATTTCGACGGAGTTCATGGCGTCCTGCTGGTAGGTAAGCGAAAGGCCTCTGACCGAAAATACACCAGTTTAAAGGACCACTCCGCCTCAGTCATGAACAGCCAGGGAATCGTTCCCGCTGACCTCTGGCTGCGCTGTCAGCTCAAGCTGGACAGCAACCGTCAGCTTGGAAACAGCGGAAAGGGCACCTATACCTGGCTTTCCGGCCTGTTGAAATGCGCCAAATGCGGCTACAGCCTCAAGGTCATCTCAGACAAGTCCCACCGCTGGCTGGCCTGCAGCGGCCGGTACAACCTTTCCCGCTGTGACGCCAGCATCCACGTCAAGCTTTCAGAGCTGGAAGAGATCATCACAGCAGAAATCACAAAAATGCTGGATGAATGCCCTGCAGAAGCCTTGGAGATAAAAGAGAACGATATCTATGCCAGGCAGCTGGAGGAGCTGGATAGAAAGGCGGACCGCCTGATCGACGCTTTTGCCGAGAGCGCGGATATGCCGTCTGCCTATCTCCAGCGGTCACTGGCCCGGTTGGAGCAGGAGCGCCAGACGATTATGGAGGCGCAGCGCCGGGAACAAAAGCGTCCGGTCATGCCCGCGGTTTTGGACTTTCCCACCCTCAGGTTTGATGCGAAAAAAGCGGTTGCCGCACAGTTTATCCGCAGGATAGAAGTAGCCGAAAATTCCGCTGAGATCATCTGGAATGTTTAGACCAAAGAATCAGGAGGAATAGAATTGTATTATTCAAAGGATAAACGAGGGATATATATCCTTCGTGCCATGGAGGACATCTCGCTCAACGGCGACGCCTATACAACGATTGAAGCGCTCTTCAGGGTCTGCCAACGCAATGATCGTCGGCTCTCCTACTCCGCTTTCCGGGAAGACCTTGCTTTTTTGCTTCACAAGGGCTTGCTCCACCTGGAGGGCCAGCGCCTGTACACAACTTACAACTGGCGCTGTGAGCAGTCCGCCGCAATCAGTCTGGCCAATATCCTGCGCGCGCCAAGCCTGGACAAGCCGGAATTGCCAGACACATTACTGGTCAACGGCGTTCAGTTGGCCGGAGAGCAACGCTCCGCCGTGGAGCTGGCACTGTCCAGCCGTCTGTCTCTTATCCTGGGCGGCGCAGGTTCTGGGAAGACTACCCTGGTCAAGGCGATCATGGACCACCGTCCATCTAAAAACGGATGGGTCCTTTGCAGTCCTACTGGTAAAGCGGCGCAAAATTTGACTGACCGCACCGGCTTTCAGGCCCGGACAGTCCACAGCGCACTGGGTCTCCGTCCGGACGACGACTTCTTGGAACCTGTCCAGTGGCCTTATGTCAGTTTGCTGGTTGTAGATGAGGCCAGCATGATGACCTTGGAAATGCTGGCGGGTATCCTTCAGAGGGTTCCTGATACCTGTCATGTCGTGCTAGTAGGCGACCCTTACCAGCTGCTCTCCGTAGGCGCCGGCAATATCCTCCCTGACCTGCTGGCATTAGGGTGCCCTAGTATCACACTGAAAACAACCCATCGTCAGTCCAAAGACGCTACTGGTCTCGTTCACAACACCACGCAGTTTTCCTCCCTCTCCCGAGCCTCCGATTTGGTCTTTGACGACAGTTTCCAGTTGGTACAGCTTGCAGAAAAGGATATCCAAGCCGCCATCCGTGATGAAGCGGTAAAGCGGTATCTGGCCAGCGAGAGCGTCCAGGTCCTCTCCCCGTTCAATAAGGCGACTGATTTGTCGGTCCAAAGCCTGAACCAAGCGATTCAGCCGCTGGTGAATCCTCCCTTTGAGGACAAGCACTCCCTCAAACTGGAGAAAGGCCCCGCTTTCTGGGACAGCGACCGGGTCATGGTCACCAAAAATGACCGGGAGCGGCGGTGCTGCAACGGAGATGTCGGTATTTTGCGAATCCGCTCCCAGCCATACGAAACGCCCGACTACTCGGTAGCTCTGCCAGATGGGCGCCGTCCTACTTGGGACGACACCAGCGGGCTTGCCCATATGTGTACGGCCTACGCCATCACGGTCCACAAGTCCCAGGGCAGCGAGTACGACACCGTCCTAATGCCGGTATCCAAGCAGCTGCAGAGTATGATGATACGCAACCTTCTGTACACTGCCATTACCCGGGCCAAAAAGGAAGTCATGCTCTTCGGTGACCGGGACGCACTGGACTCCGCCATGCAGCGCATTCCTTATCTGCGGAAGTCGATGCTGGTCCAGAAAACCAGAATGCTCCTGCTCCGCCGTGCGGCATAAGGGAAAATCTTCCATGCAAATGACCAACTTGGTCATTTGCGCCACTGAGAAAGAGAGGTCAAAAATGGATTACAAAAGAATTGGAAAACGAATTCGTAATCTCCGCCAGCAGCAAGGTTATACGCAGGAAACCTTTGCGGAGAAGGTCGATTTGTCCGCACCTTTTATCAGCCACATTGAGCGGGCAAGTAAAAAGGCCAGCCTGGAGACGATTTCCCGCATCGCAGCGTCCCTAAGCGTAACGGTAGATTATCTGCTCACCGGAACACAATCTCTTGACGCAGCTGCTTTTCTTCCAGAGATGGAAATGCTTCTGAAAGATTGCTTGCCCCACGAGAAACAGATTATTGTCGATGTCGCGGAGGCCACAAAGAAAAGCTTGAGAGATAATCGTCAAGCAGCTTAAAAATATGGAACGGAGATGGCGTTGCCGTCTCCGTTTCCTCTGGGCCGGTCCATTATAGCACTAAAAAACCTTAAGTTCTTGACTATTCGTACCGAATAGACTATAATATCCAAGAGGTGAGAACATGGAACACCGCAATGCAAAAGTAAATATTAGCGCCGCCGGAGGGACCGCCGCTAAAAATTCCAAAACCTGTAAGGTCACCTTACCCACCACATGGTTGGAAGAGATGGGAATCACCGAGAAACATCGGGAAGTGGAACTGACCTTTAACGGAACAACCATCACACTATCCCGCCGGCCCAGCGGCCCCGACTTTGCCGAACAGCAGCAGGCCCTCGGCCATGAGATTCGGGTCCTGCATTTTTACGACAGCGATACCCTCTGCTCCACCATCTATGCCGATTTTACGGGACAAGCTGTAGTTGTTGAAAACCAGGCGGTCCCCCCTGTTAAAACCGCATTCGGAAACAACCCGTTCCCAGACTGGAACGATTTCCGGCATTTTCTGGAGGGGCGCTGCATCCCCCGGCAAAGGGCCGGATTGCGGGAGTATCTGGAAGCTTTGGGGCTGGATGAGTATGATCCCTTGACCATTCTAGAAAAGACAGGCGGGCGCATGGCCGAGGATCAGCAGTGGCTGACAATCGAGGTGCTGAAATGACAATCCAATTGGTAACCGACGAAAAAATTGCGGAGACATCCTCAAAGGGGAACCAGGAAAAGTGGTATGACCAAGTGTCCGACCTCTGGTACAAGCTGGATCAATTCGGATACGAGGCGCTGGCTGAGACGGTTATCTCCACGGTTTTAGAGCAAAGCAATATCCAAACCGACACCCCCTTTACCTTTGTTCGCTATCACATGGAGCGCCTGCGGGTTCACGGCCGGGAGCGTACAGGCTGCTCCAGCAAGAACTTTTTACAGCCTGGCCAGGCCCTTATTACAATCAATCGCCTGCTGTCCAGCTATCTGGGGAAACCGCTTCGTGAGAAGCTGGTCCGCCTTCCCAGCGACAAGAAACGGATCGCCTATCTGGCGGAGGCAACGGCGGAGCTTACCGGTTTAGAGCTGTTCCCCCAATACCTGACTCTGCTTTTTGAGGTAGATGCCCTGTTCTGCAATGATGACCGCCATCTGAACAATATCGCTGTCATAGAGCAAAATGGGAAATTTGACTACTGCCCCATTTTCGACAATGGCGCAGGACTTCTGTCCAACACGCAGCTGTCCCCCATGGACATCCTGCCGCCCGCTTTGATTTCCGCCCTGCAGGCCAGACCTTTCAACACCACCTTTACCCGGCAGATGAATACAGCCCGCAGTCTGTACGGAATGCAGCTGGTTATGCCAAAGCTGACAACATCTGATATTCGGGAAGTCCTGGGGCCAGTCCTGAACTACTATCCCCAGAGGGATAGAGGCATCATGACAGACCGTGTAGAGACGTGTATTTTGATTCGGCAGAGGAAGCTGCAAGGAAGAACTTAAGCTCCCACGATTCCCGTCAGCGGGTGGCCAAGTGCCAATTCGCTGATGACCTCATCCTGTGACACTTTGGAAGGGTGGAGCGTTTGCGCTCCAAAACATTGACCTTTTTGCAATTTTGGACATGTTTTCAACAATTCAATGACATCTTCTCTTGTTGCAAACATAGCAACTCGCCCCGACACATAGATTTGCAGAACAGTTATAGTGTGTCTGCTTGGTTCACTAAAACTAACTATACCGCATAATTAAGGGGGGCTGGAGATGGTTAGGGCAAGTTGTGGAATTGTCCGACATCATTAGCCTACTCTTTGCGTTTTTTTGATACAGCGACGGACATGACTGTCAACGCCAAGTTTCTGGATTTGCTTCAGCTTCAGTGGCTCAATGGAAAAAGAACATCTGGGATTGCGGCCACCATACCAGAAATGTCTAGACCCGGACGGACAAGGGCCAATCCGATATCCATCAGGGACATATCATACTCCTCCAATGCCCGCTTAGTATCCTGAAACAGCTCCTCATCCTTGTGGAGCAGGAACTCCGGCTCGCCAGGCAGGTGCATGGGAATGGTACGCAGGCTCACAGAGTCATAGCCGCATCCTTTTGCAATGCGGATCTGGTCAACGGGGGCGGTGCCGGGGATGGTCAGATAGGCCAGGAAATAGCTCATGGATTTTCCTCCTTCATCAGTTCAGGCTTTGGAAAAGTATTTCGCTTTGATCTGCTCCACCGGCATCTCCTGGCCGGTCCACAGCTTGAAGGCGGCCGCCCCCTGGTAGAGGAGCATATACATCCCGTTGAAGGTCTTGAGCCCCGCCTCCCGGGCCTTGCGCAGCAGCTGGGTCTCCTGGGGCTCGTAGATCACGTCGGAGACCACCAGCCCCGGATGGAAGTAGGTGGGGTCCGGAATCAGACAGCCGGGAATCCGGTTCATTCCCACAGGCGTCGTATTCAGCAGCAGATCGGCTTGAGCCAGGCAGCCCCGCAGGGCGTCCAGGTCGGCCAGGTCGTGTAGCGTGACATGGCAGTCGGTCCTCCCGTTCAGCTGGGCCACGATCTGCTCCACCCGGGGCCAGAATTGGTCCTTTGTATTGAATACGTCGATCGCCGCGAGACCGTCCATCGCCGCCTGAACCAGGATGGCGGTGCCCGCTCCCCCGGCCCCCAGCTGGACCATGCGCTTGCCAGTCAGGTCACAGCCGGCGTCTTTGGCGCTCATCATGTAGCCCACGCCGTCGGTGGTGTGGCCGATCAGCCTGCCGTTGTCGTTGACCACCGTGTTCACCGCACCGCAGATCTGGGCGGCGGGCGAGAGCTCGTCGCACAGATCCGCCATCTTATTTTTGTCCGGCATGGTAATGTTGAATCCCTTCACCCCCAACTCCCGCAGGCCGTTCACCGCTGTCTCCAGCCGGTCTGGGGTCACGTCGAAGGCCAGGTACTGATAATCCAGGCCCAGCAGAGAGCAAGCTTCGTTGTGCATCTCGGGGGAGATGCTGTGGGCCACCGGGCTGCCCAGCAGGCACAGAAGGCCGGTGTGTCCGGTTGTATGCTGACTCATAATGCTTCCTCCTCTCAGTGCTGGGGCGCCAGGGCCTGATGCAGGATGCCCATGGCGATGTTCAGCTGCTCCACCGGGATCTGACCGGGGGCGGAGGCCTGGCCCACGGTGCCGAAGGTCATGGAGGAGCCGAAGTACTCCCCGCACAGCCGGGAGATGACGCCGCTGGACATGGACATGGTGATGATGGGTCGGTCGGCGTATTTGGTGTGCATCTCCTGGGTGGCGTCCAGAAGGGTAATCACGTCGGCGGCGCTCTGGGGCATCACGGCGATCTTGGGGATGTCGGCCCCCAGGTCCTGCATCTTCCGCAGCCGGTAGATCAGGTCGGACTTGCTGGGGGTCTTGTCGAAGTCGTGGTTGGAGCCCACGACTACCTTTCCCGCCTGGTGGATGGCCTGGACGCAGCGGCGGACCACGTCGTCCCCGGAAAAAATCTCCACGTCGATGGCGTCGGCGTCCCCGGACTGGGCCACCGCCGTGTTCAGGGCGGTGTAGGTCTCCATGTCGATCTCCTTCTCCCCGCCCTCCTTTTTGGTGCGGAAGGTGAACAGGATAGGCGTTTCTCCCAGCTTGGCGCGCAGCTCCTTCAGGGTCTCCAGCACCTTGGCCTGGTCGAATACGTCCTCATAGAAATCCACACGCCACTCCACCACGTGGAGGTCATGGCTCTTGAATTCCACGGCCTTCTCCAGGATTCCCTCCCGGGTGGAGGCCACGATGGGGACGATCACCTTTGGCGTCCCCGCGCCCACTTCCACATTGCGAAGCTTTGCGACTTTCATTGCAATGATCCCTCCTTTTTATAATTATTTGAGTTCAAGGCCGGCACCGGTCCGCGCATACAGTTCAAAAGTAGATTCAAGCTGACTTTTGACGCCTGTTCAGAGTGATCAGCAGAACCACTGCAGAAAAACTCAGGGTGAAATAAACGCACAATGCCGGCAGATAGGTTCCAAACCAGTCATAGGAATAACCGGTCAGCGTTCCGAACACCGCGCTTGCGATACTGGAGATCATAAGCGCTGAGGCGTATATCCTGGAGAACATTTCCCTATCATACAGCATTTTAATAATTTGTCCCACGGCCAGCGTGCTGCAGAAGAATACCGCGCCAAACAGAACGGCCGCGGCAAAGTTCAGCCAAGATACTCTTGTACCCGCAATAAACAGCAAAAAGGCGAGTGTGACAAAAGAGAAGGAAATAATGCTGGTGCGCAAAGGGTCGATCTTGTCACAGAGGAAGCCCATCACCAGTTTAAACGCCATATTGCTTATCATGATTGTGGACAGCAGCAACGCGCCTGTTGTCGGCGCCAGACCGATGCTGGACGCATAAGTGGCAATGTGGGATACCATACAGAACGCCGCTGTAATCAAAAACATGACCATAATGATTGTGTAATATGTAAAGTCTTTTACCAGCGGCTTTTCTGGTCTGTCCTGGGTTTCGGCGGATGCCGGCCCCTTGTTGTCCTCGCCGCCATAGGGCTGCATGGACTTTTTTTCCGGGGTCACCGCGGCCCCAAACACGGGAAGGCAAAAGAGGACGGATACAACCGCAAAAATAATGATTGCGAACTGCCAGCCCCTGTTTTCGATGATACTGCTGAAACAGGGGCTTAAAATTGCCGCAACGATTCCGCTCATGCTCATTGCAATGCCTAATACTGTACCGCTTCCCTTAGAAAACCAGTTGTCCACCAAAAAGTTAATGGACGTCATACCGATCAGGCACCCGCCCAACCCTTTTACAATAAAACATATGGCTAGCACCGGAACAGACGCCGCATGAGAGCTGGCCACAATACCGCCCGCCAGCATCAGCGTCCCTGCGGCGACAATCCCTTTGAAGGGAAACCTTTTTAATACAGTCGGCATCAGCTTTGCCGCAAAGCCCGTAATCACGGAGCTCATGGTGATGCACAGGGAAACATCTCCGATTCCGCCGCCAATCGCGGATGCCAACGATTTGTAGAACAACCCCAAGCAGTTTGCCAGGCCGGCGCCTGCAATATAAAGTCCGCTTGCGCAGACCATAATCACAAGGTACATCAGACTATTTTTTTGCTTTCTCACGTCTCTACCTCTCCGCTTTTCTCGTTCAGTGTTTAATCATGTCCCAATCCGTCCGTTCCCCAAGCGGAAACTATCCTTGTGATTCCAGTCCCCTGCGGGGCCGGAATCACAAAGAAATGGAAGTTAAACATATGCCTTCAGGAACCTGGCCGTAATTTCCAAAACCTCCGGGGTCCAGAAAAACTGGCCGTGGTTCGCGCCGCGCACCTTGTAGAAGTCCACTCTCTTCCCGCACTCCCGCAGCTTGTTGTACATAAACACGCTCTGCTCAAAGGGCACAATCGCGTCCACATCGCCATGCATCAACAGGAACGGCGGGTAATCCAGTTCTTCGCAGATGTAGGTGACAGGGCTCAGCCTGGCCACATTGTCCGGATTTTTGGCCCCCTCTTTTCCCAGGAGCGTATCGAACAGAATTGGCCGCGCGTACTTCGCGCCCTCCAAAAAGGGGCTGAACTCAGACACACCGTAATAGGCCACACAGGCGCACACACTAGAGTCCTGTTCCGGATATATCCCGTCATCAAACTCTTTTGTCCATCCGGTGGCCCCCACCATAAGCGCGGTGTGCCCGCCGGAGGAGTGGCCCCATACGGCGATCCGAGTGGGGTCGATGCCGTATAAAGCGGAATTGGCCTTTAAGAAGCGGATCGCAGCCTTGACATCGGAGACAAAGCCCGGAAAGTGCTCCACGTAGGCGGGCCGATACTCGACAGACGCCACCACGAAGCCCTGCCGGGCAACATCTACCAGCAGCGGCAGGGTCTTATAGCAATCCTGCTTTCCCCAGGCGGACCCCTGCACAAATACCACGCAGGGCATACGGAGCGTCGGCTGATAGGGATTTGACCCTCCGAATTTGGACTCATTGTCCTGCTTCGTGTCCGTCTGAGCGGCAACCTGCTCTGCCTGCTGCTCTGCCTCCCGCTTTTCCATCAGGGCGGCCGGGACATCCGGATAGAGCATCTGCAGATGCAGGGGGACCCCGCTGCGGACATCATAAACCACATCATTGATGTAGGTCACACATCCCGGCTCGGATTTGTCGGCATATAGAATCTTCATCCCCGGCACTTCCGTCTCATCGGAGTGAATAATATGGTTCATACTGTATGAAGGCATAATCATCTTCCTTTCGGCCTTAAATTGGTTGCTGCAATTCGCAGCAGATATGGAGCGTTTCTAAGGTTATTTCTCCCATTCGCAGTTCATATAGAGCGGAAGGTCGGGGTAACATTGGCTGTAGCTCCGGGAGTCCTCCAGCTGATTGGAAAGCAGGCTGATCCTGACGGTATTTCGCACACAGCGCAGGAACTGCTCCTGGCTGAGCGTTCCGTCCTCCAGGGCCTGACGGATACTCTCATAATCCTGGGGCGCGCCGGGCATCACCAGATCGTTGCCCGCGATCAGGCACCCCGCCGCGGTACATTCCCCCGCCAGGGAGGTGGTCGTCGTGGTCCAATCGGTCATAATCAGCCCGCCAAAGCCCCATTCGTTCCGGGCGGCCCTGGTGCATAGATCATAGCTGTTGGCGGCGTGGACCCCATTTATCATATTGTAAGAGGTCATAATGGCCATGGGCTGGGCGGTTTTTACCGCGATTTCAAAGCCCTTCAGATAGATTTCCCGCAGGGCGCGTTCGCTGAGGACGCTGTCCGAGCCCTTCCGCTTGTCCTCCTGGTTGTTGCAGGCGAGGTGCTTGATGGTCGTACCGCAGCCGGAAACCGCCTGTACGCCGCGGGTCATGGCCGCCGCAACTACCCCTGACCCCAGGGGGTCCTCGGAGTAATACTCAAAATTTCTGCCGCACAGGGGATTTCGGTGGATATTCATCCCCGGGGCCAGCCACAGAGACACCTCAAACTCCAGCATCTCTCTACCGATCATCTCGCCGAGCTGCTGGACCAGCGGAAGGTTCCAGCTCTGGGCCAGCAGCGTACCCACGGGGATAGCGGTACAGTACTGGTAGTAGGAAACCCCCTCCGTTTTCGTACCCACCGAAAAAAAACCGTTTTCCAGGGAATCCTGTACCGTGCCCACGTCGATGCTGCCATCGACCACCCGGTAGTGATTTTTCAGCCGCAGGCCCGCCGGGCCGTCCGCCAGCACGATGCTGGGCACATTCCAGGGAGACCGGGCCAGAATATTCTCCGTCTCGGCGGCGGCCCCCGGGACCGTCCAGCTGGCACTGCCCAGCTCCCCTGTTTTGTCCCTGATACGGCCGGTTGACATGGCCAGCAGCTGCTCCTGCCTCAGCTCGGAGACAATCTTCCAGGAAGTATCCTCCGGGTCGACGGCGGACTGAGTATAGTCCACCACCTCCGTGACAAAATCGGCCCCTTGAATCTGGCAGCTGGGCAGGCCACCTCCTCGGTCCTGCCAGGCCCTTTGCCGGGCCATCAGCCGCTCCTGGTCGGGTCGCAGCAGCGGGATTGTCTCTCTCTGCGGGCAGATATGGCCGCACTGTCTGAGGGCGATCGTCTGATCCACAGATACCGTACCAACCAGGGCCGCGCTTTCCAGGCTGCCGCCTGCCCAGATTCCATAGACGCCCGCTGTTAAAATCCAGGCCGCCCTCGTCTCGTCATAAGAGGCCATGGCCTCCGCCTGGAAAGACAGCGTCATCCGCTGGGTTTCCCCCGGCTTTAAGACATCGGTTTTTCCAAAACAGCACAGCCGGCGAAATTCCTTGGGCAGCTCGTCCTGGGGACAGGAGACATACAGCTGAACGACCTCCTTGCCCGCATAACGCGCCCCGATGTTTTTCACCGCCACGTCCACAAAGATCACGCCGGAGGTTTGGCGGATTTCTCCGGCCTCCAGGGAAAATTGCGTATAGGACAGGCCGAATCCAAACCCGTAGCGCACCGGAACCTGGAATGTGTCAAAATACCGGTAGCCCACATAAATGTCCTCCCGGTACTCCGCCCTCCAGGCGTCCTGAAAGCGACTTCCAAAATACGCCGCGCTGGGGTAGTCCGCATACCGGAACGCCCAGCTGTCGGTCAGCTTTCCGGAGGGGACCGCGTCGCCGCAGATCAGGTCCGCCAGCGCACGCCCCCCCTCCTGGCCGCCCTGCACCATGTAGAGGATGGCCGAAAGATTGGGGATCGTCTCGGAAAACTCCAGGTCCACCAGCCCGCCGGTGTTCAGCACCAGTACCACGTCCCGGTAGGCCTGTGAAACCTGGCGCAGCAGCGCGTCCTCCTCCTCCGTCAGATAGTAGTCCCCCGGCTCCTCCCTCCGGTCCGCCGCCTCGCCGGCATTGCGGCTCAAAACGAAGATGGCTGTATCCGCGCCGTCCCCGGCCGCCGCCTCCAGGTTCAGGGGACTGCCGCAGGGAATGCGGAAGGGATGGTCGGAATAGGCATAGAAGAAATTGCCGTTATATTTTGGGTCCTTCCAGGCTTCCAGGATTTTTTCCCGCCAAAGAAGCCGCTCCCGGCGGTATATCTCCAAAAAATCATCCAGCCAGGCAGAGCTGGTCAACTGGTACCCCGCCTGCTCCAGGCCCTGCCGGACGGATACGGTATCCCGGGCATTGACGTCGCCGGAGCCCGTTCCGCCCTTGACCGTGATCTCCGCGCCGGCGCCGTACAGCGCGATTTTGCTGCCCCTGGGGATGGGGAGGATGTTTCCGCTGTTTTTCAGCAGCACCATGCCCTCCGCCGCCGCAATCCTTGCCAGGCGCCGGTGTTCCCTTTCCCGCGGGCTGACCTCGTTTGTAAGAGAACCGGTATGGTCCTGGGTTCTCAGCTTCATAAAATCACCTCATTTTGCCGTGGCTTCTTCGCTATGTGAACTCGCTTTCATAGCGCTCCAGGCTGTCGTTTTCCTCTATGGTTACCGGAATCCGGCTGTACAGGCGGTATACCCAGACCGCTGAGGCGGCTGACAGCCCATAGCCCAGCGCCGCGGCAAACGAGATCATACCGCCGGTTACCGCGGCGCTGATGCCCATAACCGCCAGGGCGCCGCTGAATGCCGCCCGGAGAATCGGCGCGGTGAGCAACAGACGGTTCACGTCCTCATAGGTCATTTTTGTCGTCCGGTATCTGGCCCCCAGGAACTGGAACAGGCCCCGGAACTCCATCACATGACAGCACAGAGCCAGCGCAAAGAGTAAAAACGCGACGGGGGCCGTGTTCAGCGCAGACCTCTGTACGGCGGAGAGCAGACTGATGCAGAGTCCCGCGATGCTGCACAGCAGCATTGCGCATTTCTGGCGCCGCAGCGATTTCTCGGGCATATCCCACACATACCACGGCGCATAGTAGATGTATTTCATTTTGAACCCGCTGCCATTGGGAACCGCGGTATAGCAGTCCTCAAACCTCTCCCGAAGATTCTTCATTGCCTCTGCTCCTTTTTGCGGAGAACTCACCAGCCCTCCGCACCTGTTTTAAACGCTCCGCTTTTCTTTCACGCTGTAGGGGTCGGTACGGGGAATCCAGTCCAGAAAGCGCTCGATTTCAATGTTCCAGAACCGCCACTCGTGGCCATAGCCAGGCAGCTCCTCCCACGTCAGGTCCGCGCCCACAGAGCGCAGGTAATCGCGGAATTTCAGATTACTCTGATACAGAAAATCCCCGTCTCCGCAGGCCATATACAGCTTAGGCAGCTTCCTGCCCTCCGCAAGCAGTTTGTCCGCCAGAGCATAGGGGTCAAATCGGGGATCCCCATCGGAGGCTTCGCCGGCCTGCTTCGCCTTCTCCGGGTCCCCCGCCAGCCGCTCGGGGGGAAGGATAATAGCGCTAGAAAAGGTGCCGATTGCGGCAAAGCGCTCCGGATCATTCAGCCCGTAGATCAGTGTTCCGTACCCGCCCATGGACAGGCCGGCCAGATAGGTGTCCTCCGGCCGTTTGGAAACCGGAAACAGTCCGCAGATAAAATCCGGTAGCTCTTCCGCCATGAACGCAAAATAGTCGTCCTGTCCTCTCGGGATATATCCCTTGTTTTCGGCGGAAAAGGTTACCACCGCGATCCTCCGCTCCTCTGCAAACAGCTCCACGTTGGCATAGCCCGCCCAAGTGGCATGGTTGTTTCCCATGCCATGGAACAGGTACAGCACCGGGTAAGGGGTTTTTGGCGTATGAAAGCAGGGGGATTCAGCCCCGGCACGGCGGGTGGACTCGGGAATGGAGGGGGTGGGGATGATGACGGTGATATCTACCGCCCGCCTGAGCGTGTAGGATATGAAATTGCACGTAAACCTTGCCATATTTCTCTTCCTCCTGACGATGTGCGTTACACCCGTCTTTTGCCCTCTCTGCTGTAAAGGTCGCTCCGAGGAATCCAATCCAGGAATTTTTCCACCTCGATGTCCCAGAACCGCCACTCATGGCCGTAGCCGGGCAGCCCGTCCCAGGTCACATCCACACCCATCGAACGCAAGAAATCCCGATAATCCTGGGCCCTTTCATAGGACGAGTCCATGTCGCCGCAGGCCATATAGAACTGGGGAAACCTTTTCTCGGCGGAGGCCAGACGCTCCGCCACGACCGTCAGAGCGAAGGCGTCGTACTTCGGGGGGATGCCGGGGACCTGAGAGAGCGCGCTGCCGTCTTCCACTGCCCTGCGCAGCCCCTCCGGGTCGTCCCGCATCTGGGACGGAGGGATGGCGGCGGCGGCGGAAAACCCCCCCACCGCCGCGAACCGCTCCGGGTGGCTGAGCCCGTGGACCAGAGCGCCGTATCCGCCCATGGACAGACCGGCCAAAAATGTGTCCTCCGGCCTTCGTGAGATGGGAAACATGCCGCAGACAAAATCCGGCAGCTCCTCCGCGATAAACTGAAAGAAATCGTCCGGGCCGTTGGGGATGTACCCCTTGTTCTCTCCGGAGGGGCAGACAACCGCGATCTGCCGCTCCTCGGCATACAGCTCGATATTGCTGTACCCATTCCAGGTCGCATGGTTGTTGCCCATGCCGTGGAGCAGATACAGCACCGGATAGGGCGCCCTGGGCGTATGGGCGCAGGGCGCTCCGGCCTGCGCCGCTCTGGATATCTCAGGAATGGTCGGCGTGGGTACGATCACCGTGATATCCACCGTGCGCCGCAGGGAATATGAAATAAAATTACAGATAAACTTTGCCATAAAATTCCTCCAAAGCCAGTTGTTGATCAGTCCAGCTGGTTGATCTCCTTTGCGTGGCAGCACGCCACAAAGTGGCCGGGCCGTATCTCCTGAAGCGGGACAGGCTGATGGCACTCCTCCGTCGCGTAGGGACATCTCTGGGCGAACCGGCAGCCCGGCTTGGGGTTGATGGGGGAATTGATCTCGCCCTTGAGCAGAATCCGCTCGTTTTTCTTATGGATATCCACCGTGAGGATGGCGGAGAGCAGCGCCTTGGTGTAGGGATGGAAGGGGTGGTCGAACAGCTCCTTGGTGGGGCAGGTCTCCACCATCTGCCCCAGATACATCACGCAGATATCGGTGGAGATGTGCCGGACAACGGACAGATCGTGGGTGACAAAGATGTATGTAAGGCTATATTCCTCCTGCAGGTCCATCAGCAGATTCAAAATCTGAGCTTGGATGGACACGTCCAGTGCGGAGACCGGCTCGTCGCACACGATAAACTTAGGCATCAGCGCCAGGGCGCGGGCGATACCCACGCGCTGGCGGCGGCCGCCGTCCAGCTCATGGGGGTAAGACATCCGGAACCGCTTCTCAATCCCAGCCAGGTCCATCAGACGGTCCGCCTCTTTGGCGAGAGCGTCGGCCTTGAAGCGGCCAGAGAGCTTCAGCGGCTCCATGATGGTGTCCTGGATGGTCAGGCGGGGATTCAGGGAGGAATAGGGGTCCTGGAAGATGATCTGCATATCCTCCCGCAGCTTGCGCATCCGCTGCTTGCTGGGGTGGGTAACGTCCTCCCCCTCAAAGCGGATCACGCCGTCTGTGCTCTCCAGCAGGTGGATGATGGTCCGGCCCAGGGTGGACTTGCCGCAGCCGGATTCTCCCACCAGGCCCAGGGTCTTACCCTTTTCAATGGAAAAGGTCACATCATCCACAGCGTGAACAACACCGCGGGGGCTGGGAAAATATTTTTTCAGGTGCTCTACTTCAAGCAGTGCCACGGTTACCCCTCCTGTTCTTTCTTCAGGCAGCGGACAAAGTGCGTGCCTGACATATGCTCCAACTGGCAGTGCTTCGCGCGGCATTCATCGGTGGCATGGGGGCACCTTGCCGCGAAATAGCAGCCCTCGGGCAGGTCTGTAGGGTTGGGGGGAAGCCCCTCGATGGGGGACAGCCGCGCGACATCCTTATACATATCCGGTATGGCGCCAAAAAGCCCCCTGGTATACGGATGGTTGGGATGGTCGAATACCTCTTCCAAAGCCCCGATCTCCACAATTTCGCCGGCGTATACCACCGCGACCTTGTCGCAGGTGTCTGCCACAACGCCCAGGTCGTGGGTAATCAGGATGAGGGATGTGCCTTTCTTCTCCCGCAGGTCCTTAATCAGGTCAAGGACCTGGGCCTGGATGGTCACATCCAGCGCCGTAGTGGGCTCATCCGCAACAATCAGCTTTGGGCTGCAGGCCAGGGCGATGGCAATCACCACCCGCTGCTTCATGCCGCCGGAAAACTGGTGGGGGTACTCGTCGATTCGGTCCCTGGAAATGCCGACGGTCTCCAGCATTTTAATGGCTTCCTGCTTGGCTTTGGCCTTATCCAGCCCCTGATGGTGCCGGATGCCCTCCGCGATCTGTTCCCCCACGGTCATAACCGGGTTCAGCGCAGTCATGGGGTCCTGGAATACCATGGAAATCTGGCTGCCCCGGATGTTCTGCAGCTCATGCTCCTTAATCTCCATGAGGCTTTTCCCCTTGAAGGTGATCGTCCCCTCCGCTCTTTTGGTGGAGTGGTCCGGGAGTATCTGCAGAATAGCCTTGGCAATGGTCGTTTTCCCCGCGCCGGTCTCGCCGACAAGCCCCAGGGACTGGCCGTTGTTCAAGTCGAAGGATACTCCGTTTACCGCCCTGACTGTCTGTCCGTTTGAGGAATAATCAACCTGCAGGTTCTGAACGGACAGAAGAATATCGCTGTTTTTGGTCTCGTCTTTCATCTCTGTCCACCTCCGTCAGTCTTTCAGCTTGGGATCCAGCGCGTCTCTGATTGCGTCGCCTACCAGGTTAAAGCTCAGAACCGTCGCCATGATGAATATGCCCGGGAAGATGCACAGATGGGGGTAGTCCTGGATAAACCCGCGGGCAGAGGACAGCATGGCGCCCCACTCGGGCGTTGTGGCCTTCACGCCGAAGCCCAGGAAGCTCAGGGAGGAGGCGGAGAGGCCGGCCCCGGCGATTCCCATGGCGATCTGTACAATCAGGGGGGAGATCGCGTTGGGAATGATGTGCCGGATGACGATCTGAAGGGTGGAGCAGTTCATTGCCGTTGCCGCTTCGATGTACTCTGAGTTGCGGATGGTGAGGATATTGGCGCGCATCATTCTGGCGTAGGAGGGCATGTAGGCGATGCCCATTGCGATGATGACCTTTTCAAAGCCGGGCCCCAGCACGGTGGACAGGGTAATTGCCAGCAGAATCCCGGGGAAGGACTGGAAGACGTCCAGGCAGCGCATGATGAACCCGTCTACCTTGCCGCCGAAATATCCGGCGACAGAGCCGAGCACAATGCCGAAGATACAGGAGAAGCCCGTGGAAAACACGCCGACACTCATGGTAAACTTCGCCCCGTAGAGGACCCGGGAGAGGATGTCCCGGCCCAGCTCATCGCAGCCAAAGGGGTGCTCCCAGGAGGGAAGGGCGAATTTTTCCTTCATGGAGATCGCCTTATAGCTGTAGGGACAAATTAAGGGGGAAATAAAGGACAGAACCAGCAAAACCGCCACAAAGATCAATCCCGCCATGGCCAGGCGCCTGGTCCGGATTTTCTTCCAAACATAGGGAAGCGAACCGGGCACCTCGGATCGCGACAGCTCCGCTGCTTTATCTTTCTTTTTCAACATTCACCCTCACTCTCTTTCCGTATCCGCCGTTTTTTCCGGCTGTTTCTTTGCCCGGACGTACTGCGCTTTGATGCGCGGGTCAACAAAGGCATAGATCAGGTCGGTAAGCAACATCATAACGGCAAACATAAAAGCGATGTAGATGATGCAGCCCCGCACCACAGGGTAGTTGCGGTTGTTGATGCCGCTCATCATGTACAGCCCGATGCCGGGGATGGAAAAAATCGACTCGGTGATTGTGGCGCCGCCGAGCATCATACCGAAACTGCCTCCGATGACGGTGATGATCGGGATCAGCGCGTTTGGCAGCGCGTGCTTCCAGATAACATCCCGCTGGCTGATGCCCTTGGATTTCGCGGTGGAGACAAAGTCGGCCCGGATGACCTCCAGCATACTGGCCCGCGTCTGCCGGGCGATGCCCGCCAGGGAGCCTAGGGAGTTGGCCAGCACCGGGAGGATAAAATACTCCGGGCCCCCGATTCCGCTGGAGGGGAGCAGCCCAAGCTGCCTGGAAAACAGCAGGACCAGCATCAGCGCCAGCCAGAAGCCGGGCATAGAGTTGCACAGCAGCGTAATGAACAGCCAGACGCGGTCGGTCAGCTGATCGGCCTTTAGCGCACAGCGAATCCCAATGGGTATGCCGACAACCACAGAGAAAGACACACAGAAGAAGGCCAGCATTAACGTGTTCGGGAACCGGTTGGCCAGCTCATCCCGGACGGGCAGGCCGGAAAAGAAGGATTTCCCAAAATCCAGCCGGATGAGGTCCTTCAGATAATTTGTCAACTGGACAATAAAGGGATCGTTCAGGCCCAAATCCTCGCGGACCTGGGCAATTTGTACGTCGGTCGCGTCATTGCCCAGGATGATTTTTACAGGGTCGCCTGGTACAAAATACATCAGGGTGAAGATTAGTATGGCCACAACAATCAGGATTGGAATCATTTGAAGCAGCCGCTTTCCAATATACCGCAGCATAGTTCTCTCTCACCTTCTTAAATTAGCTTTCATGATAACAGCAGGGGATAGAAGCAGGTGTTTCCAATCGTTGCCATATCCCCTGCTGTTATAGGTTTCTTAATTACTTGCCGGACTCATAATCCGCGGCGAAGACCATTGCGTTCGACAGCGGATTGGACAGGGCATCCGTAGCGATCTCAAGAATCTTGTTGGTGGAGACGCTTGCGCTGCGGGTACTGTAGAGGCCCTTGCAGTAGGCCTGATCCTTCAGGTAGTAGTGGAAGGCGTTCAAATTCTCGGGAGTGGGGTCCTTTTCTGCGGCCAGCAGCAGTTCGACCAGCTTTTCATCCCGGTTGAAGCAGACGGAGGTGCCGTCGGTAAAGCTGTTGGGGTTGAAGCAGATATCCCAGCAGCCGGTGATATGGCCGGTGCCCGCGCTCTTGAACTGAATTGCCATATCCCACTGGGTGGGGTCACTCTGGTAGACATTGAACAGTGCGCCGTCAACGGTGAGCAGCTCGACCTTGAAGCCGGCCTCCTCCAGATTGTTCACAACAACGGCGCGTACGCTGTCGTTGTTCAGCGTGGTGCCGGACATGAAGGTCAGGGTAATTTCGCCGGGGGCATAGCCGGCGGCCTTCAGATACTCGGCGGCCTTCTCGGGGTCATAGTCGTAGTAGTCCTCATTTTCCCACTGGGGCTGGGCGCCGGCCATTGCGGGAGTCCCCAGCGTTGTCAGGGCAAAGGAGGTGTTCTCGTCATTCCCCTGGGCATACATGATGTCCTCGGAGTTCAGGGCGTACAGAACTGCCTTGCGCAGGTCCGAGCTCTTGGACAAAACAGAGTGCTCAGACATATTCAGGAACATATCCATGGTGAACACACCGTCGCTCAGGTCCACATTGTAGCCCTCCACAGGGGCACCGTTTACAAAGAAGTTGTTCAGGCTGGTGCTGTCGTTAAATCTGGCAAAATCAATCTCGTGGTTTTCCAGGGCGATCACGCTCATAGCGGGCTCCGTAATCACTTTGAACTCAATGGTCCTAACGTTCTGAAGGCCGTTTTTCGGGAGCAGGCTGGTATCCTTCTGCCAATAGTCCTCCACCGCCTCAAACACGAAGGAGGAGCCGGTGACCTCGCTGACGATGCGGTAGGGGCCGGTGGTGGCGGGATCCTTGCGGCGCTCCTCGTCAGAGGCGTTTTCGTACCACTCCTTGTCCACAATGTCCAGCTGGGGATTGGACAGCAGGTCCTCCAGCGTGCCGGGAGAGGTGCTCTTCAGCTTCATCCGCAGGGTGTAGTCCCCGGTCTTGTCCAGCGACTCCATTGAGGACCCGATCCGCAGAAATTTGCCCTTCTCGTAGCTCATCTGATAGCTGAAAATAATGTCGTCAGCGTCGATCTTGTTGCCCTTGCTGTCTTTGATATAGTCATACAGCTCAATATCATAGGTGGCTTCGTCGACCTTAGTGACGCTTTTGGCCAGCCACATAGTACAGTCGTCCAGAAGGGCGCCGTAGTTGTTCCGGGCAATCAGTTTTGCATACAGCAGGCTCTTGGCCATGCCGCCCACAGAGGGAGCAAAGGGGCTGGGGTCTTCGCTGCTGGCGCCGGACTGCACCACGATCTTGTCCACCATGCCGGTTGCGGCTTCGCCCTCGATTTTGCCTGCCACAGACTGGAGCGCGGACTTGTCTCCCTGTGGGCCGCCGGCTGAACCGGAATTGCTGTTTGGGGAACCGCCGCAGCCCGAAAGCAGGGAGATGGACATGGCAGCCGCCAAAGCCATTGCGAAGAAGCGGGATCTTTTCCTCATGATGTGAAATCCTCCTTTTATTGTTTTGCTTATTGTTTTTCTGGCCGGTGCGCTGGATGTAAACCATTTTCTTCGGGACCGCCGGCCAGCCTTCTGGGTCAACCATATCATGTCCATATGGGGAAGACAAGCCTTGCGAATGGGGGTCCATATTCATTTTTTGCGTATTTTTCAAATAGTCAAAAAATTATAATAGAGCAAAAAGTGAATATGATTTTACGTGATTATGTTTATATTGACCATTTTCCTTGCGCTGTTTTTGTGCAATAAGTCAAACAGGCTGGCTCATCTGAATGAACCAGCCCATTGCAGCGGCAACGATATGGATTTGTTCTATTTTCCATACGGACAAGCCTATTGCAGCATCTTTTTATATTCTCCCGGTGTGATCCCTTCGTACTTCTTAAATACCCGGACCAGACCCTGGGAATCCCAAAAACCGGCCTTTTGCGCGGCGTCCTTTACCGAGTAATCGGCCAAAAGCTTTTTTACCTGCTCGACCCGCAGCCGCTGAATATACTCCAGCATGTTGCATCCCACAATTCGCTTGAATTCCCGGGATACATAAGAGCTGCTGAGATTAAAATATTCCGCGACTGATGTGGCGGTAAGTCCGTTTTCCGTAAAGTGGCTGTCAATATATGCCTTGATGTTCTCAATTTTTTTCTGTATGCCTTCGCCTGAATCACACTGCTGCCGAATGTCGATCAGTTCCATAAAAATTTGCTCTGTGGTACGGCGGAAGGACAGAAGGGTATCCGTTTCATAGAGCCGCTTTTCATAGTCCAGCTTTTTGAGGGTATCCTCCCCCAGAGCGGTCTGCTCAGAGATTGCCGCAACCAGCATCTCGATCATGCCATAGATTCGATATTTGGTAATCTGAAACCCCTGTGTGGTGCGGGGGAGATTATCCTCCATAATTTGGCCGAACATGGCCTTTGCGCCCGGATAGTCCTGATTGTCCAGCCGGTTTACCAGGTTGCGCATTGCCTTAAAGAAGGAAATGAGCCCCTCCGCCTCTTCCGCCGGTTCATTTTCAATACGGTTTTTCTGCCAAAAATACAGATAGTTCACATCATTCATGGTTTTCCGTATCAGTTTGCGCAAATTCTCGGGCCCATCCCCTATAAGAGGCTTAGTCGCTGCCATTGTCGTCCTGTAGTGTTCGGAATAGAAATCGAGGAGCCGGTTTGTTATTCCGTTCAGTTTCTCTTCTGTGTCACTCTCCTGGCAGGTTGCAACAACTACATAATATCGCTCCAAGGTGGAAACGACCCCCACGCGGCCAACGAACAGCAGCTCCTGTAAAACCTCCTCCAGAGCAGACAGAGATGTTATTTCCGCCCGGACATCCTGTGTTTCCTCAAGGGCCTGACCTTGAGGGTCCATGTGAAAAGCCGCAAACACCATGTACCGCTGTCCCGGAAGAATACCTGCCAGAGACAGGCACCGATTGGCCGTACGCAAGCCGGGATCTTCCGGGATGGTGCGCACCTGCTGGAGAAGGTCTCCCACCCCCAGGTGGACCAAGAGCTTCTTCTCTTCCTCCGCCGCCTCTTTCTGACTCTTTAGGGACAGCAGATTGGAACGCGCCAAGGTGAATACATCCTGGGAGGTATCTGTATCAGAATCCACCCACGTCATCTCCGCCAAATAGCGGTATGGCAGGATGACCCGCTCATACATCATTCTGTAAATGATAGCCAGGCACACGGCGCAGATGGCCCCCAACAAAAGCGGAAGCTTTACGAAGGAGGAGGTACTGGCGATGATTTCATCAATCGAAACCGCAATCATAATCTCTGTCTGCAAAATTGAGAAGATACAGCGATAGGCAATGTGTTCTTCCCCTTTATATCCGAACCGATGGAAATTCCGCACCTGCTCTCTGATTGAACGGACGGCGGTTTCTTCTATGGACTGATCGCTGGCATACAAGGGGGTGTCACTATCCCCGATGATGACCAGTCCCTCTTTTTCGGCAATGGGGACCAGCTGACTCAACTCAAATTCCATAATGATATAGGCGGTGCTGCCGCGGTCTGCCAGCTGGCGGATCAGCCACGCCTTCCCATCGTTGTAGCATATCTTCCACCCGTTATCCGGACTCATTTCGAGCAGCGCTTTCCGCAGTACTTCCCCCTTGGACTGCGCTTCCAGACGCTCAATATTTTTGGCCCGGCCCTGATAGACCCCTTTTATGGAGACAATCAGTTCTTCTTTGGGATAGTATACCGCCACATCGCTGTATGGAAAACTGGCTATACTGACAACATTTGACAGCTCTTGCTTCAAGGTGTTGATAGCCACCTGAACCGTGTTCGCATCACTCCCATATGTCTGGGGCAGGGCCAGCACCGCACTGCTGACTGCCAATACGTCACAGGCTTTTCGATAAGCGGTGACACGGGTATATACTTCGTCAGAGAGAGTATTCACCCGATCAGATGCTGTCTGAGCCGCCTCTCTGGCAATCACCCGGTGGTAAGAGAAAATGCCGTAGGCAAAGAGTACAAGCATTATTATAGTGATTAAAATATACGGCCAAACAAGGGAAATTGTCTCTTTTATATACTTTTTTTGCTTTTTCATAATAATCACCATTTCCCCGAGTATGCGGCATCTTCGTCATCTTCTGATCGTATTGTACAATAACCTTTATTATACACCTAATTTTGCAAAAGTACACACTCTTTTGGCGCTCTATATAAAATTAGCCGCTAAAAATACAACTTTTTCTAAAGCCCACTATATTTTCGTATTCTCAGCCCCAACTGCGCTTCTGCTCCAGTCCCTGGATACGCAGGACCAGCCGGTCCAAGTAGATGTGTCCCCGGGCAATTTTAACAGCCTGCATGGAATCCACATAGTTTTCCAGCAGGGTCTCGATCTGCCGCCGCCCGACACAATTCTGATAGAACTCAAAGAGCTTCTGCGCCCCCAGGCAGTAGGGCAGCGGGTCCACATGAGAGTCGGAGACCAGGTTGTCGTAAGAGAAAACCACCGTGTCCTGTACTGCAATCTGCCCGCCTCCGGCGAACTGGCGGAGGTTACCTCATAAGATACGAATATTTCACCTAAAGCAAGGACATAATAGGAGAAAGATCACCTATTCGGTTGACTTTCCCCTAATTCAATGGTACGATTAGGGTTAATAAAAGGAGGGTGGGAGAATGAGAGAGTTCGATTATTCCAAGCTCAGTACGTTGAGATGGGATGCCGAGATACTGTCCTTGGTAGCTAAAATTCACGAATGCAAAGGCAGGCAGGAGATGTTTCTCTCGCAGAAGCCCGCTGCACTGGACAAACTGGTGGAGATAGCCAAAATCCAGAGTACGGAGGCTTCCAACAAAATCGAAGGCATTATAACCACATCAGCTCGCGTCAAGCAGCTGTGTGAGGAAAAGACGGCACCTCGTAACCGTGACGAGGAAGAGATAACGGGCTATCGCGATGTGCTTTCAACCATTCACGAGAACTATGAGTATATTCCTCTTACGGTCAACTATATTCTTCAACTGCATCAGATACTTTACCGCTACTCCGGACGCAGCATAGGCGGTCGTTTCAAGAATGCGCAGAATTATATCAGCGAAACAAGAGCGGACGGTTCATCTTTCACCCGGTTCACTCCTCTGGAACCCTTCGAGACACCCGATGCAATGGAACGGCTTTGTACCACATATCAAAAGGCTGTCGACGATGACCGGGTCGACCCACTTCTCCTGATTCCCATTTTCATCAATGATTTTTTGTGTATTCACCCTTTCAACGACGGCAACGGCCGCATGAGCCGCCTGCTTACTACGCTTCTGCTCTATCGAAGCGGCTATGCTGTTGGCAGATATGTGAGTTTGGAGTCCAAAATTGAGCGCACTAAAGAAGTTTACTATGATGTTCTTCTGGCCGCTTCACAGGGCTGGCATGAGGACAGCAATGATCCTATGCCGTTTGTCAAGTATATTTTGGGCACTGTATTAGCGGCTTATAGGGATTTTGAAGACAGAGTGACGCTGGTCGATGAAAAACTGCCGGCCTTAGAGCAGGTACGCAGAGCCGCACAGAAAAAAGTGGGCAAGTTTACAAAGAGCGAGATGATGGAACTGTGTCCCGCTATCAGCAGGGCATCTGTTGAAAATTCTTTGAAAAAGCTGGTAGATGCCGGAGAACTGATGCGCCACGGCACAGGCCGCACAACCTTCTACACTCGAAACAGCTAAAAACAGCATCAAATGGGCATAAGAAAAGTACACTTGTCAGGCAGGAACTTTCTGTCGTTACGCTCGTGGACAGCCTGGACTGGAAGGACCTGGCCGCCGGAGAGATCATCCAGCGGGTGACCTCCAAGGTCCAGCCCGGCTCCATCGTCCTGTTCCACAACGCCGCCCTCCATACCCCGGAGGCCCTGCCCACCATCATCCAGACCCTCCTCCAGGAGGGCTATACCTTCGTCCCCATCTCTCAGATCCTCCTCAGCGGGGAGTATACCATCGACCACACCGGCCGGCAGTGCCCCAAGGGCTGAGACAGGCGTGCGCCCCTTATAATTTCTACTTGAAGGCCGGGCGGTTTCATGGTAAAATAGGACAATTGCAGAAAATTTATGTATTTGGGGCACGTCTATGAAAAAATCCGCTTTACGCGCCATCTCCTGGGTGGCGCTTCTCACCCTGATTGCCAAGGGCCTGGGCATGGCCCGAGACATACTCCAGGCCCGGGCCTTCGGCACCACCGCCGAGGGGGATCTATTCACCGCCGCCAACAACTCCACCATCTACCTGTTCACCACGGCCGCGTACGCCCTCTGTCTGGCGGCGGTGCCTATTTTTGCCCAGAAGCTGGCCAAGGACAGGGAGCAGGCCTTCCGGGCGGCG
>OFGH01000801.1_pt1 | contig 24960 bp, 21 predicted proteins | sample 1521721 | NCBI WGS metagenome assembly OFGH01 (sample SAMEA3504132, study PRJEB24116) | mouse gut metagenome | biome: mouse gut; feature: mouse-associated habitat; material: faeces | place: Denmark | collected 2011
AAAAGTCTATCACAAATGGCTTTTTATTTTTCTAACTTAATTTTACAAACTGCGTCTTTTAAAATGAGAGGAGGTAGCAGAGATTTGAAGGAAAAAGTGACTGAGGTAAAGAGTATAATTTTAAACAAAGACGAGCTAGAGCGACAATATGCTTATATTTATTTAAAACGTTTCTTTGACGTTATTCTCAGTCTGATCGGTTTGCTCGTATTAGCGGTTCCTTTTTTGATCATCGCTGCATTTGTTAAATTTTGTGATGGCGGACCGGTACTGTATACACAGGAACGTGTCGGAAAAGATGGCCGGAGATTTAAGATATATAAGTTCAGATCGATGTATGTTGATGCTGATAAATTATTAGAAAAGTTAAAAGAGAAAAATGAGGTTACTGGTCCAATGTTTAAAATGAAAAACGATCCTCGGATAACTTCTGTAGGACGCTTTTTACGTAAGATAAGTTTGGATGAGCTACCTCAGTTGTGGAATGTTTTGCGTGGAGATATGAGTTTAGTTGGTCCAAGGCCACCGTTGCCAAGAGAAGTTGCTAATTATAGTAAATACGATTTGCAAAGGTTATGGGTCATTCCAGGGATTACGGGGTTGTGGCAAGCAACAGAGCGTAATAACGTTGGGTTTGAAGAAATGGTTGAGCTAGATTTAGAATATATTAAAAAGCGTAGCTTGCTGTTTGATGTGAAGATCATTTTGTTGACGATCGTAGCGATCATCCATCCTAATGGAGCTTATTAAGTACATGTTGTATAATAGACAGCGGATGGTTAGATATTTGATACGGGGTAATTAGGCAAATATCTATTGAATAAACATGCACATTTAGGGAGTATTATGGATAAAATAGATTTTGTAGTTACATGGGTAAATGGGGCTGATAAAAGATGGCAGGCAAAACGCGCTGAGTTTGATAACAGATCGCTTTCAAAAGCTGGGATGAGTAGTGACAAAGCTTACCGCGATTGGGGAACTTTTAAGTATTGGTTTCGGGGAGTAGAGAAATTTGCACCCTGGATCAATAAAGTTTATTTGGTCACAGATGATCAAATTCCAACTTGGTTAAACATAGATCATGAAAAATTAGTCGTCATTGATCATACTGATATCATTGCAAAAGAGTATTTACCAGTTTTTAATAGTAATGCGATCGAGATGAATTTGCATCGGATCAAAGGCTTAGCTGAGAATTTTGTGTACTTTAATGATGACATGTATTTGACAGCTCCAGTAGCACCAACAGACTTTTTTCAAGCTGGTTTGCCTGTAGATATGGCTGTTTTATCTCCGATCGTTGCTGAAGAAAATGGGACCGCTAATTTTCAAGTTAATGATATGGAGATCATTAATAAGTATTTTACTAGAAATGAGATCATTAAAAATGGTAGGATCTTATCTCTAAAATATGGTAAAAATCTTATTCGTTCATTGTTACAATTGCCAAGTAAGTTTATTTGTGGCTATTACGAACCCCATTTACCATTAAAATTCAAGCGTTCTACTTTTGAAAAAGTGTGGGAAAAAGAGTCTCAGATATTGACAGAAACGACAGCTACTAGATTTAGAGATAAAAGTAATGTCAACTTATGGCTTTTTAGGTATTGGCAATTAGCTACAGGTGAATTTGTGCCGAAAAATACCGATAAATTGGGTAATTTATATTCGTTATCAAATGACAATTCCCAAATATTTTCTGATTTGGTAACAAGTAAGCATAAGATAATGTGTATCAATGATGGATTTGAGATAGCAGAGCTAGAAAAACAGATGGTGTTGCTCCAAGACAGTTTTGCAAAGCTCTTTCCTAAGAAATCAACATTTGAGAAATAGGGGATGGCAATGACAGCTATATCGTTTATCGTTCCAATGTATAATTCGGCGTCATATTTAGAGAAAAATCTCAAGAGTATTGCCCAAATGGTGGGACAAAAAAGAGCAGAAGCTGAGGTTTTGTTGGTCGATGATGGCTCAACTGACGAAACTAGAGCGATCGCGTATCGTTATGCTAAAAAATATAGCTTCATCCAAGTTATTGAAGCTTTTCATCAAGGTGTAAGTGTGGCGCGAAATCTTGGAGTTGCCAATGCTACCGGAAAGTATCTGACTTTTATCGATAGTGATGATGAATTTGCCCCTAATTTTGTGGACGTTTTCGAGACTTTGATCGTAAAAGAACCAGACTTAGTTTTTGTTGACCTTGAAACAGTGGACAAAGATACACTGTTAGAAAATATAGATGCTAAACAAAAAATCTCATTGTTTAAATTAATAAATCGTGGGCGTGGTAATACTGGAATAGGTTCGAAATTTTTTAAGCGAAGTTTTTTAGAACAATATAATTTAAAGTTTGACCCCGAGATCGCGATCTCAGAAGATGCGTTGTTCAATTATCAAGCTATTGATCGAGCAAGCTCGATTTTACTGTCACCACAGAAGTTCTATTATGTCTTAGAATCGCATACTTTGCCATACTATAATCCAAAGATCTTAGAGTCGGAAGTGAGATATCGCAAAAAAACGGCAACATTATTTAAAACGTATTTTGATAAAGATACGGTAGGAGAACTCTTATGGACTGATAATAAGATCAAATTGATCGGCTATATTCGGCTAGTTGATCGTTATTTTGGCCCTCAGTATAACAAAAATGAAATCACACTGGGTGAAGCGGCAAAGTGTCTGCGCAACATTGCTGAAAATTATGCTTATACAACAAGTTTTAAAGATAAACGGCATGATAATGTCTTGGGACTACGCTATCGTGTTTTTCGTCGTTTATTAGCTAAGCGTCTGTATAAAACAACGTTAATTTTTAATAAATATATGGATAAAATAAAAAAAACACAGAGGTGGAAGTGATCAATGGAAAAAAAAGTTGGGGTCATTATCGTTACGTATAATCGGCTAAATTGTTTAAAGAAGTTATTACAGGGGTTGGAGCAGTTGACTTATCCAATAGAAAAGATCCTTGTTTTTGATAATAATAGTACAGATAATACAGTCGATCACTTACGCGAAAATGGCTTTAAAGATTATCGTGCACACAAAAATGATGCTAAAAAGTTATACTTTGCCAATGACGAAAATTTAGGTGGTGCTGGTGGCTTCTCAATGGCAGTTGGGTTAGCACAACAACTAGACATTGATTATTTGTGGATCATGGATGATGATGTTTTACCTGAACCAGATTGTTTGGAGAAGCTTTTAATGCAAATGGATAAAACAGGCGCTAAAGTAGCATTACCAAGTCGTGAGGATGAAAATTATACTGACCGTGTCTGTTTGGATCTTGACTTGGAAGACCATAACAAATTCTGGGCTTCGTTACGTAAGCAAGTAGCACCACATCCTTTGGATAAAGAAACGTATTTTGTCAAAGATATGACATTTGAGGGGCCTTTGATGACGTTAGAGGTATCTAAAAAAGTTGGTTTACCAGATAAAGATTACTTTATCTTCTTTGATGATACAGATTACGCTTACCGCTTATCGCAATATACAAAACTTGTTTACGTCACCGATGCCAAATTAAGACGGCAATTAGCAGGTGGAGATCCAGATCGCGATAGCGCCGAGCGAGAATATACTTGGCGTAACTACTATATGATGCGAAATAATATTTTATTTGATAAGCGTTATGGCAAGAATTGGAAGGTTCGCCATTTAAGCCCGACGATCATGATGGCACATATGTTGGTGTTGTCTAAGCGTAATAGGCATTTAAAACATAATTTTCCGATCATCATGAAAGCGTGGTATGATGGTATTCGCGGAAAAAGTGGTAAACGTGTCGATCCTAATTATTAACTCGATAGCTCCTAGTTTTGGGGAGCTTTTTTTGTATTCTTCCAAAAAAATTGCTATCTTCAACAAAAAACTTCGCGATAATGGTTAAAAATATTTTAAGGGTAATTTTTGATATTGCGTTTTCATTATTAGCATAGTATCATTTAAATATAAATAAATTAACTTAACAGGTTGCATAGTTAGTTTATATAATATATATCCTCTATTTCCCCGTGTTTGTCGCTGGTTCCGATGGCTGGGGATTTTTTGTTTGTGCTATGACAGCGGTACCTCAGAACGGTTTCTTTCTAATTATTGTGAACTACCTTTTGAAAAATATGAGCGGTCCAATTTTTTTAATGAGCCGTTTCTAATCACGAAAAAGCCCTTGTCTATAGCGCGGACAAGGGCTTTTACTAAATTAGTTATTTTGTAATATCGCCACCGACATATTTTTTAGAGATCTCTTTTAATTTACCATCTTTGCGGAGCTTATCTAAGGCCTTATCCACGCTCTTTTGTAATGCTTTATCTTTTTTAGACATCAAAGCACCGATCTCGGCTGGATCTTCTTCTTTGGAAACATCAGTTGCTTTAAGACCTCTAGTTGAGTGGTCTTTTTTGTAGGCATACCAAGCAGACATCGAGTTGATCGCACCTTTTGCACGGTCTTGTTTGATCAAATCAAGCGAAGTGGTAAAGTCAGAAGATGGAACGACTGTTGCTTTATATTTTTTAGCGATGAGCGCATTGTCAGTCCCAGTCCCAGCTGCGATCTTTTGCCCCTTGATCTGTTTTAACTTAGTCAGATCAGTTCCTTTTTTGGTGATCAAAGCAAAGTGTGAGTAGATATAAGGCTTAGAAAAGAGGTATTTTTCTTTCCGTTCTTTGGTGATCGTTACGTTGTTTAAAACAACATCATATTTCCCCGTGTCAAGACCTGCGATCAAGCCATCCCACTTAGTAGGAACAAATTTAGCTTTGAGCCCCATTTCCTTAGCGAGTTGTTTACCTAATTCGACTTCAAAGCCAGTCAATTTTCCGTCCTTACGGTAAGAATAGGGGGCAAAAGTTCCTTCTAATCCAATGGTCAAAGTCCCTTTTTCCTTTAATTCTTTAGTTGTTTGTGCCGGAAGCTTTTCAGCCGCTGAAATATGTTGGGGCTTTACGGCGTTCAAGGCAAAAGTCAAACCTAGGACACCTGCGACAGCTAAGATGTTTTTAAATGTTTTTTTCATGATAAAGTCCTTTCGTTAATTCAAGTTATCTAATGTCATAGCACTGATGAATTCCTTGATCCGTGGATCTTTTGAATTGAAAAAGTCATCTTTTGACCCTGAGAAATTGATCTGCCCGTCTTCGATAAAGAGGACCTTATCGGCAACGTGGCGTGCAAATTCTAGGTTATGGGTCACGATGATCAGTGATTGTTTTTCGGATGCTAATTCTAAGAGCACTTTTAAAACGTCGAGCTCTAATTCAGGGTCAAGCGCACTAGTTGGTTCATCTAAGAGAACATAACGCGGGCGCATCGCTAGTGAACGTGCGATCGCAACGCGTTGAGCTTGACCACCGGATAGTTGGTTAGGATAGGCCGTAGCTTTTTGTTTGAGTCCGACTTTATCCAATAGTTCTAAAGCGCGTTTTTTAGCAGTCTGTTTATCTTCTTTTAAGACGTGGACTGGTCCTTCCATGACGTTTTTTAAGACCGTCAAATGTGGAAAGAGGTTATAGTCTTGAAAGACCATTTCCGTTTTTTGGCGAACGGCTAAGGTCTCTTTTTTAGTGATCTTTTTGGCAAAATCAAGCTCGATCCCATCACAATCATAGGTTCCGCTTTCAGGTCGTTCAAGTAAGTTCAATGAACGTAATAGTGTCGATTTACCTGAGCCAGAGGGCCCCACCAAGACCGTCGTTTCGTGGTCGTTAAATTCAGTTGTGATATTTTTAAGCACCGTTTGTGTGCCAAAAGTTTTAGTTACATCTTTTAGTCTCAACATAAGTTATGCCTCCCTATACTTGGGGCTTGAGGTAACGGGTCGTCACCTTCTCAAGCCAACTTTGAACAAACGATAATATCGTACATAAAATCGCGTATAGAGCGGCCACCGTACAGTACATTACTAAAGGTTGATAATTTTCAGCTGCGATCTGTTGACTGACTTCAAACATTTCAACGATCGTGATCGTCGAAGCAAGTGAAGTATCTTTGACTAAGCCGATAAAACTATTTGACAGCGGCGGTAACGAGACGCGCGCTGCTTGCGGAATGATGATCCTAAAGAGTGTCTGGAAGCGTGTCATTCCGATCGCTTGAGCGGCCTCCCATTGCCCCTTAGGAATGGATTCGATGGCTGCTCGGATCGTTTCGGAGGCATAAGCGCCAGTATTTAACGTAAAGACGATGATACCTGCCGTAAATGGTTCGAGCTTGATCCCGTCAGGAAAGACGCCCTTGATCGTCAAATATGGAAGTCCGAAATAGACGATAAATAATTGAACGATCAAAGGAGTGCTCCGGAAAAGCCACACATAGAATCTAAAAATTGCTTTGATAATCAAAAATGGACCTTTAGTCTGTGAAATACGGATCAAAGCCGTGATCAAAGCCAACACGAGCCCTAGGGCAAACGAGATGACTGCAAGCGGGATCGTATATTTGAGCCCCGCACTGATCAGTTCCGGCAATGATGACCAAACTGTGTGCCACATTTTATCCACCACCTTTAAAAAATGTACTTTTAGTAAGTTAAGACCACTTAATTGTACGTGGTTTAAACTAAATAAGCAATAGTAAAAGCTTAATTACCTAAAATAAGTAGAATTATTTGGAAATATAGGAAAGTATAAATACTAATGATAGAATAAAGGTATAAAATTGTTGAGATGCTGAAAAAATGTATATATGGCAATGATAGAGTAACTAGTTATCGTGATAGAGTAGCTATACTATTGTGATAGAGTAAAGGCAGAAAATACGGGAACAAAATTGTTGATATGCTGAAAAAGTGTATATAGGGTAATGATAGAGTAACTAATTGTGGTGATAGAGCACTATTCATAGTAATGGTGCAAAAAATTAAAGAATATTGAGTGAGCTGAGAAAGTAGTTGTATACTGATGAATAAGCAGTATAGCTGTTGTAGATAGAATATCCTCGTCCCTGTTAATTATTTTTTATGAAAGGAAATGTAATTTATGACTGAAGCACAAGAATTTGTAGATAGAAGTGAGTCTAGCATTTTTGATAGAAAAGCCGCGGAATATGATGTCAAAAAAGTTGCTAATACATTAATAGCTTTTGCTAATGCAGATGGTGGCAGTGTTGTTTTGGGAATAAAAGATAGAAAGCTTGAGGGAGTGGATCATCTAAGTAATAAAAGAAAAAATGATTTAATTCAAGCGGGGTTTGATTTAGTTATTCCTAAGTTAAAAGTTGAACACAAGTATGTCAAATATATAAATACTGATGGTTCAGAAGGTAATTTATTAGTGCTCAGTGTAGCTCCCAGTTCAGACATCATATACACTAATACGAAGGATGAAGTTTACTTACGAGTTGGTGATGAAACTAAAAAATTAGGATACGAGGATCGGAGACAATTAGAATTTGATCGTGGAATACGAAATTATGAGTCAACAGTAATTAAAGACGCATTATTAGACGATTTAGATGCTGATATGGTGGAAGAATATAAAAAATTATACGATTTTGAGGGAGATGATATCTGGAAATTATTATTTTCTAGAGGACTTGCAAAAAGAACGAAATTAGCAAATGGAAGTTTTCTCTATCAGTTAACTATTGCGGGAGTATTATTATTGTCCGAAAAACCAACCATTTTTGTCCCGGGAGCACGTATTCGTTTTATACGATATGCGGGTCGTAAAACAACTGTAGGGAAAAATATGGATGTAATAAAAGAAGAGCTTATTGAAGGCCCTATTCCTAAATTGATACAAAAAACAATTGATGTAGTCTCTGCGCAGTTACGTACGTTTACAACTTTAAATACAGAAACTGGTAAGTTTACGAGCGTTTCGGAGTATCCAGCGAACACATGGGAAGAAGGAGTAGTAAATGCTGTAACACATAGAGCATATAATCTGAATGGTGATGATATAAGAGTAATAATGTACGATGATAGGATCAGTATACATAGTCCAGGGGGATTGCCTTCTGTTATTACTAAGGAAAATATGCGAACACAGCACTATTCTAGAAATCCATACATTGCCCGGACGTTAGTAGATATTGGATGGGTAAAGGAATTTGGAGAAGGTGTTAATAGAATATTTGAAGAGATGCAGGAATTTTATTTAGATGATCCGGAGTACATTGTCACTAATACTAGTACGGATCTGGTATTAAAAAATAATATAGTTATGCGAACTGTTAGAAGAGATAAAGCATTGCAAAATAAATTAGGAAAAGTGTGGGATAATTTAACATTTGTCGAACAAATGGCTATAGTTCAAGTGTATGAACATGGGGAAGTAAGGACTAAAAGCTTGGCAGAATCTAATGATAAGATAAGTGTACAAATGGCACGAAGAGCTTTAAAAAATTTAACTGACAAGAAAATTTTAAAGCGAATAGCTACAGCACCAACAGCACCCAATCAGTACTATGTTCTTGCAGAAGATAAATAGATCCACCCCGATAAGCTCAAATTAATGTTAAAATTAAGGTAACTAAACAAAAGTGGGTGATCAGATGTTTCCAGAAAGACTACGGGCCTTAAGACTAGGGGCAGGGCTATCGTTAAGCGAATTAGCCCAAGCGTTAAACCAAATGGAGGTCTCATATAGCAAACGCAACAAAACGATCTCACAGATCGGAAAATGGGAGCGAGGTACGACCACACCATCCTATCTAGAAGTTTTGCAGTTAGCACAATATTTTCAGGTATCACTAGATTATTTAAGTGGGCGTTCTTTTGACAATTATGATCTTAATGAGTTATTTGCTTCCAATGCGCAATTATCATTTCAACAACAAAAGCTGACAGCTAAGACACGTGGTGAGATCTATGCCTTGATCAAAGGTTATTTGAATCAGCCAACTGCGACAAAGCAAACGACTGAAGAGATCAGCTTAGATCTAGGGTGGGACCACATTGAAGATAAATAGAACTATTATAAAAAATATTGCTTTAAATTTTATGGGTGCACTCATCTATGCGTTAGCGATCAATTCTTTTTTGATCCCGAGCAAGTTAGGTGAAGGTGGTGTGACGGGTTTGATGACGATCTTTTATTACTGGATCGGTTTTCCCCCAGCACTGACGAACCTGATCTTAAATGGGATCTTATTATTTGTGGGCTGGAAGATGTTGAGTAAACAGACGGTGCTATACACGATCGTAGCGATCGCTAGTATCTCTTTTTGGCTCAAACTCACCAGTCAGATCCAGTTCAAACTTAACGATCCACTCGTAGCTGCGATCATTGGTGGTGTTTTGATGGGGATCGCAATGGGCATTATCATGAAAGGTGAAGGGACTACGGCGGGCAGTACGATCTTGGCTAAGATCATGAATAAATACTTTGGGATCAAGACTGGTTCAGCAATGCTAGGCTTTGATCTGATGGTAGCCGTCCCCTCCTTTGTCTTGATCGGTTTTGAAAATATGTTCCTGACGATCATTGAATTATATATTTCAGCAGTAGTTTTAAATAAAATGTTAGAAGCATTTATTGCAAAACGGGCTTTTACGATCATTTCAGACAAAAGCGAAATGATCGCGCAGGCGTTGTCAACGCTTAACCAAACAGGGATCACGTTATTGGATGGTCATGGCTATGTCAGTGGGCAACCAAAAAAGATCATCTATTGTGTTTGCCAAGCTAAATTGCAAGTCAAAGTCATGGATAAAATCGCGCAGATCGATCCTAATGCCTTTGTGGTCTTAGACGAGGTCAGAAGCGCCTATGGCAATAACTTAATTAAATTATTATAAAAATTAGTTGACATTGCTCTAATATGTTTGTATTATGAATAGCAACAGAAGTCGTAGAAGTAGTCCTATCATCTGGGAGTCAGAAAGCTGGCGGTCGATGCGAGCCAGTCAGGGTGGTAGGTACCAAATATAGACGACGTGATTCTGAACGGCAGACCGGACCGTTATCGCACCGGTGAAAGTGAAGTGAGTTTTATTACTCACTTAAGCTGGGTGGTACCACGGTTTATTTAAGTCGTCCCTTTTTTAGTTAAAGGGGCGACTTTTTTTGTGGTCAGTCAAGAATTTAGGAGGGAAATTTATGCACAAATGCGGTGGACTTTTGCGCTATCTACGTAACGAGAGGAATTTGAGACAACGTAGATAATTTTAGATCCGGGGGGAAAATTAAGATGAAAAAGATAAATTTTGGAGAAGCAATTATTATTTTAGTTTTGATGTTAGCTATTTTAGGGACTGGAGTCATCGGGTTTGGACTCTCGCCACAAGTACCAGTTTTATTTGTGGTCGCCTTACTCATTGCATGGGCTAAGGTCAAAAAAGCAACTTGGGAGAAAGTTCATGATGGGATCACGGAAGGTATCACGACGGCGATCATTCCGATCTTTATCTTCTTGTTGATCGGGACTTTGATCGCGGTTTGGATCAAGGCTGGTATCATTCCATCTTTGATGGTCTTTGGCTTTAATAGCTTGAGTGTTAAATTTTTTGTGCCCTCGGCCTTTATCGTTTGTTCGTTGGTCGGGTTATCGATCGGAAGTGGTTTTACTACGATCTCAACGGTCGGGATCGCGATCTTAGGAATGGGCATGACAATGGGCTTAGATCCAGCTTTAGTAGCGGGTGCGATCTTATCAGGTGCGATCTTTGGCGATAAGATGTCGCCTTTGTCTGATTCGACCAACTTGGCTTCAGCGGTAGCGGGGTCTGAACTTTTTGCTCACATTAAAAATATGATGTGGACAACGATCCCAGCCTTTTTGATCTCTTTAATTGGCTTTTTAGCACTCGGACATGCCAGCAAAGCTCCAGATATGACACGGGTCAACGAAACGATCAATATTTTAGAGCAACATTTCACGATCAATTGGTGGGCTAGTTTACCGATCATTTTGATGTTTGTCTGTGCATGGTGCAAGATTCCAGCGATCCCGACTTTGTTTATCAATATTTTCGTTTCAACAGTGATGATCTTTATCAATGAGCCACATTTTACGATCAAACAATTAGCTAGCTTAGTGGAGACTGGCTTTGTTGCCCAAACAAAAAATGCCGATGTAAACGCACTGTTGACGCGGGGCGGGATCTCCAACATGATGGGGACAGTTTCATTGATCATCATGACATTGGCTTTAGGTGGACTTTTGATGAAATTTGGGATCGTTGCAGCTGCGATGGATCCATTAGCTAAGAAATTAAATACACCAGGCAAACTAGTGACGATCACGATCTGTTCTGGGATCGCGATCAACTTATTTGTCGGCGAACAATACCTCTCTGTGATCTTGCCAGGACGTGCGTTTAAAGGTGCATTTGAACGTTTGAAACTCGATCCTTTGAGCTTGAGTCGGGTCTTAGAAGATGGCGGAAGTGTGATCAACTACCTGATCCCTTGGGGCGTGGCCGGTTCGTTTGCGGCTTCGACATTAGGTGTCTCGGTCTTAGCTTTCTTACCATTTACCTTCTTTAGTTTGTTATGTCCAGTCTTTTCGATCTTAAGTGGGATCACTGGTATTGGCTTGAAGTGGCAAAAAAAGGCAGCCTAGAAGTTAATTGATTTTACAAAATTTTTCGCAATATGCTAGGATAAAAGACGAAGAACAAATTAATAGAGAAAGCGAAGAGAAAAAGTGGATATCTTAACTAAATTATATGGTCCTTTTTTTGATGTAAACAACTGGAAGACAGTGATCGAATCTGGTGAAGACTGGATGATCATCTTCTCCTTAGTTTTGATCGAATGTCTATTGTCCGTCGATAATGCGATCGTGTTAGCAGCCCAGACCCAAAAACTACCTGATAAAAAACAACAAGAAAAATCACTTTTCTATGGTCTTTGGGGCGCTTATATCTTCCGTTTCGCCTTGATCGGGGTCGGATCTTATCTGATCCACTTCTGGGAGATCAAAGTGCTGGGGGCAGGTTATCTGATGTATCTATCGCTCAACCACTTTTATCGGATGAAGTATCCAGAGCGCGCTAAGCGGAAAAAAGGTAAAAACAAAAAACCGATCTTACCCTTGTTTTGGTCGGTCGTGATCTCAATCGAATTGATGGATATCGTCTTTTCGATCGACTCGATCTTAGCTTCGTTAGCGATCTCACCTAATCCAGTTATCGTCTTGATCGGTGGCTTGATCGGGATCTTATGTATGCGGGGGATCGCAGAAGTTATCATGCGTCTGATCGATATCGTACCTGAACTTGAAGTGATGGCGTACTTTTTGATCGGTCTGATTGCGATCAAATTATTCTTAACGATCCCAATGATCGATATCGAGATCCCGGCTGCGGCCTTTGGGATCGTAGTCTTGGCCTCGGTCGTGGTGACTTTGATCGTCCATAAAGTTAGAAATTAAGAGGAAGTTACATGTTATTACAGCGGTTAGATTTTTTATTGCCGTATACAGTCAAACGCTTGACCTCAGCTGATGTTGGTGAGATCTTGGCTTTACAAGCTAAACATTTAGAATACCATCAGCATTATCAAACAGATCAAGTGACTAAAGAAGATGTTTTAGCTGAGTTAGAAGCATTGCCCCCAAAAGCTTTACCAGAGCAAAAGTTTTATCTGGGCTTTTATGTTAAAGATGAGTTAGTGGTGTTAGTAGATCTAGTGTTAGATCATCCCAAAGCTAATTGTGCTTGGTTGGGACTAGTGATGACCGAAAAGACAAAGCTACGGCAGCATTATGCCACTAAAGTTTTGACGGCACTTAAAGCTGCGTTGAAGCGTGAAGGTTACAAAGAGTTACTGACTTCATCAGCCTTATCAGATGTAAATGCACAAGGCTTTTTGAACGCCTTAGGGTTTGAACAAGGAATGGTGACTTGGGTATATGACCCTAAACTAGGCCATGATATCCAAGTTGTTCTTCGAGGGATCGAGTTATAATTAGGTATTTGAGGTGATGATTTGAACTCGGAAACATTTGCACACAAAACGGCCCAAGGTTTGGTCTTAGTTGATTTTTATGCCGACTGGTGTGGCCCTTGTAAGTTACTTGCGCCGGTATTAAAGACTTTGGAGCAGGAATTTGGTGAACAGATCAAATTTGTCAAAGTCGATGTCCAACAAGACCAAGATCTGGCTGTGGCCAATAATGTGATGAGTATTCCAACGATGCTATTATTCGTCGATGGAGTTGCAAAAGAAAAATTGACGGGTTATAAGCATTTGGCGGATATGCGTCAATATTTGACCAGTAAGCTCGAACAATATAGTTAGACAAAAGAGGCTGCAAAAACTTGTAGCCTCTTTTGTGATAGAATAATAGTAATTACTTTTTACAATAGGTGTCTTAATAAAATGAAAATAGCGATTTTAACGGATAGCTCAGCTGTGATCGATGCTGATGCTGCCGCGAATTTAGATATAAAAATATTAGCTCTACCGTTACTTTTGGGACAAAAGGTGTATTATGAAGGCCAAGATCTCCGTGATGGTGAACTTTTTGACCTAGTGAATGACTCTAAAGAAACCCTAAATATTGCTTCAGTCTCGCGCAAAACGCTTGCCCAACAGATGCAGACCTTAGCTGATGCTGGCTATACTGACGTGATCTGCATCTATTTAGCCAACGGGATCAATGCTTTAGATGAAAATTTGCGCACTTATGCTAAAGCTGAAGCACGGGCTTTAAATGTTCATTTGTTTGATTCACATACAACAGGGCTGGCTCAGGCAAAATTAGTGCGTCAGGCTGCTAAACTAGTCAAGTCAGGTGAAGATGTTGCCCAGATTTTAGCTAAGTTAAGTGTGATGCGTGATAAGACGCAGACCATTGTGATCGATGATATTCGTAATTTACGTAAAACAGGTTATGTCTCAAATGGAACGCCAGTCGTTGGTAATGCTTTATTACACTTAAAGACGCTACTGGAATTTACAGATGATGGCAAATTAGCAGTCTTGGATACGAGTGTTCGGATGAAAAAGGCCTATTATAAGGTGCTCGAACAGATCAATAGTAGTGGCCAAGAAGTGACTGATCTCATGTTGATGTGTGATGAAGCTTCAGCTGAGACAGCCAATAAGTGGTTGCAAAAATTTCAAACAGATCTCCCAGAAACAAAACTTGAGATCGCTCGGCTCAAACCATCGATCAGAGCGCATGTGGGTGAAAAGAGCCTTTTAGTCAGTTGGATCTATGCTTAATGAAACAAGGTATATAACAAGGGCCCATCACGATAGAGCATATCGTGGTGGGCCTTTGTTTGCCTGGTAGTTTAGCTTAGAGGAATATTTTGCTAAGAAAAAAGTCCCTGACACTGAGGGACTAAAAAGTTATTTACCAACGCTCCAGCCACCATCGATCTGCATGACTGAGCCGTGGATATAATCGGCGACTGGACTAGCTAAAAAGAGGCTCAGTTCAGCTACCTCACTGGGATCAGCCCAACGTTTAGCGGGAGTGTTTTGGGCGACTTCTTTTGCCATCATGGCATCACCTAAAAAATCGGCTTGATTCATTGGGGTCTTGATCGCTCCAGGAGCAATACAGTTGACCCGAATACCTTTGGCGGCGTAGTCAAAAGCTAATTGTTTGGTATAGCCGATGATCGCATGTTTGCTGGCGGTGTAAGCTGCTCCGCCTCCACCTGCGATCAAACCTGCGATCGAAGCCATATTGACGATCACACCATGTTTTTGAGCTAACATCGTCGGTAAGAGCGCATTGGTCAACAAAAAGATGCTCTTTAGATTCGTATCAAAGATGTTATCCCAAAGTGCTTCGGTCGTTTCTAGACTAGGTGTATAAGCATCTAAGATCCCAGCCGTATTGAGTAAGATATCTACTTGAGTGGTATGCGCTAAGATAAAGGTGGCTAACTGTTTGATATCAGAACTTTTACGCACATCACAGGGATAGAAATAAAAGTTAGTCGGATAAGCTTGCTTAAGGGCAATAAGCTCAGTATTTTCAACTAGATCGGTCCCAAAAAAGGTTACCCCTTGTGCTAAAAAAGCTCGTGCTTGAGCTAAGCCGATCCCAGAAGCTACGCCAGTTCCAACGACGACTTGTCCAGCTAATTGAGGATAATTTGTCATTAGTCTACCAATTCCCAGTCAGTTGCTAAAACATCGCATGAAGTCGGCATGAATTGTGAAAGGGATGGTTCTTCTTTAGTTTTGATCATGAGATAAGGGTTGATCTTTTCACCGTTTAAAGTATCATCCTTAACCACAAAGATATATTCTTCACTGCTGCCCCAACCAACGGTCCGGACGGCTTTTTGGCCTGCTTTTAAAGCCGGTAAAATTTCTTCAAATGTCATTTAAAAATACCTCGTTATTTTGTTAGATCAATTGTTTGGCTTAAGAAATAGACTAAAACTGCCCCGAGAGTCATCGAAATAAATTCGCCGATCCCGACAGAAAGATAAGTTGCCCAAAATGGTAAGTCACTTACATAGTGTAATTCTAAAGCAACGCTCCAAGACATCAGTGAGCATATAATGACACAGATGGTCAACTTAAGGGACACTGATCTGATATTGCGTGTTGCCCAATAGCTAAGGCTAGTCATCACCAAAGTTCCCAAAGTACCAAAGATCACATCAATGATCCCTAGGGGTGACTGAAGATTGGCGAGCGCACAGCCTAAAGTTACCGCCCAAATATAACGCTTGTTAAAAACGCTCAAATTATTGAACAATTCTGAAAAGCGCAGTTGAACAGCACCAAAGCTCAAGGGGTTGATCAAAGTAAAGGCAACATATAAAGCTGCGACCATCCCAGCCTTAGCCAGCTGGACGGTCCGAGTATGTGTTTTGGTCATAAAATGTCTCTCCTAGTTTTTTATTACGGTGGGATGGTTGCGAACCACCAATGTATTAGTATAGGTAGAAATTATAAAAAATGCAAACTTTGATATATAAAATTTCATATCTTACTGCTATAATAAAGAATTGTTTAAAAGTGTTTGTTTTTATTAAAGGATTTTGATTTTCTGAAAGGGTGACAGAAATGGAGTATAGACGGAAGAAAAGAGTATTAGCCAGTTATCGCAAAATGAATAAGCGCAAACTTTGGCTAGCTTCTGGTATGACGATGATGGCGATCTCAACAGGGATGTATGCAACACAAAATGTTAAAGCCGATCAAGTGAGCGTAGAAGCACAAAATACACAGCAAGTAGCTACAGATAAGGATAATAGTAACGTATCAAATGAACAAAATGATCAGACAACTGTACAACTAGATCAGAATATATCTGAACGAGAAGCTGTGCAAAATGAAAATTTTAACACAAATGATCAAGCAAAAGTTGAGTTGAATGCTACTGCTCAAGAAGATAATTCCAATACTACTGAGCAAGTACAGACTAAAGATACAAGTTTGGTGGATGATGCAATAGAAGATGCAAATGCTACCCAAGAATTGCAATTGACAACTGATGAAAAGAAAGTAAACGAAAATGCGGGTGAAAAAGTACAAGCTCAGCAACTTCAGGTCAATAAAGTTGCAACTAAGACGCAAACACCAGACGCTATATACATAGGAGATAGCCAATATACTCATGGAGATGCAATTGATGTAGCATCATATCAATCCTGGTTAAATCAAGACGACTTCAATAAATTAAAACAACTGGGTATCAAAGCTGTTGTTGTTAAATTGACAGAAGGCCAAAGTTATGTGAATCCTGCAGCTACTAAACAAATAAATTATGCTAAAAATGCTGGCTTAACTGTGTCTGTCTACCATTATGCGAGATTTAATAATGCTACTACGGGCTATGCTGAAGGACAGCATATAGCAAACACGATGGAAAATCTTGGCTTAGGTCAAGACACATTGATTTTTGCAGATATGGAAGACCATAGTACCTATAGTAACGACGTGCGTGGCAATTTAAATAGTTTTTGGAATGCTTTAACGGCAGCTGGCTTTAATAATCATGGTGTTTATACAGGTGGTGGTTATCCATATCATGAAGCAGCAAGCGAGACTGTTGGTAAGGCAAAGACTTGGTGGTCACAATATCCTTTTGTACCAACTAATAATGGTTACTACGAAAAAGAATGGAAAAACTTAGGGTATGGCGCATGGCAATTTTCATCAACTGCTTATATACCAGGACGCGAGAATATGGGGGCGTTAGATCTTTCGATCGATTTTAATGGTTTATTTTCAAAATCAGATACAACTGAAAAAACTGTTACCCAACAGGTTTTTAAAGACGGACATTGGTATTTGATCGATCAAAAGACAGGGCAATATCTAACGGGGATCCAACCGATAACTGATCAAAATAAGGTAGTTTACTATAATGATGCCGGTCAAATGCAATACGGACAACAAAATATCAATGGTTACTGGTACAATTTTGGTACTTTTGATGGTGCCATGAAGACTGGTCTTGTACGGATCCCAGAGCAAAATAAAACTGTCTACTATGCTGACAATGGCCGAATGCAATATGGTTGGCAATGGGTAAATAATGCCACACGTTATTTTGATACGTTCAACGGTGCAATGGTCACGGGCCAGCAAAGAATCAATGGCCACTGGTACTTATTTGACAATAATGGTGCAATGCAACGGGGTTTCCAAAACCTTAAAGCTTATGGTGATGATAAGACAGTCTACTATAACCAAGATGGTTGGATGCTTTACGGCTGGCAAGGGATCGATAACGTGCCATATTATTTTGATACGTTCAACGGTGCCATGATGACAGGCGAACGATATATCAATGGACATTGGTATTTATTCAATGATAAAGGTCAAATGCAACGAGGCTTCCAAAAAGTAATGGAAAATGGTAAAGAAAAAACGGTATACTATAACTATGATGGCTGGATGCTTTATGGTTGGCAAACGATCAATGGCAAACGTTATTACTTTGATACCTTTAATGGCGCATTATTAAAAGAAGAATAGGAGTATATGGATAAAAATGTTTGAGAAAAAATTACACTACAAGATGTACAAAGCGGGTAAGCATTGGGTATTTGCAACAATTGTAGTGGGAATTTTTGGATTTGCTAGTACGACCAATGTTTTAGCAGATGAAACGGGTAGTAGCAATGAAGCCCAAACAGAACAGGCATTAAACATCAACGAATCAGTTGATACTACAGCAGATGTCTCTAATGTAGTAAAAACAACTGAAGCTAAAGATACTACACAAGATGTGAATACAGCTTTAAATGAAGAAACAACAGCTACTGAAAATAAAAATACAGCTACTCAGACTGTGAACTCTTCTGAACAAGACACCACAACGGCTGATGATAAAAATACCTTAGTTGATACAGCTCAAGTTAAGACAACTGAAAATAAATACACTCAAGAAAATGTGAATGGAAATTGGTATCTCAAAGATGAACAAGGAAACTATTTAACTGGTTTCCAAGAGATAAGGGACCAAAATAAGACGGTTTATTACAATCCAGACAGTAAGCAAATGGTCTACGGACAACAAAATATCAATGGAAATTGGTATTTATTTAACACTTTCGATGGTGCAATGCAAACCGGGCTACAATATATTCGTGATCAAAAGAAGCTAGCCTATTACAATGAGCAAGGGCAAATGCAGTATGGTACAGTTGAGATCGATGGTCAAAAATACCAAGCTGATACTTTTGACGGTGCTATTAAAGGTAAAGGTCAAACTAAGATCGCTGATAATTGGTACTTATTCAATAATGCTGGACAAGTGGTAGATGGCTGGCAATGGATCAATGACCAAGGAAAAACGGTCTATTACAGTCCAAAAACTGCACAAATGGTCCACGGACAACAAAATATCACAGGCCACTGGTATCTATTTGATAAAACTACTGGTGCGATGCAACGTGGCTTCCAAAACTTGAAGGATTATGGTGATGATAAGACTGTTTATTATAATCAAGATGGTTGGATGCTTTATGGTCAACAAAAAATCGAAAATAAATGGTACAATTTTGACACCTTTAATGGTGCAATGAAGACAGGCTTTGTTAAGATCCCTGACCAAAATAAGACAGTTTATTATGCTCCAAATGGTCAAATGCAATATGGCTGGCAATGGGTCGATAATGCGACGCGCTACTTTGATACCTTCAACGGTGCAATGGCTACGGGTCAAAAATTTATCACAGGCCACTGGTATCTATTTGATAACAACGGTGCAATGCAACGTGGCTTCCAAAATCTCAAAGATTATGGTGACAACAAAACGGTTTATTATAACCAAGATGGTTGGATGCAATATGGTTGGCAGTGGTTAGATAATGCGACCCGCTACTTTGATACCTATGATGGTGCAATGGCGATCGGACAAAAGAAGATCAATGATCACTGGTATCTGTTTGATAAGAATGGTGCAATGCAACGAGGTTTCCAATATTTGCCAGAGGACAAGAAAGTTGCATACTATAACCAAGATGGTTGGATGTTATACGGTAAGCAAGATATTTCTGGTAAGACATATAGCTTTAACACATATAATGGTGCCTTAGAGAATATGGATGGTCAGCAAAAACTAGGTGATCACTGGTATTTGTTTAACAAGGGTGAAGTGTTGACTGGTTTTCAAGAGATAAAAGATCAAAATAAGACAGTCTACTACGATCCAAGTACAGCACGAATGCAGTATGGTTGGCAAACGATCGCTAATAATAAATATTATTTTGACACCTATGATGGTGCAATGTATACAGGTAGTCATTTGATCGATGGGGTGGATTACTCCTTTGATGATGATGGTACATTATTGCCATTAACGATCCAAGCTTATCGTGAAATGGTTGCTAAAGAAGTAGCTGATGATATCAAAAAAAATTATGCTCAAAGTATAGATTATGATTGGAACAATCAAAATGATAATTACCTCGCTTTCACGTTGCATGATACAGCTCAATTAGTTGCACGTAATAATTTGGCTGCCACTTCTGAAGCTGTACAAAAAAATTTAGTGAATAATTCTTTATTTACGGGTACAGCAAATATAGTGTGGACTAAGAGCTATAAAGATATGCACCAAGCGATAACTCAAGCTGCAAATGATTTTATGACTACTTTTGTACCAACGATCGATCTATCTAAGTCAGCTATCGGTGTCGGTGCTAAGGAAATGGATGATAGCATAAATGTTGCTATTATTATCTTTACGCCTGGTAAAGATGACAAACCTAAAGAAGAGCTGGCTGATTCAGCACTTACTGCCAATGTATCTGAGGTTTATACAGCACCAGGTGTCAATACACAAGCTCATGATGGCTTACGATCAGGGGATACGATCAGTGCAAGTGAATTAGGAAATACCTTTAAAGTATCGCCAAGTTTATTGAATGGTGTTAAGGGCCAAAAGATCGGTGAACAAAATTTGAAGCTGATCTTCAGCAGTTTACCTGGCAATGAAACTGGACTAGAGGGACAAAAACTTTATAAGGGGATAGATGGTAATGATTATCATTATGTCTTTTGGCTAAATGATACTTTTGCTGGTCAGAAAGTTGGTAAGCAAGAAGCATTTTTAGCTGCAAATAAAGATGCTGTATATGGTGATCCATTAAAGGTCAGCTATTCTGCTACTTTGACTTGGGGCGCACCAGTTGAAGTTTCGATAGGTGTCACAGGTGTACCAACTAGTCAAATGACAGATGAACAGATTGATCTTGCTTATAAGACAGGAACTAATACTGGTTTGCGTTATGATGCTGTTACAGTCAAACCGATTGAAGGGATGACAGAGGATATGATCCGTGGGGTCGATATTGGTAGTTACCAATCTTTGATCAACGCAGGCGTAAAATTTTATGACTTTGATGGTAATGAAGCACCAATTTATAAAGTTTTAAAAGATGCAGGGGTCAACTGGATCCGACTTCGTGTTTGGAATGATCCATATGATGTTAACAACAACACATACGCTGGTGGTGATTGTAGTGAAGCAAATGTTGTTCAGATGGCAAAAGATGCTTCTAAATATGGTTTGAAAGTTTTACTTGATTTCCATTACTCTGATTTTTGGGCTGATCCTGCTAAGCAACCTCTCCCTAAAGCATGGGAAGATCAAACAGGTGATTCTTTAGCTAAGAGTGTTTACAATTATACAAGCAAAGTATTGACCGATTTGAAAAATGCTGGCGTTGATGTTGGTATGGTCCAAGTTGGTAATGAGATCACAAATGGTGTCTTTGGGATCTATTCCAATCGTGACCGTGGTGAATCGTATCTAAATATCTGGGGCAATAAAGAAAAAGCGGCTCAAATTTCTAGATATTTGAATGCAGGTTCTAAAGCTGTTCGTGATGTTTTGCCTGATGCAAAAGTCGCTATTCAATTAGAAACACCTAATGTACCTAAATATACTAATATTATGAATGCTTTACGTGATAATAATGTTGATTATGATATTTTAGGGACATCATATTATCCATTCTGGTCAACACATGATGGCAATGGCTGGTATGATGATGTTGATATGGGATGGGGTGCTAACACACCTAAGAGTTTGGAAGGAATTGAAAAACTCGCCAAGCAAGAGTATGGTAAGCAGGTAGTTGTTTTGGAAACTGGTTGGATCAACAATGTTCGTGATTCGGATGGTACAGGAAATTCGATCGGACCCGATTCAGAGATCCAGGCATATAGTCATGATCCGCAAGGTCAGGTTGATGCGATGGCAGATATGTATAAAGCTTTAGTTGCTCAAGGTGGTTTAGGTGGTTTCTGGTGGGAACCAGCATGGATCCCAGTTAAGGTTGGCTGGGAAAACTGGCAATTTAATAAGGATGCATCTGATAAGTACGGTACTGGTTGGGCTTCGCAATATGCAGTTGGTTATGCTCCAGATAGTGTGATGTATTACAACGGTCAACCAACTTGGGGTGGCTCAACCTGGGATAACGTAGCCTTATTCGACGATCTAGGACATCCGCTTCAATCATTGAAGATGTACAACGGTTTCTTACATGGTTATGAATCACCCAAAGCACCTGAAAAGGCAACATCTACGCTCAACTTTAAGGTAAATAAGGTGTGGAATAGTAATAATGTAGCTTTAAAAGATGGGATAGTTGAAGGCTCCACGCTTACTGCTTCTGATATGCTCGAACCCCTTTCTGCTGCGGCAAATGAATTGCTTAGCGGAACAGGCGCATTTACTCAAGAAAATTTAGAGAAGATTGCAAGTGGTTTAGGTGGTATGACTACTGCTTTAGAAGGTTCTAAAACTTATTATGCTGATAATGGTGATGCTTATCACTATGTTTTCTGGTTTACTGAAGGTAAAACGGCTGAACAAAAAGCATGGAATTTCTATAATGATAATATGAATGCCAAATATGGTGAACCTTTAGTTGTAAATGTTGAAGCAACTGTAACTTGGGGTGCAGCTAAGGCATAATAAATTAGGCTAGAAGAGTGGCTCTTGAAGTGACTTTTCTAGTCTATTTTTGATAAAATCAGGATAAAATAATGCGATATCAAGGAGATGAGATGATGGATAGACGACTCAAGCAGATCTTGAATGCACAAAATATGATGACCAAACGAAAAGTTTTTTATATTTCAAGTGCGACCGTAGCTTTATTAGCAACAGGTATATGTTCACCGCAAGTGATACAAGCAGATCAAACTGCCACAACGGAAAGTACTCAGGTTCAAACTGAACAGTCTGAGGTACAAAAAGTAGAAGAAAATTCTAAAGTAGAAACATCACAAGTTGATGTAGAAAGCACCACTGACTCGGAGCGATCAGAAAACACAACGATAGGAGCTACTTCAAAAGAAACCGAAGCCGCGCAGACAACTGAACTGACAGCACAAGAAGATACAGAAAAAACATTAATGAATGTTGAAAGCGAAACTGAGCCAGTTCAAAAAGAAGAAACAAAACAATTGGTCGAACGAAAACAGGGGAATGATTGGTATTTGATCGATAAAGAGACTGGTGAAAAAGCAACAGGTTTTCAAAGATTAGAGGAGCAGGCTAAAACTGTTTATTACAATAATGAAGGCAAGATGCAGTATGGATGGCAATGGGTCAACAATGCCACGCATTATTTCGATACATTTAATGGGGCAATGGCGATCGGTGAAAAAAACATCAATGGTCATTGGTATCTCTTCAATGAACAAGGCCAAATGCAACGAGGATTTCAAACGCTAGAAAATAGCGATGAAAAAAAGACTGTTTATTACAATAAAGATGGTTGGATGCTTTACGGATGGCAGTGGGTCAACAATGCCACACATTATTTTGACATGTTCAATGGAGCAATGGCTACCGGTGAAAAAAATATCAACGGCCACTGGTATTTATTTGATAGACAGGGCCAGATGCAACGAGGTTTTCAAGAGCTGGACCAATATGGACAAAATAAGACTGTTTACTATAATGATCAAGGACATATGCTTTATGGACAACAGCGGATCGCTAATAAATGGTATAACTTTGATACGTTTGATGGTGCGATGAAGACGGGTTTTCAATATATAGCAGGTCAAAATAAATGGGTCTATTATGCTGTTGATGGTAATAACAGAGGTCAGATGCAGTATGGTTTTCAAAATATTGCGGGAAAAACATATTATTTTGATACATTTAATGGAGCACAAAGTAAGAATAAACAACAAAACATCAATGGAAATTGGTATCTATTTGACGAGGCTGGTATAATGCAGACTGGTTTTCAAAATCTAACTCGTTATGGACAAAATAAAGTAGTTTACTATGCGCCAAATGGCCAAATGCAATATGGGTATCAGACGATCGCAGGTAAACGGTATTATTTTGATACGTTTGATGGAGCAATGAAGCGCAATGCTTTAGTTTTTGATAAAGATAACAAAGTGTTGATCTATTTTACCGGTGACGGTTCTGCTGCTCAAGGGGTAAATGTCTTGATAGAAGGAAAAATGTATGGCTTTACGGAAGAAGGTGCTTTGATAAATGCACCAGGTGAAGCAAAGATAGCTGGGAAATGGTATTTATTTGGTGATAATGATCAATTGCTGACAGGGATGCAGATCTTAAGCGATAAACGCCAGGTCTATTATGATCTTGAAACAGCTCAGATGAAATATGGGCAACTAAACTTAGCTGGAAAATGGTATTTATTTGATAAGATAAATGGTGCTATGCAAACTGGTTTCAAGGATCTGAAAGAGTACGGACAAAATAAGACTGTCTATTACAATAAACAGGGGCAGATGCAATATGGCCAACAGTTGATAGCTGGACATTGGTACTTATTTGATACATTCGATGGAGCGATGAAAACAGGATTGCAATGGATCAAAGATCAAGCTAAGTTTGTTTATTATGCTTCAAATGGGCAGATGCAGTACGGTACGATCCAGGCAGGGCGTATAACTTACTATGCTGACCAAGTCACTGGTTCGATCGATGGAGTATTTAATAATGCTGAAGTAATTGGGCAAAATCCAGAGTTACCTACAGGTTGTGAGATAACAGCAGTAACAATGATGTTACGTTATGCTGGAAAAAATGTTAATAAGATCCAACTAGCTCATGAAATGCCAAAAAGTAACAATGGTGATTATGGTTTTGTTGGTGATCCATTCAGTGTAACTGGGTGGTGGGTCTTTCCAACAGGTGTAGCACCAGTAGTCAATAAATATATGGGAACAAGTAAAGTTATGACGGGTGCAAGTTGGTCGGATATTTATCGACAGTTGTTGAATGGGCGCCTGGTTGTGGTTTGGATGGCTAATATGAATGGTTTTGTAAACCATGCGATCACACTGACAGGATATCGCAAGGGGGTGATCTACTACAACAATCCTTGGACGGCTAAAAAAGAGTCTATGACTGCGGATCAATTCTACAAGCACTGGAATGCTAATCGACAGAGAGCTCTAAGTTATTAAGTTAAATAGCTGATCAAATTTCACAAGGACGAAATTTGATCAGCTACTTTTATTTTTTTAAGAACTTAATAGAGAGACAACTGTTGTTTGTTACGCAGTTTGTAAAATTAAGTTAGAAAAATAAAAAGCCATTTGTGATAGACTTTT
>OFGH01000802.1_pt1 | contig 24934 bp, 20 predicted proteins | sample 1521721 | NCBI WGS metagenome assembly OFGH01 (sample SAMEA3504132, study PRJEB24116) | mouse gut metagenome | biome: mouse gut; feature: mouse-associated habitat; material: faeces | place: Denmark | collected 2011
TCTTTGTGATATAGCCGCCTGTGCTGCTGTCAATCCCATAATATGATTATCCCTGCAACTCATACTAAACAGACCTTATATTCTGAATCTTGTTAATTTTTCTATTTTTGTTTCAAATTAATACATATTATCTTTCACATTAAATGACTGACCTTTTAGGTTATATTTTAAGAATTTGTATAATATATAATTTTCCTTATCAGTTTCATGTGTAGACAAAATAATCTGCTTAGTTGGAAAATCGTTCCTTAGTACTTCTATGAAGGACGCTATATTAATATCATCCATCGTTTGCACTGGATCATCAATTAAAATAAAACCAATATCATCATTTTCTTCTGAAATATATCGTTTATTCATTGCAAATAAAAATGATAACACGAATCCAGACAATTGTCCTGAACTAAAAGTGTTAAGTATATCGTGCTTTGAATCACCATTCGAAACAAATCTCATTTCATCTTTATTGATAAAAACACCTAGTCCATTTTGATAATCTTGTAATATTTTCCCCGTGTATATCAAAAGAGGAACCCGCAATTTCTTTAACACTAAATTTTTATATTCATTTATAGCCTTATTATATAGAATCTTTAAATCATCAAAATTCTTTCTAATCTTTTCAAGTTTTTTCAACTTAGTAATTAATATCTTAACATCATTTTTCATTATATTAATTTCTTCATTTTTCATAAGACTATTTTGGTAATTTATAAACATAATTTTATTATCTACAAAAACTTTATCTTTTAATTTTGGTTGCTCAATAGATAATATTAAAGCATTTTCTTTAAATACATCGTCGTAATTAAAAATTTTCAAATTCTCCAAAAAGTTTTTATTTTCATAGGCAGAAAGATTTGTCTCTATAATTCTTTTCAATTCAATAATCTTACTTGCCTCATCAAGTTCTTTCCACGAATTATTTTCTCCTATAAACTCATGAATTTTTATAATCTCATCTATTTTCTTTTCTGACTTTAGAAATCTCGAATATTCACTTGCAACTGCACGAATACTTTCAATTTCTTCATACTCCTTTTGCCCAAATAATTTACCTATCGAATCAACTATTGGTTTAACGTAGTCGGATAATGCCTTTGATTTAGTTTCTATTTCCATAGAAATATTATCTTGTGAACTTTTCAACTGTGAACTCAAAGCATTATATGCTGCTTCTAATAATTCAGGGTTGTCATAGGGAGCATTGCAATAAGGACAATGATTTGCAAAAACATTATTTTTTCTTACTAAATGAAGCTTTTCTCTCGCTTGCAACAATTCATTTGTCTTCTTCTCTTTCTCTCCCAATTGAGAATATAATACTTTTATTTCGCTAACATATCTATCTAAATCATCGACCACTACTATTTTAGGAACCAATCCTCCTTTTTGTAATAAAACTATATCTTCCTTTTTATATTTTGATATATCTAAATTACTACGAAAGAAAGTACTATATTTAAAGACATCCAACAATCGGTTCAATCTTACAACTTCTTCTTCAATTTGCTTAAAATCAAATATATTATTTTTGATAAACATGCTAAATTTAGCATAATTTAAAATTGCTTCGTCATTATTTGTAAGGCTCTCGATCTCTTTATTTTTCAAGAACTTCTTATAATCAGACAAATCCTGATATAAATTATAGATGCTATTTATTTCAGCAATATATTCGGATACTTGTTTTTCCGAGACATTTCTTAACTCTAGCTTCTCAACATCCCATTTTTTCATTTCACATTGTTGAGGATAAACAAGTAAGGAATTATAACTTACTTCTTTATATACTTCCACACCATGCTCTAATATATTTTTTAAATCATATATCTTCTTATCTAATTCAGTTTTTACAACTTTTATTTCATCATTAATTATAACCCCTTTTTTTGCCTTTGTAGCTCCAATTAAATTATGTTCTATTTTATTAATCTTCTCTTGTATAACTTCTGTTTGAAGAAGTTTAGTCATGCTATCTTTCCTTGTAGCAATATTATTTTTTAAAAAATGAACTGATTCTGCCTGAGAAACGTAATAATAAACATTAAAGTGCTCTTTTATATAACTTATGTTATCAAATGCCGAAATATCATCCTCCCATTTTATACTTTTCATTAAAAAATCATCAAATTTATTTGTATCAATGGTTCCTTCAACATAAGTAAATTTAATTGCTGTATCAATGGTTAACTTCGTAAGATTATTGTCTATCTCCGTAATGATAGTTAGCTTTTTTTTCGTTGAATCTATCAATGACAATATCAAGTATCCGCATTCATCCGACGTGTTTAATAAAATATTCTTTCCTAAGTTTGTCCTGCCATCTTCAATCTCTGAATTCAGACGTGTTATTCTTTTTGTAAAAATCAATTCAATGGCATCAAAAAATGTTGTTTTTCCAAATCCATTGGGTCCAGATAAAATGGTAGGATTCGCATCCTGCAAAAAATAAAACTCATAAAATTTTTTCTTATCAAAACACTTAAAGTTTCGTACTTTTAAGCTCTCAATTTTATAACTCATTATTTTACCCCTTTCATCAATTTCTGAATTTCTTTATCTAAATCCTCCTCACTAATTACAAAATTATTTTCTAAGAGAAATATATCTTCAATATTATATTCATTATTATCCAAAAAACTATGGTAACTGATTAAATCTTTATTCAAATTGCGCTCTATCTGTATTTCTATTGGGTCAGGTGCTAATTCCGTCTTAAATTTGTACTGTAAAAATGGAATTTTAGAAAACATACGAACCACCAAACCATATGTACTATTCAAATCTTTTCCTTCTACTAATTCAAAATAATTATCCTCATTATCTACAATTTGACATAATGCATCTATTAATGACCTATCGCCATATTGAGATAAAGCTAAATTCAATTGTTCCGTTTGTTTCTGTGTATAAGGTAAAACATATCTCTTAAAGTAATTAGGAGATTCTTCTATTGAATACACTACGTTTCTATAATTATTTATTTTTTCTATATCTTTAAATAGTAATAAATAAATTGCTGATATATTCTTATCTACCTGACTAGCTTCCTTTATATCATCAAAAGATTCAATTATTCTTTGCTTCAACGAAACACCATTAGAAGTCACTCTTTTAGAATATTCATTTTCTAATTGTTCTAATGCATTTATTACTTTTTCTTCGTTGTCCTCAAACCCTCTACAATCTATGGTGTTAACAAGAAAATAATTAGCAATTTTAGCGGATTTGTGCTTATAGAATTCTAGTTTTTCATTACCAATACCAGAAATCTTAATATAATTGTATGAGTTAAATATTTTATTAATTAAATCATTCATGATTGTTCAACTCCTCCTCCGCTACATCTTTACTTATTATTCTGATAATTTTTGACTTATTGCAATTAATTTTTTGACGTTCAATCGAATCTGACGTTATATCCGCAATTTCATTTAATTCTTCTGAACCCATAACATTAAAATTAATTTGATTGTATCTATAATCTGACTTATTTAATCTGTCAGTAATTAGGACATCACTTTCATAAATAAGAAATTTGTCTTTATGATTTTCATGTAATTCTTTCTTCAATTGGTCTTCAAAATCTTCAATATATTCATTTTCATCTAAAGTCAATCGATAAATTTCCTCATCCTTTTTTGCTAAAATAACATTAGAATCACAATATCTTAAGCATTCTATCCTCTTCAAGAGTGTTATAAATAAATTATTAATCACACTACCTCTTGGTAAATTATTTTTTGGTGTTCTTAAGAGTAACTTGTATAAAAAATCCTTTTTGTCTCTGTAACTTTTATTATCAATCTCCATCATCTGATGATATAAATTACACTCATTAGTAGTTTTACAAATTTCACATTCACTAAAAATACAATCTGTTCGAATGCTATTTGGATATTTTTTAAATGTATCTTTTATCAACTGAAATAGCTCATAATACATATATTCTGTAGTATTACTTTCAGCTTTATAATCCTTTACTATTAATTCGAATAGTTTTAAAAATGATATTTTACATGAATTCTTTTTACTTTGTGTATTGTGCTCCCTAATGACCTTTTTTATGAAAAGAACCAACTCATCATAAACAAATTGATAGTATATCTCATCATAGTATATGCTCCCCTCTGGATTAATCTTCTTTAATATTTTTTCAATAATCTTACATGAATTTTCTATAACCTCTGCAGATGTTGTAAATCGTTTATCATATATCTTCCACATATCTGAATCGCATTTTCCCTGTAATTTATCTCTACACGAAGATAACTCTGGTACCACTTTCTGAATCACTTTGATAACATTTTGCTTTTCTTTATTACCAGCACAGACAAAATCTAATATTTTATGTATAGAGCCTTTAGGTGCATTGGCAGTAATATTACTGGTTACTATATATTTTCCTTCTGTTTGTTTATATAATACATCGCTCTTTTTTATTTCTTTCCCACATGAAGTTTCCAATTTCTTTATCTCATCACTAAATTCTTTCTTTGTTTTAACCTCTTTATTTAATTCGATTATAAGCTTTTCAATATGTTTTACAGTTTTATCAACAAAATCAAATGAAATAGAGGCTTGCGGAATAATATGAAAATATGCATTTTCAGCTTCATACTGCAATGCAGATAATATAAAACATGCTTTATCACTATCACATAAATCTATCTTTCCAGCCTTTACCTGATGCAAACTAACATAATTACCATCCTTAATAATTGAAAAATCTTCTTCACCCTCAATACCTAATTTATATAAATTTATTTCTTCCCTATTACCCAATTCAATTTCATGCCATATATGTTTTAACACAATAAACAAAGCTATATGCCCTTGATACTCAAACCCTTCCCAAGATGGAATAGCACTAAAAGGTGATATTATCTTTATCATTTTCTCTCCCCCTCCCGTATATTTACAACATCTACCAATTCTAAACTACTATCAAATCATACGAAAATGTTCCAACGCTTCCCTTATAGCCGCTTCTTTCTCTGGCGGACATTTCGGCTGTCTGGAATTTTCCGATTTTGGCAGATTATAGTTCACTCTCTCAATAATTCCGCATTTTTCTTTTACCTGTGCTATATATAAACTGCTGACTTTCAATCCTGTATGCTCCAACACATAATCCTTGATTTTCTCATAGGTTTCTTTGCTCTCCGTAGCCGTCAAATCTATCTCGCCCATCTCTAATTCCACATTAATATGCTTCAACTTATTTGATTTAAGTTTGAAAGCAAGCACACAACTTCAACATGAACCGTATTCGGGAATTGGTCCACCGGCCTTACTTTCTTCAACTCATACCCATGCTCACACAAAAATTTCAAATCCCTCGCAAGTGTTGCCGAGTCGCAGCTTACATACACAATCCTTTCCGGCTGCATATTCACCATCGTCCAAAGCACTGCCTCTTCACAGCCTTTCCGCGGCGGATCCACTACTATCACATCCGCATGCGCCGTCTCCCCGCCATGCGTTTTTACATACTCTTCGTAATATTTCGGCAATACTTCCTCTGCCTTGCCCACATAAAATTCCGCATTCTCAATCCCATTCAACTTAGCATTTCTCTTGGCATCTTCAATCGCCTGCGGTACGATCTCCACTCCATAGACCTGACCTGCCTGTTTTGCCAGGAACAAAGAAATCGTTCCGATCCCACAATAAATATCCCAGACAACTGCTTCATCCATCCCCAAACCGGCATATTCCAATGCCAGCCCATACAGCGTTTCCGTCTGTATCGGATTCACCTGATAAAATGAAAGCGGTGAAATCTGATACTTCACATCTCCAATATAATCCGTAATATACTCCCGGCCCCACCAAAGCCGAATCTCATTCCCCATGATCACATTCGTCTTCTCACGGTTGATATTACAAGTAATACTCGTCATTCCCGGAATTTTTACAAGTCGCTCTACAAGAACTTCCCTTCGAGGAATAGATTCCCCGTTGAGCACCATACAGACCATAATCTCCTCCGTGCGAAATCCATATCGAATCAACACATGCCGTACAAGCCCTGTATGTGTCTCTTCATCATATGGCTCTATATGAAATTCCTTCATAAAGTCCAGTATCAACCGCATAATCTCCTGATTCTTAGGCACCCCAAGCGCACAGTCAATGTTAGAAATAATCTGATGCGTCCGTCCCGCATAAAATCCCGCAATAACATTTCCCTCTTTATCCTTTCCTATCGGAAACTGTGCCTTATTCCGATAATGAAACGGCTCCTTCATCCCGCAAATCGGCTCCATAACCTTCTGGAGCAATTCCGGCGCAAATCCACCGATACGCTCCAGATTCCCCCTAACCTTTCTCTCTTTGAACGCAAGCTGCTTCTCATACGACATTTGCTGGATTTGACATCCTCCACACTGACGTGCTACCGGGCATTTTGCCTCCACACGATCCGGTGATGCCTCCAATATCTGCATTAATCGTGCATATCCATAACTCTTCTTTGCCTTCATGATTTTCGCTTCAATGAAATCACCAATCACCGTATCCTTCACAAACAATGTATATCCATCTACCTTGCCGATACCCTCACCGTTCACTCCGATATCATCTATCTTTAATCTCACCACATCATTTTTCTTCATATAAACTCCTTTCAACACCACCCTTATCTGCAAAACGAGACAGGCTAATTCTTAATTAGGGACGTAGCATTTCCAAGAAAGTCTACGTCCCTAATGAAATTAAATACTTGTTTTTCTTAAATTGGATTCAAACAACCGATTGTATCCAAGCCAGTCTTTACTATCCTTTTCTTTAAAAATCTCTGTCAATGTCTGGAACTTTGCATCCGTACAATCGGCATGATTCAGAGCCAATGCTTCTGCAAGCGCCGGTTTCCTCGGCGAGCCAAATTCCAATTCACCATGGTGTGCGATGATGCAATGCTTCAATTCACTTGCAAGTTTTGGAGGAAATCCATCAATCGAACGGATTGCTTCATCTGCCATCTCTACACCAATTATTATATGCCCCAAAAGCTGTCCGTCATCGGTATAGTCATTCTCCGGAAAACAGGAAAGCTCTTTTGTCTTCCCAATATCATGGAACAATGCCGCCGCATACAAAAGATCTTTATTAAAAATAGTATATGCATGTACATAGTACTCACACAAACGTACTACGCTCAGCGTATGCTCTAACAGCCCGCCGGAAAATCCATGATGAACGCTTTTCGCTGCGGAATGCTCCTTGAACCTCTTAATAAACGCTTCATCTTCCCGAAAATAATAATCCACCATTTTCTTAAGATACGGATTCTCAATCTTGGCCGCATAAGCTAAAAGCATCTCATACATTCCATCCACGCTCTTTTCTGTTGTCGGCATATAATCCGCCGGTTGATATTCCCCTTCCTGACACTTATGAAGCTGCTTGATGTTTAACTGCAGATTCCCATTATAACTCGTCACCTCGCCAAATACTTCGATAAAATCCATTTCCTCATATTCTGCAATTCCCTGTGAATTCGGGTCCCATACCTTTCCGTCAAGCGTCCCCGTCTTATCCTGCAAAATCAAATTATCATACGGTTTCCCGTTCCTCGTCTCAGCAGAACGTTTTCCTTTGCACAGATAAATCGCTCTGATTGTCTCACCTTCATGTAACGTGTTAATATATCTCATTCTTTTTCCTCTTTCTATGATTTATTCCTTCATTTATTCTTTACTTCCGATCTCAACCTGAAACTCTACTGCTTCATAACCGGTATTTCCGGTACGTTTCCCTCGGAAAATAACTTTCGTTCCAACAATCTGCTCCAAAAGATGGGTATGATACCCTTCCAAAGACACAATTGGCGCCTCGCCCATCTGCATAAGCACATCGCCGCTTTGAATCCCTGCCTTCATCGCCGGAGAATCCACCATAACCTCTTTTACATAAATACCATCCGGTATCTTCTCACTTTCTTTGATATCTTCAGGTACTTCTACCGCCATGATTCCCATATACGGCACACTCTTCCCATTGAGCATCAATTCTATCTCCTTCTTAAAAGAAGAAATCGCATACGCAGATATCAGCTGCATATTCTCTCGCTTTTCCAAATCCGGTTTGATCATTCCTACAATCTCACCATTAAGATTAAACAAAAATCCGCTTCCGCTTTTTTCACCAGTAATATCCGTTGTCATATATTTATATGCATGATCCGGAAGCGCCTTCGTATTATCAACCGTACTAATCAAGCCATATCCAATTCCTCCGGCATATCCAAACGGCTTTCCGGCCGCGATCGTCACTTCCTCTGGCAAAGTCAAAGCAGAATTTCCAAGCACTACCGTACAAATCTCATTACGCACCGAAGTCTCGATCGCACTTTTTTGTACTGAAAAGACAGCAATCCCCAGATTTTCATCTTTTTTCTTAAGAGCACCTTCACATGGCTCCTGCTGCATAAATTTCACCCCGATACGTCCGCCCATTTTCAATACCGAACTATCTGCAAGAAGCAATACTTCCTGCTCATTATCTGCTACGATCGCTCCTGCCACACTCTGACTTTGTATATAGGTATCCCTTTGCATATCCGCTTCATTTGCATATGCGATCACTTCTGCGATACTCTTTTTTGCCTTCTCTGCTTTCTGATGCAAAGCTCCCTGAAACTTTGCATAATTCTCCTTTGTTAGTTTCAGCGCATCTTTTTCCTCCCAAGTACCGTTGTTTCCCTCTCCTTCACCGGAATTCTCAGAATCGTCAGTACTCTTGGAAACCTCAGTACCACCCTTCTTGTCTTCTTCATCCAATTCCAGCGTGATTTCCCCCGCTTTTTTTGCATATCTCGTCTGTATCCATGGTTGAAGCGCACCAAAAACAAGACTTGCTGCCACGCCAAAGATAAGGCCATAACAAATCATCCTTACGGCTTTCGCTGCAAGCTGTTTCCTCGTCATCGAATTGTCCTTAATCACTTCCTGAAGAAAAGAGTACTCCTCCAAAGATGTTTCCTCAGACTCCTCAGATACTTTTGGTTTTTCTTCAATATCCATTGTTTTCTCTCCCTTGGTTTCCTATCTCATTATATCGTATTCACATTTTTTCTTCAACTGGCACTGTAAGAAATTCCTTTTCTTTGTTATACTAATCATGTAAAATAAATCTAGGTGAAAAATTATGAATAAAAAAACATTATTAAAATTAGAATACGATAAAATTATAGAACTATTAACAGAGCAGGCATCTTCTCAAGGCGGGAAAATGCGCTGCCAGAAATTAAAACCAAAGACAACACTGGAAGATATTGAACTTCTGCAGGAACAGACTGCCGATGCATTTACACGGATCGTCCGCAAGGGACGCCCTTCCTTTGGAAATGTCAATACTGTCAATGATTCCTTAATGCGTCTCGATATTGGCGGAGCTCTAAATGCCACCGAACTTCTTCGCATCTGCAAATTACTGGAAAATACTGCGCGTGTGAAGTCTTACGGCCGCCATGACACAGTCGACGATACCCCTGACTGCCTTGATGTTTTCTTTGAACAGCTGGAACCTCTGACGCCCCTTTCCTCACATATCCGTCAATGTATCATTGATGAAGATGAAATCAGCGATGAGGCGAGCAGCACATTAAAATCGATCCGAAGGAATATCCATGTGATCAATGACAAAGTACATTCCACACTGAATTCCCTCGTAAACGGAAGCTATCGCACCTATCTGCAGGATGCGATTATTACGATGCGCGGAGACCGCTATTGCCTTCCTGTAAAAGCAGAATACCGCAGTCAGGTAAATGGTATGATCCATGACCAGTCCTCAACCGGTTCTACCCTTTTTATTGAACCAATGGCAGTTGTAAAACTAAATAACGATTTAAAAGAACTGTATGGCAAAGAGCAGGAAGAAATCCAAATTATCCTTGCCTCACTCAGCAACGAGGCCGCTGCATATACTCAGGAAATCAAGACGAATTATCAAGCCTTGACTGAACTGGATTTTATCTTCGCAAGAGGCGCCCTTGCTCTATCCATGAATGCAAACCGTCCACGATTCAACACCAGCGGACGCATTCATATCCGGGAAGGGCGTCACCCATTACTCGATCCAAAAACAGTAGTCCCGACCACCATCCGCCTTGGCGACACTTTCGACTTGCTCATTGTGACCGGTCCAAATACCGGAGGAAAAACCGTTTCCTTAAAAACAACCGGACTATTCACTTTGATGGGGCAGGCAGGGCTGCACATCCCTGCTCTCGATCGTTCCGAGCTTGCGGTATTCGAGGACGTATACGCAGATATCGGTGATGAACAAAGCATCGAACAATCCTTAAGTACCTTTTCTTCGCACATGACCAATATCGTCTCTTTCCTCGAAAAGGTAAATGAACGCTCCCTGGTTTTATTCGATGAACTAGGTGCCGGAACCGACCCTACGGAAGGAGCCGCACTTGCCATTGCCATCCTGGATTACCTGCATTCCCGCGGCATCCGTACCATGGCAACTACACATTACAGTGAATTGAAAGTCTATGCACTTTCCACCAAAGGCGTGGAAAATGCCTGCTGTGAATTCGATGTAGCTACTTTGCGCCCTACCTATCATCTGTTGATCGGAATTCCCGGAAAAAGCAACGCCTTTGCCATTTCTGCTAAATTAGGGCTTCCGGATTATATTATTGAAAGCGCCAAGACACGTCTATCCGAACAGGATGAATCTTTTGAGGATTTACTTACCGATTTAGAGGTCAGCCGGCGCACGATTGAAAAAGAACGAGAGGAAATTGCTTCCTATAAGCTTGAAATTGAACAGCTTAAATCCAAAGCAAAAGAAAAACAAGAACGTATCGAGGAACAACGTGAACGTATTTTAAATGACGCACGCGAAAAAGCCAATAATATTGTAAGAGAAGCCAAAGATTTTGCCGACGAAACAATGAAAAATTTTCGAAAATTTGGCAAGGAGAACATATCTGCCGCAGATATGGAGCGCGAACGCGAACGCATCCGCAAGGAGCTTTCCAAAAATCAGCCGAAAATACAGTTAGAGACCAAGAAACCGAAAAAACAATACAAACCTTCCGATTTTCGCCTCGGCGAGTCCGTAAAGGTACTCAGCATGAATTTGAATGGAACCGTAAGCTCCAAGCCGGATGCCAAGGGCAATCTGTTTGTACAGATGGGTATTCTTCGCTCCCAGGTCAATATTTCCGACCTGGAAATCATAGAAGAAGCACCGATTTCCGCCAAGAAGTTTACCCGTGGTACCTCTTCCCGGATGAAAGCCGGAAAAACCATGTCCATCAGCCCAGAGATTAACTTGCTTGGCTGCACAGTAGATGAAGCAATCGCTAAACTGGATAAATATTTGGATGATGCTTACATTTCACACCTCAATTCGGTACGTATCGTCCACGGCAAAGGTACCGGCGCTTTGCGTGCCGGAATCCATAACTATCTGAGACGTCAGAAGCACATTGCTTCTTTCCATCTTGCAGAATTTGGAGAAGGCGATGCCGGTGTGACCATTGTGGAATTCCGTTAGCAGATTCCATTCATAAACAATGCAGATAATTTTATAAAAATCTAAATACAGGAGACGTGACATGACTACTAAGCAAAAAATATTAATTGTAGATGATGATGAAAATATTGCAGAGTTGATTTCGCTTTATTTGACCAAGGAATGTTTTGACACCAGAATCGTACATGACGGTGAAGAAGCGCTTCAAGCATTTAAAGAATATGAGCCAAATCTTATCTTACTCGATCTGATGCTGCCTGGCATGGATGGCTATCAGGTATGCCGTGAGATCCGACAGAAATCTTCGACCCCGATTATTATGCTCTCCGCCAAAGGAGAGGTATTTGATAAGGTACTTGGCTTAGAATTAGGTGCAGATGATTATATCATCAAACCATTCGATTCCAAAGAAATGGTTGCGCGTGTAAAAGCGGTACTTCGCCGTTACCAGCCGTCCAGAAATGACATCCCTGCTTCCAAGGGCAAATGCGTAGAATATCCGGGTATTGTAATTAATCTTACGAACTATTCCGTCCTTGTAGACGGCGAGCATATTGATATGCCGCCAAAAGAACTGGAACTTTTGTATTTTCTTGCCGCCTCACCAAACCAGGTATTTACCAGAGAACAACTTCTCGATCAGATTTGGGGATATGAATATATTGGTGATACACGAACCGTCGACGTACACATTAAACGTCTGCGCGAAAAGATAAAAGACCACAGCACCTGGAAATTAAGCACCGTTTGGGGTATCGGTTACAAGTTCGAAGTAAAGTAGGAGGCATATATGATGAAAAACACGCTTTACTTAAAATTCATCATTCTCTATGTGATCTTTGGATTCTTAAGCGTATTTACAATCTCGCTGTTTTCCGGAGAGATTATCTATAATTCTCTGGAAGAATCCACAGCAGATGCGCTATACACGCAGGCGAATCTGTTTTCCACAAAGTATCTTCCCAAATATTTTTCCCAGGAAACTACACTTGCGGATACCACCCTGCAATTAGACGGACTAAATAGTCATCTGCATGCTTTTGCATGGTTTATTGACAGAGACGGCAATATGATTGCCTCTTCGCAATTCTCCTCCGCGAATCATGCTCCGTCCCATATCAAAGATTTTAACCCGCTAGAAAGCACCGAAAACAACCATGGACCTTATCTATTCGGAGACTATCATGGATATTTTGAAGAGAATGTGATTACCGTTGTCGCACCCGTAACCTCTACCTTCTCCACCAGAGGCTATCTCTTGCTTCATAAGCCGGTATCCGATATAACTAAGCAGTACAACTCCATCGTACGCTCCATTTATCTCATGTTTTCGCTAATTTACCTGTTTAGTTTTCTTATTTTCCTTGGTATTCATTTTCTTATTTATCTTCCGCTTCGCAAAATTACAGAAGCTGCAAAACAGTACGCCTTGGGGAATTTAGACTATGAGATTCCGGTTTATGCCGAAGATGAGATCGGATATCTTTCTGCATCGTTAAACTACATGTCTTCTCATCTGAAAGATATGGAGGATTATCAGAAAAAATTTATCGGAAATGTATCCCATGATTTTCGTTCTCCCCTGACTTCTATCAAAGGATATATCGAAGCTATCTCGGATGGTACGATTCCACCACAGCTTCAAGAAAAATATTTGAAAATCATTTTATTTGAGACAGAACGTCTGACAGAACTAACTCATGATTTGCTTACTTTGAATGAATTTGATACAAAAGAACTCCTTCTTAGTAAAACTATATTTAATTTGCATGAAGTCATCAAACCCACCGCAGCAAGTTTTGAAGGACGCTGCACCACCAAACATATCACAATCGAACTTCGTTTCCCGTCGAAACCACTTTTTGCTTTTGCCGACCGAAGCAAGATACAACAGGTGCTATACAATCTTTTGGATAACGCAATCAAATTCAGCCCGGAAGACTCTTTGATCACCATAGAAACAAGCGAGCGCGGCAATCACCTTTTCGTCTCTGTCAAAGACCATGGCGTCGGCATCCCGAAAAACAGTCTGGGTAAGATCTGGGAACGTTTTTATAAAACTGATTTTTCACGCGGCAAAGATAAGAAAGGAACCGGACTTGGATTAGCCATCGTAAAAGAAATTATACAGGCACACAGGGAAAATATTAACGTTGTAAGCACCGAGGGTGTTGGAACCGAATTCATCTTCTCCCTGCCAAAAGGAAATACAGATACGTAAAAAAAATGTGCGAACTTTCTTATATAAAAAAAGCAGTAGCAGTTTAGTCGAGTTGTTATGACTAAACTGCTACTAAAATTATGCCTCGTATCCGTTCGGATTCTGTGACTGCCATCTCCAGGAATCTTCACACATCTCATCTAAACCTCTTTGAGCTTCCCAGCCAAGTTCTGCTTTTGCTTTTGCAGGATCTGCATAGCAAGCTGCAATATCGCCAGGTCTTCTGTCTTTGATCTGATATTTGATTTCCTTACCGCATGCCTTTCCGAATGCTTTTACCATATCCAGTACGGAATATCCATTGCCTGTTCCAAGGTTATATACACATACACCTGCTTTTTCCTCGATTTTCTTCAAGGCTTTTACATGTCCAAGAGCCAAGTCCACTACGTGGATATAATCTCTTACACCTGTTCCATCATGCGTATCATAGTCATCGCCGAATACTCCAAGACATTCCAGTTTACCAACCGCTACCTGTGTAATATATGGCATTAAGTTATTTGGAATTCCCTTTGGATTCTCTCCAATTGTTCCGCTTTTATGTGCTCCAACCGGATTAAAGTAACGAAGAAGTACCACATTCCATTCCGGGTCTGCCGTATGGAAATCTGTCAGGATCTGCTCTAACATAGATTTTGTCCAGCCATAAGGATTTGTACACTGACCTTTCGGACATTCCTCTGTAATCGGTACAAACGCCGGATCTCCATATACTGTCGCAGAAGAACTAAAGATGATGTTCTTTACTCCAGCTTTTCTCATAGCATCGCAAAGAACTAAAGTTCCCGCAATGTTATTGTCATAATATTCCAAAGGCTTTGCAACAGACTCTCCTACTGCTTTCAATCCCGCAAAATGGATCACTGCATCAATGTTTTCCTTTGCAAAGATATCTGTCATTGCTTTCGCATCGCGGATATCTGCCTCATAAAATTTGATTTCTTTTCCAACAATCTTTTCTACACGTTTCAAAGATTCTTTACTGGAGTTACAAAGATTATCTACTACAACCACATCGTACCCTGCCTGAATGAGCTCGATACATGTATGGCTTCCAATATAACCTGCTCCCCCTGTTACTAAAATTGCCATTTCCTTATACCTCCTGTTTTCATTTTGAACACTTTATTATTTATGTAAATAAAAAGTTCTCTTTTATATTATGCGTATTTTGCTACTATTGCATTCATGGTATCCCATTTTTCTTCCATGTCTTTTACAAGCTTAAACTGCGTGCGGCATCTGTCTAAGTTATGACCTTCTCTGTGAATCTTAAAGTAATGGTCTCCCTCAAGGTAATCTGTGAGGAAACGCATACCGCATTCAAATGTCATAACCTTTGCGCCAACCGGAAGCATCTCTATCTCTTTTGCTGTCAACTTTCCGTCACAGCCCTCTACAAAACCTTTGGTATAGATATCAAACAAATCCATATCGCAGGAAACCTTAGAAAGATCCTGTTCATCCTCTGCAGCAGTACTTGCTCCAAAACGGATGGAATCGCCAAAATCATTTACAGCAAGCCCCGGCATAACTGTATCAAGGTCGATAACACAGATTCCTTTTCCTGTTTTATCATCGATCATAATATTATTAAGCTTTGTATCATTATGAGTTACTCGCAGCGGCAATTCACCTTTTGCCTGCATATCACCAAGAATATTCGCTACATCCTCATGTGCAAGTACGAAATCAATCTCGTCCTTTACAAAAGCAGCGCGGCCGCATACATCCGCCTCTACTGCTTTCTTAAACACTTCAAAACGTGCTTTTGTATCATGGAAACCTTTAATTGTCTCATGGAGAGTATCTGCCGGATAATCCGCAAGCAGTCTCTGGAAATTACCAAAAGAAACTGCACTCTGATAAAAATCATCCGGTTTTTCTACCTGATCATAGCTTGTCGCTCCTGTGATAAACTTATAAGAACGCCAATATTCTCCCTCAGAATCCACAAAATACGGTTTTCCGTCCACTGTCGGAATTACATTCAAAGTCTCTCTTTCCGGATCTCCGCCATTCTCGATAATACGCTCTCTTAAATAAGAAGTTACGTTCATAACATTTTCCATCAAAGCTACCGGCTCTGTGAAAATAGATTTATTCATGCGCTGTAAAATCACTTTTACTTTTCCTGTCTCAGGCACATCAAATACAAGAAGATGAGTATCGTTAATATGTCCGCTTCCGTACGGACGCTCCTCTATTAATATACCTTCGTATTTAAAATTAGCAATTGCCTCTTCTTTACCTCTCATCTGTCCCATGTTATGCTTCCTCCCATAATTTTTCCGGATATAATCCTTCATCTTTCAATTTCTGAATAGCAGCCACTACAACCGGCTTATCTTCTTTGTATGTTACGCCATACCATTTATCTTTAGATGATAATACTACTACAGAAGCCTTGTCTTCTTCAACCAGATCGCTGACCACACTTGGAAGGAAATATTCGCATTTCATCGGATTCACTTTAAGTCCTTCTTCCAGAAATGCAGGGAAACCTGCTTTGATTTCATCTAAAATACTTCTTGTAAAGCCCCACATATTCATGGAAACAAGAGTTTCTCCCGGAACTTTTGTCCATGTAGCGCCATCATCTTCCGTAAATGCGATGCCATCTTCACGCTGTTCGATTTTCGTTCTTTCTGTAATAGCTGTAAGCTCTCCCTGTTCATTAATCTCGCAGATACCACGTGCAACATGTCCATTCTCTGTCACAGTATTTCGCAGCTCATACCCTACCATTGTATAGCGATATTTGTCATCATCCTCATGCGTAGAAAGATAATCGTAAATCACCTGAAATGCGTCTTTTCCATAATAATCATCCGCATTGATAACTGCAAATGGGCCATCCACGATATCAATTGCACTTAAAACTGCATGTGCAGTTCCCCAAGGTTTTACACGCCCTTCCGGTACCACGAACCCTTCCGGCACATTGTTAAGATCCTGGAATGCATATTCTACTTCCATCACCTGTTCCATGCGATCTCCGACTGCCTCTCTGAAATCCGCCTCATTCTCCTTTTTAATAATGAACACTACTTTCCCAAATCCTGCCCTTTTTGCGTCAAAAATAGAGAAATCCATAATGATATGTCCTTGCGCGTCCACAGGGTCAATCTGTTTGAGTCCACCATAACGGCTTCCCATTCCGGCTGCCATAATTACTAATACTGGTTTTTTCATTACCTAAACCTCCTCTTTCGCTATCTCTAGTTTCTATTTTATTCCACAGCTCTTAAAAAATCTTTAGATGATAGGATTCTTAATTTGTACTATTTACTCTTTTTTTTTGCATTTTCATTTTGCTTTCTTATAGTAAATGAGTTATGATAATATCAGAAGATTTAATTAGGAAATGAGGCGATACAATGTCATATACAGGAGTAACTCTTGACGAACTCATTCAGATAAAGACGCTCTACAGTGTACATTATTTTGAGTATATGAGTGATTTTTCATTCGGAGGAGAATCCCACGATTTCTGGGAATTTATCTATGTTGATAAGGGAGAAGTAGGAATCACTGCCGATACAGCTAAGCATATTTTAAAAAAGGGTGAAATTGCATTCCATAAACCAAATGAATTCCATGATGTTACTGCAACAGGCTATTCTGCTCCGAATTTAATCGTTGTATCTTTTCAATGCACCAGCCCTTATATGTCATTTTTTGAAAACAAGATCCTGAAAATTGAGCATCCGGAAAGGCAGCTGCTCGCCAATATCATTCTGGAAGCCCAGAACTGCTTTGAAGGTTCACTAAATGATACCTATCAAACAACTCTGATCGAAAAGCATGATGTTTTTGCCGGAAAACAGCTCATCCGTAATTATCTGGAACAGTTTTTGCTTCATATCATCCGCCGATATGACCATACCAGTTCTCTGTACAAAGATCTGGCTAAAACACCGAAGGCCAGTGTAGACAGCGATATCTTTGACCGTGTGACCGCATACTTAGATGCCAATATCCGCTGTAAACTCTCCATTGACCAGATATGTCGTGCGAACCTAATCGGACGTTCACAGCTTCAAAAGCTTTTCAATGACAAAACCGGACTGGGTGTGATTGACTATTTTTCCAAACTAAAAATTGAGTCTGCAAAAGAGTTGATACGCATGAATAAGATGAACTTCACTCAAATTTCCGAGTATCTAGGGTACTCTTCCATCCACTATTTCTCAAGACAGTTCAAGAAAATTGCTGGCATGACACCATCCGAATATGCTTCCTCAATCAAAGCATTGACAAACAGAAAATTTTAAGTTTCGTACTATAAAACAAAGCCGGGGATGATTTCCCCCGGCTTTGTTAATGCTCTACTACTTATATTTTCTGTTGTAAAGGAACAATAAGGTTAAAAGTCCGATCAAACCTACCAGTTCCATCCCAAGACCTGCAAGGGAAATGTTTTTCTGCCCTACAATAACTAATCCAAGGCATACAACAAATACAATAGCCGCTATGATACCTTTAATTGCATTATTCATTACGATTTCCCTCCTTAACCTTTCAGTCCGCCGAGAGTCATACCCTCTGTCAACTGTTTCTGAACTGCGATATAAAGAAGCAATGTTGGAAGCATTACAATTACGAGACCGGCATACATGATACCATAGTTCGTTGCTGTTTTCTCAACTGCCATAAGGTTCTTAAGACCCATTGCCAATGTTCCGTGTTCTGACATCAATGTGTAAGCAATGATATACTCATTCCAGAAAGACAGGAAGTTAAACAAGATAACTGTAATGATACTTGGTTTTGCCATCGGAATCATGATACTCGTCATTGTCTTAAAGTATCCGCAGCCATCAATATATGCAGCTTCCTCAAATCCTTTCGGAAGTGTCTTAAAGTATCCGCTCAAAAGGAAGATTGTAAAAGATAACGCACTGGCCACATATACAATCGCCAGAATCAGTCTGTTATCTAAGAAAAAGCTTACTCCCAATGCTTTATTTGCACCACTTAACATTAAGAAAATCGGTACTACGATGTAGTTAATGTTAATAAACAAGCCTGCCATGAATGCAATATCAAGGATTTTTTTGCCTCTGAAATCGAATCTTGCAAGTGCATAAGATGCAGGAAGCGCTACAATAAGCAATAAAATCAATGCCAATGCAGTTACAATAACAGAGTTAATAAGGAATGAACCCATGTTAGCATCTCTGAATGCTACCTGGAAGTTCTGGAAAAAGAATTCTTTCGGCAATGCCCAAGGATTCGTACCCTCTCCAATAAACTCTGAGTTTCTTTTCAAACTCGCCATAAATACCCAAGCAACCGGTACAATAATAGAAACTGCAAGGACGACAAGGGCAACGTATGTCAAAATTTTACTAATAATTCCACCAAATGTTGTTTTCTTCATTTCATTCGTCCTCCTTCCTAGAATTGTAAGATTTCACGTTCTGTAATCTTATTAACGACTGCTGACAATGCAAACGAGAAGATAAATACAACTACGGAAATCGCCATACCATAGCCGTATACACCGTTACCGTAAGCCTGTTTGTACATGTAGTTAAGGAATACTTCAGTCTTACCGTTTGGTCCGCCGTTAGACATGATCTGAACGAACAGGAAGCTTAAGTTAATTGTACTAATAATGTAGAATGTTAATGTCTGACGAATGTTGCTCCAAATCAATGGCAATGTCACTGTGAAGAATGTCTGAAGTTCTGTAGAACCATCCAGGGAAGCTGCTTCATAAAGGTCTTCCGGGATAGCCGCCATACTAGCCATATACATTACCATATAGTATCCGATTGCCTGCCATACAAGAGCAAAAATGACTGAATAAATTACAATATGAGGATCTCCCATCCACTGACGTGTCAGAAAATCAAGCCCTATTGCATCCAAAAATGTGTTTAAAAGACCAGTACTTGGATTGTAGATTGCTCCAAAGATACCAGCAATAACTACAATACTTAAAATATTAGGTATGTAGAAAATAATACGGAAGAAATTTTTCCCTTTAAAACTTCCTCTGGACAATAATGCCGCAAATAAAACCGCAAGCACGATTGTGAAAATTGTTACCATAACAATAATCAGAATGGAGTTCTGCATTGCTTCAAGGAAATATTTATCCCCCATCAATGTCATAAAATTCTTCATTCCTACAAATTCTTTCTTATTTGTAATCCCACCCATGCGGTACAGTGACATTCTGAATACATTAATTGTCGGATAGAAGATAAAAATCGTAATCAGAAGTACTGCCGGAGCTAAGCAGGCAAAGACAAATCTTCTCTGCGCTTTATCTCTATTCATAGCCCTCTCCTTTTCTTTCTTGAAACAAATCCGGTGAGCCGTTACAGCTCACCGGACATTTTGTACCTAGCTATACTTTACTCTTTACTATAGTATATCCTATTTGTTTTCTGCTAATTTAGCCCAAGCATTTACCAATTCTTCCTGCCACTTCTCAACTGTAAGTTCGCCTAAGCTAACGGATTCGATGTTTCCATATACAGTTTTGTTCATGTCAAATCCTTCGATTGGCTGTGTTGTAGCCCATTTACCAGAAACTGCTGTACAATTTTCTGCAAATACATATGTATCTTTAATTGTTCCTTCCGGAAGCGCCTCGTAAGCTCCTTTTACTGGAGATACGATTGGAGCCGGAGATGTTTCACCTGTCTCTTTGTTTGTTGTCTCATTAGCTAACATTAAGTCAACTACTGTATCAGAGTACATAAATTTGATAAAGTTTTTAGCTTCGTCCATGTTAGGAGCTTCTGCCGGTACCCAAATCTGCTCTGTAAATGTGTAAACAGCATTTGTTGTATCGCCTTCGAATTTAGGTGGTGCGATCATGCCCCATTCCATTGTAGCTGGAGTAGACTCTGCCATCTCTCCGATTACCCAGTTACCATTTGGCATAAATAATGCTTTTCCATCGATTACTGCTTGCTGATTCATCTTGAATCCACCGTCAGCATTTGCATTCGCCACTGTATCTGCCCAAAGATAATCTTTGGAAACTACTTTTGCAATTGTATCAAGAACTTTTTTACCTTCAGCGGATGTCCATGTGTCTTTGTCATAGTTAACAGCTTTTCCATAGAAGTCCATTCCGCCAGCCTGAGCTAACATCTGATATACTGTTGCATCAAAATATCCTGATGTAGGGAATGTAAATAATGCTACCCCTTTTGCTTTTGCCTGTTCGCCTAATGCAAAGAATTCATCCCATGTTGTAGGAAGCGCATATTCTTTACCTTCGCCAATTAAATTCTTGTTGTACCAGAATCCTGTTGGTGTATAAATAAATGGAGCAAGATAGACTTTTCCATCACCATATGGAGCTGCGTCAGCACCTTCTGTGATACCCTCTACTAATTTTCCTTTTAATTCATCATCAAATACATCTGAAATATCAGCTACAGCGCCTTCCTTTAACATTGTCTCTGTGAAACCGCTTGGCTGTCCTAAGTTGTAATAAACAACATCCGGGATATCTCCGTTCTGGAAACTCTTTGTAAGGTCTTTGTCAAGCTGTGAAGAAGTCTGAAGTTCAACTTTAACCCCTGTCTCTTCTTCGTAAGCCTTAGCGATTTTTTCCCAGATTACTTTTCCATTACCGCCTTCAAATGCTGCAAGCTTCAATACCTTTTCATTGTCTCCATTGCCCGCCGGCTTATCGCCACCCTCTTTTTTACCACAACCTACCGCCATAGAAGCTACCATAGTTGCTGATAACAAAAGTGCGATAATCTTTTTCATTTTCATAATCTTTTACCTCCTTATTATTGTTGATTATGTTCACTCTTTGATATATATCTTAGCTCATTACTGTTGTTTTTTCTATATATATTTTGCGCTAATTCTTATATATCTTGTTTTTCACCCAGAAATCATGTGAATATTTGTGGTTTTTTTGTCGAAAACCATATCATCTTTTGTTCATAATACTAGATTTCATACCAGAGAATTCCGTTTGCCTCAAGATCCACATCAAATTTTGTTCCGTCCCCTTTGTATACGGTTGTACTCTGTGGTTCATATGTGTTATTAACAACGCAGTATTTTCCATTTTTCACATAAGCATGTACTTCTACGTTGAAGTTCGTGCTGTACCATTTGTGCAGTTCATTCTCATCATGTGCAGACCAAAGAATCGCGCGGTACAAAAGCCGGCTGTTCTCGAAACTGTATGGAAGACCGCTGATATAAACAGTTCTTCCTTCGCCAAATTCATTTACGGCAAGCTGTACTTCTTTATCAATCTGTTTTAAAATCGTAGTTCCTTCCAGTGCAAAGATATTTTTCTTACCTTCGCCAAAGTCGATTGGTTTTGTACAATCTTCCATAATGAAATGATCGTGCTCATCCCAGTTGTATTTGTCTGTGCCTAAATTAAAGCCGTTCTCTTTTTCCACACCAAGTACATTGGCAAGCTGGAAGTAACGTCCTTCCCACTGACATGCGGATGGTTCTCCAACACCGATGAACCCGCCTCCGTTGTAGATGAATTTCTTAATTGCTGTGATAACTTTCTCGTCGATCCAGTTCTCTCCTCCACTGTGAGATGTATATGCATCACCTACATTGATAATTACATCAATATCATCTAAGATTTCCGGAGTAGCTCTGATGTCATCAAAATTAATAAAACGAACATCAAACGGAGCGCCGGAAAGCGTCTCTATAATTCCTGCATAAGAGTAGTTTTGTTTTTGATATAACGCATGATGAACCATGTGATTTCCCCATGCTCTCATTTTACCCCATGTATTCAATACCGCTACCTTCTTGATACAGTATGGTGTTGTGCCTTTGATGTTTTCATATAAGGTACGGAATTCTTGACATACGCTTTCTACATAATCAATAAATTCCGGGAACTGTATTGCAAGCTTTAAATATCCGCCGTATCCTATTCTGTCGATTGGCTTTCTAAGGATTGCACGCCGTGCGGTTACCCAGTTAATCTTTGCTTCTTTTACCGGATCTCCACCTTCATGGAATGTATCCGGGAAGAAATATGGCAAAAGACGTCCTTCTGTATATTTCACGCCCGGGATATCACTGATCAGACGAAGTGTAGCTCCATTTCCAACACTTCCTACAACTGCGTCCAAACCTACATTCTTAAATTCGTCAAGGAATGGCTCCATACCGATCCAATGGTCGCCAAGGAACATCATCGCTTCTTTTCCAAGCTCATGAGTAAGGTCTACCATCTCTTTTGCAAGTTTGGTAACTTCTCTTCTCTGGAACTGCTGGAAGTCCTTGAATTCCTTAGAAATAATACGATACTGATTATTTAAGTAACCCTGATCGATAATGAATTCCGGCCTAAATTTATATCCAACCTCTTTTTCAAACTGTTCTAAAATATATGGACTTACAGATGCGGAATATCCATACCAGTCTACATACTTCTCTCTTGCAAGTTCATCAAATATAAGCGTAAACTGATGGAAAAATGTTGTATAACGAATTACATCTATATGCGGATTGTCCTCAATATATTTACGAAGACGGCGCATTGTAAATTCCTTCGTCTTTGGCTGACGAACATCAAAGGTAATCTGCTTCTCCACATCTTTCCAGTCGTTTACTACTGCATTGTACATATGTACCGGATCCCACATAATATAAGCAAGAAAACTTACTGTATAATCATGGAATGGTACTGCATTATGAATAGTTACATCACCGGTCTCATCACTATAATCCCAGTCAGATACCGGAACAATCTCTCCTGTAGTACGGTCAATAACTTCCCACCATCTTGTAATATCATCATTGGAATTCACTTTCAGCATATCCGGATATAAATGATCCATCAAATGAATAGAAAGTTCATCTGATACTGCATTGTGGAACGAAGTCATGATATACATCTGCTGAATCTCATCCGGATTCGCCTTCGCCCATTCATTATCTTTTCTTGTTGTATAATATGTAGAATATACTTTTGCATCTACATGACGTAATTCTTCCGGATAATCTGTTCCGTCACAGTCACGAATAGCATCTGCTCCCCATCTTTTTACAAGTTCGAGAGTCTCCGGTACTACGTCCACATCCGTCGGTATCGTCACTCTGCCAATTCTGCTATCATTACTCATATGTGTCTCTCCTTTGCACAAAAAAATATTTAACCCTTTCTTTAAATATAGTAAAATTGCACTTATTACGCAACGTCTTTTTTGTTAGCAATATTATATATCTTGTCTTTTTCATGATTTAATGTTAAAATTTCTATGTTCTTAAATAAAATCAGGAAAGGATTTGTCCTATGTCTAATATATGTTACACTTTAACCGAACCGTCAACGTTTCCTGCGTCGGAACAACTTTTATATATATCTTCTTCTATGTATGAAAAAGATTGGAAAAGTATGTTCCATTCCCATAGTTTTGCAGAAATTTTTTATATTATGGACGGAATCGGTTCTTTACAAGTTGATGAACAAAAATATCCTCTGAAAACAGATGATATTCTCATCATCAACCCTAATGTTAAACATACCGAAACGTCCTCCGCCGACCACAAATTATCTTATATCGTACTTGGCATCGATAATATGAAATTTGATTTTGCTACTCAGAATGGATTCTGTATTTACAATAATGTATCGAAACACTATCCATTTCTTCCTCTTTTAAATCTGATGCTGGAAGAAATAAAACAAAAAGATGAATTCGAAGAAAATATCTTACGCAGCTATCTATCTATTCTGCTGCGGAAGATAAAAAAAATGACTGATTGTGCTCTCACATTCCATTGCAATACGAACGTTCCAACAGAATGCGAAACCATTAAGTCCTATATCGATTCCCATTATCAAGACACACTTACCTTAGATGGTTTGGCAAAACTGGCTCACTGGGACAAATTTTACTTTTCACATATGTTTGCCAAAACCTACGGTATCGCTCCGATCAACTATCTTCTGGAACGAAGAATCATACATAGCAAGGAGCTCCTCAAAAGTACCGACCTGAGTGTCTCTCAGGTTGCACAATCCACTGGTTTTTCTTCTCAGAACTACTTTTCACAGGCATTCAAAAAAAATACCGGAGAAACACCTCTCCAGTATAGAAAACGCCACATACGTTAGATAAACTTATGATATAGGAAAGTACAAATTTTCCTATATTAGGAACACAGAATGTGCTTCGCACATTCTTGCGCCTGCGGCGGTCGCATACGACAACTTCATTG
>OFGH01000813.1_pt1 | contig 24587 bp, 25 predicted proteins | sample 1521721 | NCBI WGS metagenome assembly OFGH01 (sample SAMEA3504132, study PRJEB24116) | mouse gut metagenome | biome: mouse gut; feature: mouse-associated habitat; material: faeces | place: Denmark | collected 2011
GATACAGAATGATACGGCCTATGGGGAGCGTTATCAAATCGTTATCAAAAGAGAGATGCAAAACCGCCTATCTCTTGCGCCGCAACGGGTTCGGAGTTTCAAGAACTCACTCCCACTCGCTCCTGTCGGGTTTGTTCTAAACAGCTTTGCTTATGAGATTTGGCTCTGATTATCTACATTGTTCCCATTATCCAGATGGTTTGGACTATCTGATTTTTTGTTGCCATTACGTTGCCACGATAATTCTGGCATAGCAATATTGGGGATGACAACAGCTTAATAATATGCGCATCAATCCAACTTATAATGATATGCTCCAGCTTTTGTCATCGTTTGTACCTTGAAATCCGCATCTTTTAAAGCATTAGTAATTAGTGACTTTTTGTAAGGTACATGGAGCGTTGCCACTTTATCCATATTGTCACGAAATATTGGCAACCTATCCCATAAATCTTTTATCTGCTTTTGCATTCCTGTTGAGCACCAAATTTCAGATTTTTCTTTGAAATCGGGATAAATAACGATTACAGGAAGTCTCTTTTTATTAATTCCATAGTCAATCTCTTCTCGCAATGCTCGACTGTCTTCAGTATTGTCACTTAGAAAAAGAACAATATTGTTTGATACATCAAGCCTATCATGCAATCTTTGTTTCAAGGTTTCCCATAAGCTGTCATCGCGAACATTATATGTTTTTGCATGAGCATCAATGAATGGAAAAGCGCTATCTGCCTTTTTCCAGGCACGAAGCTGATTGTAATAGAGAAAGTCTGGTGTAGCATTAGCCCCCAGGTTTGATGTGCTAAAAGGCTCCTTAACGTAGAACGCCGTATAGTTTGCTGTCCTGTTTTCCATTTTTACCTCCTTGATATCATATGAAACATATCCTTATATTCATAAAAAGGGATATTCTTGGCATCACCATAGATTACAACATTCACCTCCGAATTGAGTCTTATCCCACTACTATTTAATGTACATAACATACATCTTAACAGCGCATCTTTACTCTTCGGCCCATCATCGAACCTAGAGATACCAGTGCCAAGCACTGGAAATATAACATTGTTACTTGCATATACTCGGTCTACCTCTGACCACATTTTCATAAGCATAAGCTCAAATTTAGCCATATTTGTATGTGCTTCAAAATGCTCGTTTAGCTCTGTCATTGCAAGCATAAGATACGTTTGGTTATCTACACTGCTATCGTATCGGATAATTGTACCAAGCGGAAAGTCATACAATCCATTTCTATTTTTTTGCAGCCCGAGTCTTTTTGCCTCAGCATGCACAGCAGCTTCAATTTCTTCTTTTTTTCCGTGATTCAAAACTAACTGTCCATGTAACGATTTTTTTGAGATTACAATATCATCAATTCGGGTATCGAAATGCGTATCACATCCAATTACTTTCCACCCATTTGATTTAAATATATCCCCACAGTAAATAATAATCGGTGTTTGATCAACTGTAAGGCTTACTGAATTTTCAAAAATCTTTCCAATAATAAGATAGATAAGAACACAGATAATTATGAAAACTACAAAAACCACTCCAATCCTAATCCAAAGGCTAGAATTTTTCCATTCACTCAGCGAGATGCCAAGGATAGTACATCCTGTCGAGATCAATCCCACTATTGTTCCCGAGATTGCAATGCTATCTCGCACTCTTTTTGAAAGATTACTATAACATCTATATAACTTATTCATAGGCACCTATATACTACCAATTCCTCTGAGAATGCCATTATAAAGGAAAACTAATCAGCATCTCTTTTGGCCATAAAGGCTAAATAGGGATTGACCTTTTCAAGCTTTTTAAGAACATTTACAGCATTAGGATTATTGGTTTTCCTAAACAACTTGTATGCTAGTGCTAAGTGGTCTTCATCATCTTCTGGATTCATTTCAATACATTTCTCCATCAACAATGCGGCCTTATATTCATCCTCATGACGAATAATTGTAGCAAAGTTAAAGTAAAATGAAGGTTCTTCCGGGTTTAGTTCAATTGCCTGTTGAATTGCCTCTAGAGCTTTGTCGTAGTACTCTTTGACTTCTCGGCCAGTTGTAACATATGCACCATAATAAATGCGATTTTTTTGGTTGTATAATCCTGCTTGGATATCCGCATCAGGAGTTGCCTTCATAATAGACTCAATGCAACTATCAACAAATTGAAGGTGTGTTTCTTCGCAATTCACTCGGTTACAAAATGTTACAAAAGCGGCTAAACATTCATACTGCTGTTTGATACTCAATATACTTGTTATGTATGTCCAATGTTCTTTTATATAAAGTGCAGCTTTTTGCGACCCCATAGCAGCAACCTGTGCAATGCCATGATCTATATAGTATTCCTTGGGCACCTGTTGCTCAATTTTAGGCAATAGACTCTCTGCTAATGGTATATCTCGATTTACTAAAGCGTAATTGAAAGCTTGTATTGGGGAAAGCCGGGATAGTATTTCGGACATCTCATTACTCAGTGCAATGTTATCTGTGCCTATAGTTTGATAATTGTTCATTAAGAAATTAACTTTCTGCTCAATATTACGGAGAGTTTCTGCCATTGAACTAATACTATCCGCACCTTCATCTCTTACGAATCCAGTTTCAATCAAGCTATTGACAAAGCGCTCCAAAATGTCTTGAGATTCTTTTGCACTTTTGAGTGAAGTTAAATCGTATTGGATTGTGCGAATTCCTGCAATGTCAAATGGTAATAGTTCCCCTGATCGTGCCATCAAAATATACGGTTTTCCGTTGCCATGCCGCATACCGCATTCATACATAACATTTGGGTTTTTGCCAGTAATATCAATAATACACAAATCTGATGATCTTACCAAAGAAATAATATCTTGATTAATGCTTCCGGGACTATATAGTTTATCTGCTCGTATAATGTTTTCCGGCATAAATCCGCAGTTTCGGAGAGCAGGAATAATCAGATAATCCAAAACATCATCTGCCATATTGCGAACTTCACTACCCGGATCTCCAATAGGTGAGATAACAAAACAGGTATAAGAATTCATTGCAATACCTCCATACTTTTCATATCACTTCGTATTATTATCTCTTTTATTATCTTTCGTCACTAGGCTAATTTTCTTATATATTTCTGCCTTTTCTATAATCGACAAATCATCTTTTTCAATCTCCTTCGTACCTTGCTTATACAGGCTGCTAACCATCGCTCTTTCATCTTTTAGCCGCTGAATTTCGTTTTTCTCTTGTTCAGTTTCAAGAAATGTTGTCTTTCTACCAATATCAGGAGAAAAGAACTTATAGTATAAAAACGTCACAACAATTGATGTGATAAGAACTAAAAGTGAAAAAATTTTTATCTTTGGAGGTACAGATTGTCTCAGAGCATCTACAAAATATTGAATAGTATAGCTAATCACTGCACCTAATATTAGTGAAATCACATTGTTCAAAAAGGGGATTTTCTTATGTAATGAGTGGATCCACCTAATCATACCATTTCACCCAATAGCATTAATTTTTTGACCATGCGCAAATCGTTATATCACTCTAAATATCAGGCTTTCATCAATCCCCACATCTTCAATTCGGCACTCCACCCCATCCCGCACATATGGCTGCAAATGATAAAAATATGTGCATCGGTTAAAGTGCTCGACCAGTGCTGGAGATAATCTTTTGTATCCATACCGCGCCATCAGCGTCCGGCGCTTAATCCGAACATAGTCTCTTCCGCTGCCGTAGAGTATCCGCAGTCGAGTGTTCTTAAAGAACAGGTCAAGCCCGGAGCAATCTCCCACATAAGCGTCAGCAGGGAGTTCACTGCCCAATGCCAAAGCGTCTTTCTGAATGATGGGAAATTCCGCGTCAATCGCAGGTTTATCGCTCAGATAGGTCAGCCAGTAGCGCGCGTCCAAAATCAACTGCCGTTTGCTCTCCCGATACATCTCCTGGAGAAAGGGCCGCTCTCTTTCCCAAACCTGCTCCAAAAAATCAGCCGTTGCTTGACAGCCCAAGCCCATGCCGCTGATGATGACCGCAAGGTCAAAGGCGCTGTAGCATAGTTCCTCCATCACTTGTCCCCCTTGCCGCCGTTACACTTCCGGCACAAAATCTGCAAGTTTTCGGGGACGCTCTTACCACCCTTGTTCACGGGAACAATGTGGTCTACCTGGAAGAAAATACGGGAGGAATCCACTGTGCCGCAGCAAGCGCAATGATACAAGCCGTCTTTGCCTCTGGACTTCTCAAACGCGCCGTCACGCAGTTTCTTTTCTTTTTCTGGGTTGACCTGCCCAATCTCATAGAGCGGCAAATCCTCCAACTGCCGGGTTCCATACTTCACATTTTGCTCGTCCTCGTAGATGCCGGGATGGGAAATTTTCATGCACTCAATATCAAGCTGACGCAGGAAATACAGTTTACGGCCAAAGAACAGCCGGAGCATATTGTCGTCACCATCGTCCCAAATGGAGTTTACATATTCGGCCCGCTTGCGCTCCCCCATATCCTCATCCCAGATATGCTGGGCGATTTGCGACACATCCAGCTTGTTCCTGTCGATCTCATCGAAGGTGTAGAACTGCGGCGCGGTCTCGTACTGGGCGTAGTATTTCAGAATGTTGATGACATCCTGCGGCTCATAAGGGGGAACCATTTCGCCGCAAAAGAACGTATCCCGGCACTGTTGCTCCATCATTTCCAGCATCCTGCCGGTGGGGTATTCCTCTGTGACATGGTAGCTTTTGAACAGTGAAGGAAGGGCGTCCATCAGGTTCCGGTACGCCTCGGCGGTACTGTCGTAGACCATCACCTGATAGGAGTGATCCATGCCGTTTTCCTCCAGGTAGGTAAAAGCGTACATCCCCAGCGGGATACGTTGGACAAACGGCACCTTCTCCAAGACGGAGGTATCTACCGCATCATCCAAAACAGATGCAAATTCCTCGATTTTAGAAATGGCAATCGTCCGCAGGACATGCTTCGCCCGCTCGGCGGGTGTATCCTCAAATTCATTGCTGCCACTGAACAGGCTCTCCGGGCTGACCCAGGCGATATGTTCATTCCAGTTATCCACAAAGGAAACGATATACGCCTCTGATGTCCCACCTGCCGCTGTACCTCGCAGGGCGCGGCCCACCATCTGCGTCATCAGGATAGAGGAAACCGTGGGGCGGGCCAGAAACACGGTTTTGGTCTGGGGCAAGTCCACACCCTCGGTGAGGATATTTACGTTGATGAGGACTTGCAGACGGCCCTCACGGTACGCCTCCAACTTCCGCTCATTCTTGGCCCGGTTGATGGTGACACCGGTGATGCTGTCTTTCACATCGGAGACAATAAAGTCCGCTTTGATCTTCGCTTTATTGAACAATGCGGAAAGTTGAATGGCATGGACTACGTTGACGGCGAACACAATCGTCTGTCCGTACTGCTTTTGCTTTGCCCGATATGTATCCACAATCAGCTTGTTACGCGCCGCGCTCACGGCGATCTGCTCCGCGATGTCATCGGGCAGAACGTCCAAATGCTGAATACTCTCCCAGGCATCCAGGCCAAGGCTGTCACCGTATTCTTCGTCAGTATAGTACGCTTCAAAAATCGGCTTGGAAAGGATTTGCCGACCAATGAGTTCTTTCAGCCCGATTTGGTAGGCTATATCATCGGAATAGATTTTTGCCAGCAACCCCTGTTCGTCCTCCGCCGTCCGAAAAGGGGTTGCGGTTAGGCCAATCAGCTTCACACTAGGAACCCAACTCCGCACATAGTCAATGACTTTGCGATAGGTTTTGGCCGTGGAGTGATGGGCCTCGTCTACAATCAGGTATAATTCCTGCTCTCCTGCCAGCCACTTGTCCAGCCTGTCCAGGTTTCTGCCGATGCTGTCCTTACTGACGATCAACAAATTGTCGCTGGGTTGGATGTCGCTGGTGCGGTCATGGCTGGACGCGCCGGAGATCACCCGAAACCGGAAGGAAGAAATATGCGGTATCACTTCCGTATAGGCAAACTTTTGAAAGGACTCCGCCGCCTGGTCAAGCAGCATCTGCCGGTGAGCAATCCAGAGAATTTTCTTCTTTTTGTCCAGCGCGTTTTTCAAAAGCCATATGGAGGCGGTGTAGGTTTTTCCGCCACCTGTGGGGAGAACCACGAGCGTGCTGTACGCTGGAGAGGTGTTGATCTTATCCAGACACGCCATGGCTTTTTTCTGGTGCTCGTAGGGTGTCCTGGCATTTGTACCTTTCTTGGGATAGACTTCACCAAAGGATTTTACTTCAACGAAATCAGCACCCATAGTGCGTATCCTCCTTTGGCTTAATTTTCAGTAAGGTCAATTATACCAGATTCATGACCTTTTGACAACCATCTTTTGCGCAGATAAGGGTATAATTCGACAATGAACAGCGACCGCTTTTAGCGGGCGGTAATCCTGTAAATTACCGCCCGCTAGTTCATTATTTTCCTGCCTGTATCCCCCGCTCCTTCGCCCACACGCTGGCCTTGCTCCGCCGCTCCTCGCTATATGGAGCTGTCAACCGGAAACTCAGTCGGCCTTTCTCAATCTCGAATGTCAGTCCGCCCTGCCCGTCATCATCGGTCTGTTTGCACAGATTGGGGTGCTGCTGGGCGTATGCTCCCAACCGCTTCTTCAAGTCCGTGTTGTGGGTCTGCACCTCAATAATACTGCTCTGCTCATCAAAAAAGATACCTGTTGTCTTTTGCCGCTTTGTAAGTCCTGTTCGCATAAAACCTCCTGGTTTTAAAATATTTTTCCACCTCTTGAGCCGGAAAATAGCTCTGATTTTTTGATGGGGATCGCTCCAACGAAGCAGCGTTCATTTGAAGCGTTCCCATCAGATTTTTTCAAAATTTCCCGGCTCTTGACTGATTACCGTTCCACGGCACTTTCCCGCTGCCACTGCACTTTGGGCGGCTCCGTCTGTTCTGCATGGAGAACCTTGGAGATGAACGACATCACCCGCTCAGGCGCTTTTCTGACTGCGGCCAGGAAATCTTTCGCCTGCTCCTTCAATTCCTCATACCGCCGTTTCCATATCTGCGCATCACGCCGGGCGGATTTCAGATCGCGCTGTAAGTCTTTGATGGTGGTATCCGCAGCTATCCCTTTTTTGGCAAGCTGCTTCAAGTCCTCTGCTTCCCGCTGGGAAAACTCTATTTTACCCATCAGGGTTTTACGGCCCATATTGTCAATCTCCGCAAAGGTAACCGCTGTTCCTTTTTGAACTTCGATTTTCTGCTCGACTTTCTGGAGAACCTTCTCCTTTTTCTCAATCTGACGCACTAAAACTGCCAGCCGCTCCTGTTCTCGCTCTGTCTTGAACTGTGCGACCGTCAGATGTTCTTCGGAGCTGCCACGCTCCCCACGCTCCACATCGGTATAGCCAGCGGCCCGCATTGCATTGAAGAAATCGTCCTGGAGAACACTGTATGATTTTCGTAACACCGGCTTACCGTTCTTTTGGAGGATAGGCTTTCCCTGCTCATCCACCGCCGGGAGGGACTTCCACTTTTTACTACTACTTACCTGGGTGATTGTCTCCTTGACTGTGCCAATCAGGGACTTGTCCTTGCACCGCTTTGACCATAGCACCTGCTTCTCCACCACAGGGATGTAGACCACATGGAGATGGTAGTGATACACATCCCGGCCCAGGGCCTCCGACATGGCCCGGTTGCGTTCATCGGCGTGCATGACTGCTGACAAGATAAACTGCTCTCCACCAACAATTTCTATTGCGCTTCTGTACGCATCGGTGTAGAATTGTCTTGCGAAGTCATATCCGCCGTGGTTATCAAAATAGGCTGAGTTCACATCAAAAATCAGTTCGCCATACAAGCAGGCATCAGCTTTCAGCCCTCTGGTGGAGATCACCTTGTCCGCCTCCATCTGAGCGAATATCTCAGCATAACCGCCTGACGGTTTCTTAAAGTGGATGTTCAGCGCAGTCCTTTCCGGCACAATATCTGGATTGGTATAGGCATCCTTTTCTCTCTCGTTATGCCGCTGTGTATTACCGATTTGCGTTCTGGTCAGATTTACGTTTCTGACGCTGGTACGGTCAATCCCATCGTTTCTTGCCATTGTACTCCTTTTCAAAATTTGTGGTTTGGATACCCTTTTGGAGACGGGGGCCACTTCCTGCGGGAAGTGTAATAACCCACTATGACACTTTCATCCCTGCGGGCTGCAAAGTGTCGTGGGCTCTCCGAGGGGGTATGGGGGCTTTGCCCCCGGCAACTGCGATTGCCTCCCCCAGCAGGGCCGCCCTTTGAAAAGGGCACCCTGCACCCCGCCTAAACTTTGCCGGAAAGTATGCAGCAGCAACCTGCCGCTGTATACTTCCCGATTGCGGTAGCAGCTTATCGCTCAAGTGCAACAATGTTCCTGACATTGTTGTACTGCATAACCTCTTTCTCCTGCCGCCCATCGGTGTACCAGATGATTTTTTCCGGCTTGATGATGCCCTTATAGAGATGAATTTGCGGATGCCTACGAGCTACAGCTCGGTCATAGAACCACTTCGCTATGTCAAGGCTGGTGGTCCAGGAGATTCGGTATGCTGCCTTGTCTATCGGTTCCTCTCCGGCGCGGTATATTTCAACCTCCGGCAGGCCGATCATCTCAGCAGGAATTCGCTTCTCGATGGGCGCGTACCTCCTCGCCTGCCGGACATATTTTCTGACGATTGGCATACGATCTCCATTGTGCGTATAACAGTTTGTAGGTATGCTATACTTATATTGATCGGGCAGGCGGCGGTAAACCAGTTCCAACCCTTCTGCCATAATGTCAGGGTTTAGTTCAATCAAGCCTGCAACTTTTTCCCAATCTTCGTATTCTACAGCCTCAAAGTATTCGTCTGCCAGTAAGTTAAGTCGCTCTTCCTCGGTCGATAAAATTTTATATTCTACCATTTTACATCTCCTTTGTTAGATTTTTGACATTATTGTACCATTACCATTTGTTGAAAACAGTCGATTATATTGGCTCTGTGACGGTCGTGACGATGGTGACGGTCTTTTGACCGCCGCTCCAATCATCGTCACGACCGTCACCACCGTCACGCCGGGGATGGAACCATCGCCAGGGTGATTTTCCTGCCAGAGTGGCTGCGGCCATTCTCGTACTGAATACCATGCTCATTTAGCAGCCGCCCGGCGTTCACGTTTAGACGCATAGTAAGCGTGTTAGGCTTCAAATCCATGCCCAGGGCGGTCACCAACTCGGTGGCTGTCCCGTTCCATGACATATCCCTCGCCACCAATGCTGCCACCGCTTCAAGCACCGGGTCCGGTGGTGGTTTCCACAGCTCCGTTTCCGTTCGTTCCAACTGCCATATCAGCCGGTCCATGTTTCTGGTCAGATAGAGCCGCTGATCCTGCTGGTCGCGTCCAGAAACTTCCAAAGTGGCTGTACTATCCGTCCGTTTCTCCTTCTGAAGCATAAACGCACCATCTGCCGCACCCAACAGACCGTTCGTACCAGAGATCATATCAAACTTATCATCGGCCTGCTGCTTTCTGGTGTGGTGTACCAGCAGGAGGCAGACTTTGTGACTGTCCGCAAATCGTTTCAGCCGTCCCACGATCTCGTAGTCATTGGCATAGCTGAACTTCTCCCCACCAGCTTCCCGGACTTTCTGAAGGGTATCAATGATAATTAGCTTTGTGTCAGGGTGCTCTCGTATAAACTTCTGAAGCTGTTCATCCAGGCCAGAACCAAGCTGCTTGGCACAGATAGCAAAGTGCAGATACTCCGTACTGTCCGTCCCGAACATTCGATATAACCGATTTTGCAGCCGCCGGTAGTCATCCTCCAAAGCCAGATAGAGAACCGTCCCTTTATGTACGGCATAATTCCATAAAGGAATGCCGGTGCTGACATGGTAGGCAAGCTGGGCCATGAAAAATGATTTTCCAACCTTCGGCGCTCCTACAAAGAGGTAAGTGCCGGAGTAGAGTAGGCCGTCGATCACGGGCGGTCTGCTCTGGTACACATTCTCATATAACTCACTCATGGACACAGTATGCAAATAGGCCGGGTCGCTCATCCGCTGCATCAGCCGCAGCTTTTCTTCCAAAGTTTGCTCAAGGGGATTGTTTTCGGTCAAATCTTCTGCTATACTCAGGCCAGTGGTTTTCTGAACCGGCTGTTCCCCGCCTGCGCCAACAGGCGGAATCGGAACAGCCGCTTTTGTTTTCATTTCATCCAAACTCTCAGTCCTCCTTCATGCCATCCATAATGGCGGCGATTATGTTGATGGTATCCAGTAGTTCGTTACTGACATTGGCCCCGGCCTCAATGCGCCTCAGCTCATCCAGGACGGCGGCGAGCTGATCGCGCAGGGCCTTGTAGACCCTGGGATTACCCTGCACCACTACGTCCCGGTTCAGCAACCGCCGGATGATGTAATCCTGTTTGGTGAGGCCGGTGAGCCGGACGGCAGTTTCAATCTGTGCATCCTCCTCCGGCGATACTCGAAAGGCCACAGTCTTGTTCCGCCAGCGGTTGTGGCTGTCCAAATTCTTTGCTGACATAGTTAAACGCTCCTTTCCATGTTCAATTTATCCGCCATTTCCGCCTGTTTGGACGGAAACAAGTGCGCATAGTTGTAAGTAATGTCGATGCTCTCATGGCCCACCCGGTCTGCGATTGCCGTTGCGGAGAAGCCCATATCAATCAGGAGTGAAACTGCACTGTGACGAATATCGTGAATCCTGATACGCTTCACTCCGGCCTCTTTCGCGCCCCTGTCCATCTCCCGGTGCAGGTAGCTCTTGGTAACGGTGAACATCCGGTCATTTTCGCCAACATCATAGAGCATCTTGAGGTAATCTTGGATTTCATCTGCCAGGAATTGGGGCATTGTAATGACCCGATTGCTTTTCTCGGTTTTCGGTGCCGTAATCAGGTCTTGACCGTTCAACCGCTGGTAGGACTTGCTGATAGAGACGGTGCATTTCTCAAAATCGAAGTCCGCCGGAGTGAGCGCCAGCAGTTCCCCCTCCCGAATACCACACCAATAGAGCATCTCAAAGGCGTAGTAGGAGAGGGGCTTGTCCATCATGGCCTCGGCAAATTTCAGATACTCAGCTTTCGTCCAAAACAGCATCTCTCGGTTTTTCTTCTTACCCATGCTCCCGGCCTTTTTGCAGGGATTTTCTCGGAGATTGTAGTAGCGGACAGCGTGGTTGAAGATGGTGCTCAACTGATTGTGAACCGTTTTCAGATAGACCGGGGAGTACGGCTTGCCCTTATCGTCCTTGTAGTTCAGCATCTCGTTCTGCCAGGTGATGATCTGCTGGGCGGTGATATTGCACATTTTCAGCTTGCCGAAGTAGGGCAGTAGCTTGGAGCGAATGATATGCTCTTTGGTTGCCCAGGTGTTTTCTTTGAGGCGGGTCTGCATATCCACTGTGTACTGCTCCACGAAACTGGCAAAGGTCATGTCCAAGTTAGAGGTAGCCTTGTTCTGCTGCTCCCGCTCCCACGCCTGAGCATCCCGCTTGGTCTTGAATCCCCGCTTCTGTGTTTGTTTCCGTTCCCCAGTCCAGTCGGTGTAGCGGTAAATCACCCGCCAGGTTCCGGTCTTTTCTTCTTTGTAGACCGCCATTACATTTCCTTCCTTTCCGCTCCGCCGTAGCAGAGCTTTTCCATAAAGTACCGCCGGTTGACCCGGCCTGAGATCGTCAGGTATCCCTTTTCCCTCAGTTCGGCATTGAGTTTCTGGACGATCTTATAGGCATAGGACTTGGAAATCCCCAGTTCTCTCGCCACATCGTCCACCCGCATGAAGTTGTTTTCGTTCAAATAGTGTACCTCCTGTTTCAGATTTATTAAGCGGAATTGCTTAGCCCTCTTGCATTATACTAAACAACTCTGTTAATGTCAAGTGGCTTCCAGAAAAATATTAAGCAAAATTATTTAAGTTCCCCTTGACTATCTTAAACATATCTGCTATATTGATTGCAACGACAGTCGAAATGGAGTTGGCAGCTATGGCAATCGGTGAGAGAATCCACTTTTTCCGTACAATGCGGGGCATGACACAAAAATATCTTGGTATGCTACTGGGCTTCCCGGAGAAGTCTGCGGATGTCCGGCTGGCACAATACGAAACCGGGGCAAGAACGCCAAAGGCTGATTTGACTGCTTCCCTGGCTAATGCGTTGGGTGTGTCGCCGCTGGCGCTGTCTGTACCGGACATTGATTCCTACCTGGGCTTAATGCACACGCTGTTTACGTTGGAAGACAGATATGGCCTTACCATTGATGAGCTAGATGGAGAGGTCTGCCTGCGGGTCAACGTGCGCCACAGCAAGGATGCCGCCCGCCTGCATGAAATGCTCTGCTCCTGGCGTCAGGCCGCTGCCATGCTCAAGGCCGGGGAGATCAGCCAGGAGGACTATGACCGCTGGCGTTACCGTTACCCTGAGTTCTCCAACACGCCGGGCCGGGTCAAACCAATTTCCCAGGGTTTGAGCGATATGTTGGTGGATGCCCTCAAAAAACAAACCGAAGAATAAAAACAAAAAGAGCTAACTGGCCCAATCAAAACCAGTTAGCTCTTTTCCTATGAACAATGAAAAAATGTTGCCAAATCGTTGCCACAGAAGGGATTAAGCCTTGTAAAACCCGGTCATATTAAGGCTTTCCCGTCCTCTGAAATTATTCCCACTCAATAGTCCCAATAGGCTTGGGCGTCAGGTCATACAGCACCCGGCACACCCCCGGCACCTCCGCCAGGATGCGGCTGGTGACAGTCTCCAGCACCGCCCAGGGAAGCTGGGGCACCGTGGCGGTCATGGCGTCCACGGTGTTGACGGCCCGGATGATCACCGGCCAGTCAAAGGCCCGCTTGCCGTTTCGCACGCCGGTGGAGCGGAAGTCCGGCACCACGGTGAAGAACTGCCACACCTTGTCCGCCAGGTCCGCTTTGGCGAACTCCTCCCGGAGGATGGCGTCGGACTCCCGCAGGGCCGCCAGACGGTCCCGGGTGATGGCCCCCAGGCAGCGCACCCCCAGACCCGGGCCGGGGAAGGGCTGGCGCTCCACCATGGAAACCGGCAGGCCCAGGGCCTTGCCCACCACACGCACCTCGTCCTTGAAGAGGAGCTTCACCGGCTCCACCAGCTCAAACTGCATCTCCTCCGGAAGCCCCCCCACGTTGTGGTGAGCCTTCACGCCGTCGCTCTCCAGGATGTCGGGGTAGATGGTCCCCTGGGCCAGGAAGGTGATGCCCTCCAGCTTCCGAGCCTCCTCGTCAAAGACCTTGATGAACTCGCCGCCGATGATCTTGCGCTTGCGCTCCGGCTCGTCCACCCCGGCCAGCAGGTCCAGGAAGCGGTCCGTGGCGTCCACGTAGATCAGGTTGGCGTCCAGCTGGTTTTTGAAGACCTCAATCACCTGTTCGCTCTCGCCCTTGCGCATGAGGCCGTGGTTCACATGGACGCACACCAGCTGCTTGCCGACGGCCTTGATCAGCAGGGCGGCCACCACGGAGGAGTCCACGCCGCCGCTGAGGGCCAGCAGGACCTTTTTGTCTCCCACCTGGGCCCGGACCTTTTCCACCTGGTCCGCAATAAAGGCCTCCGCCAGCTCCTGCGTGTTGATCCGCCGCATGTCGGCGGGACGCACGTTGTTTTCCATATTCCATCCTCCATCTGTAAATTTCGGGTTTTCTCGAATTTTTTATACCATGATTTGACGGGAAAATCAATAAAAATCTGAGGGAGACCGGAAAGAGAAGAGACCGTTTCTTAAATCGTGGCGGTTTCAGGGAACCTGGTGGAATTTTTACTACGTCAGGATCAAACTGCGGATGATTTCCGCGGCCCATTCTATATTCGCTGTAAAATGCAGATTTTTCATGGCATTGAAAAAATGACAGTTTCGAAGACGCCCCCCAATTCAATTGTCTGCGCTGATTGGGGCGTTGACACCGGACCATTTCAAGGCGGTCTCATGGAATGACCGGAGAGTCCAGCCATCTGCGCTTTCTGAAAAGAACGGAAAACCGCCTCATTCTCCCGTAGGATGCTGTATAACTCCCAGAAAACCTGTCCATACTTCCCTTGTACCAAATTAAGGGAGGGACAAGCAATGAACAATTGGAAGTCGATTTTTGGCAGCGCCTGGTTTTACGCGGTCTTGGCACTGTGCGTTCTGGCTGTGGGCGTAGGGGGCAGCTTTGCCCTGTTTGCGGGCCGGGACAAGCCTGCGGAGGAGAGCGTGCCTCGGAGGACGGACCTGATCACCCCATCTGTCGTGGAGCCCGCCGCGCCGGAGATTCCCGCCGTGGTGGAGACCATCGCCCCGGCGGGGCATGAGACGGAGGAGACGCCGGAACAGGAGACTCCGCCCCCCATGCCGGAGCTCCCGGTGGATGACACCCCGGTGGTGGTGGAGGCCCCCAGGCTGATCGTCTCGCCGCTGAACGGGGAGGTGGTCACGGTCTTCTCCGTAGATCAGCTGATGTACAACGAGACCCTGGCGGACTGGCGCACCCATGACGGCATCGACATCTCCGCGGTCCAGGGCACCACGGTGCTGGCGGCCAGCTCCGGCACCGTGTCCTCGGTGACGGACGATCCCCTGATGGGCACCACGGTGGTCATCAACCATGACGGCGGCTACCAGACCACCTACTCCAACCTCCAGGCCCGGCCCAACGTGGAGGCGGGGGAGACTGTCTCCGCCGGGCAGATCATCGGCGCGGTGGGCCGCACCGCGGCGGCAGAGTCCGCCCAGGGCCCCCACCTCCATTTCTCCGTCACCAAGGACGGGTCGCCGGTGGACCCCAACGAGTACCTCAAGCGGTGAGGCGCGAAGGAAGCTCCGGGGCGCCCGCATACGAGGGATAGAAAATCACCCTTACCCGAAGAGCCGCGGCTTCCGGGTAAGGGTGATTTTCATGGCGTGCTGAGCGGGCCGGGGAAAGGGCGGGACGGCGGCCCCAACAGGAAGCCAGGGGGGACGGACTAGGCATTTGCCTGTCCGGTTCCCCGGGGAACTCCGTGCAATCGGAGGTTTGCCCGCTCTAACAATTCGATGAGAGGAGGTTCTGCCTGGGTGATTTCGGCGAAATCAAAAGCGGTCTGCCCTGGCCGGCCGCCTAGGCCTTGCTTGAAAAATGTCGAAACGCCCAAACAGCGGATCTTTTTCCGCCACTCTGCGTTAAATTTCCTTGCCGGGCGTCAGCCCGCCTGCGAAAATTTGCCTTGATTGGCAATAAAATCTCTCGCCGTTGGGCATTCCGCCAATTTTCAAACAAGGCCTAAGGAAGGGTCTGCGCCATGGTCAACCAGAAGCCGGATGATCTCCTGACGGTGCTCCGTTTTTTTAGAAATACCGCCGCCAATGGACGGACGCCGTCGCGGCGGCCGATGTTGGGGTCTGCGCCGGCCTCCAGTTGGACAACGTCAGCCTTATGCTGCATCACAGCGATCATCAGGGAAGTATATCCCTCGGAATTGGATATGTTTACATCCGGAATGCTTTGAATCATGGTCTGGATCCGCTGGAATTGACTGGTGACGCTGCCTTTGGCCAACTCGGTTTTGTACACCGCCATTTCATTCAGCGATCGATCCATTTGACTGCTGCGCCACATATGATTTCCCCCTTTCACCATTTGGAGGCGCCGCCTGCTTCGGCCGCTCACGCTATTTGTAGTACGCCACCAGCAAATCCACCACGGTGCCGTAGGACTGGATGCCCCGTTCATCGCCGTAGGCCTTGAGCATGCTGTCATAGACCTTGCTGGAGACCTTTTTGGCGGCGGAGTTCCGGAACTGGGCCCAGTAGGCGTTGTTATGCGCCAGGTCCGCCTGAACCGTCTCCGGCAGGGTCTCCCGAATGGCCCAGTAGGCGTCCGGGTCCAGGGAATACAGGGCGTTGCCCAGGTAGATATACCCCATGAGCCAGCCGGAGTAGACGTAGGCGGGATTCCCGCTGGCGGTGGCGGCCAGCACCGCCAGGAAATTGCACTCCTGCTCCGAGGCGATACCCCGCTGGTGGGCCAGCTCATGGGTGACGGTGGAGGGCAGGAGGCAGGCGGGGCTGTCGATGTTCACGTTGGACTCCCCGGTATAGGCGCAGTAGAAGCCGGTGAAGTCCATGCGGCTCATGAGGCGGGAGAAGAACATGGGCTTCACCCCTTTGTCCTCAAAGGCCAGGAAGGGGAACGCCTCCTCCAGGGCGTCGTAGACATGGGGGCTGTCCGCCAGAATCTCCTGCCAGGATACGGCGAAGCGGCCTGTTTCATCCCGGGGGACGGCGCCTGCCGAGAGAGCCGTCTGCTCCGCGAAATACGCCGTCACGGATTTCAGGTCCTCCGGGGCCACGGGCTGGGCGCAAATGCCGGACTTGTCCTGAAAACTGTCCGTCCAAAAGCTGAGGCCCCACAGAAAGAAAAACAGGGCGCCGACGGTCACACAGCCGCAGAGGGCTCCCAGGACCGCACCGTAGGCCCGTTGCCGCCGGCGGCCCCTGGCCCGGACGACGGCGATGATGCTCCAGGTCAGGTATCCCAGGCTCAGCAGGACGGCCAGGACGTAGAGGACCTCCATGACGGAGAAGTCCACCCGGTAGCACAGCTCCCCCAGTCCCCGCCGCAGGGGAATGGTGACGTGCTCCGCCAGGGCGTTCATCCAGGCCCGGTTCCCCCGGCACAGCCGGAGAACCAGCAGAACGCCCAGGGCGGACAGCAGCCAGATATGGAGTTTTTTGTATGGGAGGAAAAAGTGTTTCATGGTGATCGATTACTCTCGTTGCCGTCGTGGAGGGATGGATGACAGAGGGGTGCGCAGTGGGCAGAAGTTCTTTTTGGTCACTTTTTCTTTCAAGAAAAAGTGGCAAGAGCTCCGGTGCTGCAGGGGCTTCGTCCCTGCATTAAAAACTGCGGTCATTCTATATGGAAGTACTCCGGGCGGAGCTTCGCCTGTGGAGATGCTCCCCGCTCCGCGGGGGTTTACGGGGCTCTGCCCCGCACCCCCGGACCCTCCGGACCGGCTCTATTCGGCTGCCGCCAGCAGCTGCCGCGTATACGCCTCTTTCGGATGCGCAAAGATCTCCGCCACGGTGCCCTGCTCCACAATGCGGCCCTGCTTCATCACCAGCACCCGGTCGCAGAGCTGATAGACCACGTTCAGGTCGTGGGAGATGAAGAGGTAGCTCAAATCCAGCTCGTCCCGAAGATTTTTCAGCAGCTTGAGAATCTGGGCCTGAATGGTCACGTCCAGTGCGGAGACCGGTTCGTCGGCGATGAGGAACCGGGGCCGCTGGATCAGCGCCGCGGCAATGGACACCCGCTGCCGCTGCCCGCCGGAGAGCTCATCGGGCTTTGCCTCCAGGCACTCCTCCGGCAGCTCCACCCGCTCCAGCATCTCCCGCACCCGGCGCTTCCGCTCCTGTGGCCCGTACTTGCCGAAGATCCGCAATGGCTCCTCCAGAGCCCAGGAGACGGGATAGGCGGGGTTCAGGGAGCTGTAGGGGTCCTGAAAGATCATCTGGGGCCGCTTGGTGTAGTGGATGACCTCTCCCCGGTCCGGCTTCACCATCCCCAGGATGGTCCGGGCCAGGGTGGATTTGCCGGTGCCGGACTCCCCCACAAGGCCCAGAATCTCGCCGTGGCGGACATCAAAGGTCACGTCGTGGAGCACCTCCTGATTTGCCCTGCGCCGGAAGGGGCCGCCCTCCCGGTAGCCGCTGGTGACATGGTGGAGAGACAAAACGGTTTCCTCGCTCATGGGGCATCCTCCCTTCTCTCCCGGGTGGGGATGGCGGCAATCAGCCGCTGGGTGTAGGGGTGCCGGGGGTGGTGGAACACGGTGTCCGTCTCCCCCTCCTCCACCAGAACGCCCCGCTGCATCACCGCCACCCGGCCGCAGAGCCTGCGCACCACGTTCAGGTTGTGGGAGATGAACAGCATGGAGATGCCGCTCTCGGCGTTCAGTTTTTTCAAAAGCTCCAGGATCTGGGCCTGGATGGTCACATCCAGGGCGGTGGTGGGCTCGTCCAGCAGCAGCAGCTTTGGCCGGATGACGATGGCCGCGGCGATCATGGCCCGCTGGAGCATCCCGCCGGAGAGCTGGTGGGGGTACTTGCCGTAAATCTCCTGAGGGTCCGGCAGCTCCACCGCCGCCAGCGCCTCCAGGGCCAGCCGCTTCCGCTCCGCCCTGGGAAGGCTTTGGTGAATGGAGAGGACCTCCTCCACCTGGGGTCCGATCTTCATCAGAGGATCCATGCAGCTCTGGGGCTCCTGGAATACCACGCCGATCTCCCGGCCCTGGATCTTCCGCAGCGACCGGCGGGGGAGGTGGAGCAGTTCCCGCCCGTCCAGCAGAATCTCGCCGGAGTAATCGCACCGGCTCCGGGGCAGCAGACCCGCCACGCTCATGGCGGTGACGGACTTGCCGGAGCCGGACTCTCCCACAAGGCCCAGGATGTCGCCGTTCTCGATGGTAAACGACACCCCCGCTACGGCCTCCCGGTCCCGGTTGTGGAATTTCACGTGCAGGTCTCGAATTTCCAGCATTATGTCTCCTCCCCGTTCCGGCGCTGCAGCCCCTCGCCAATGAGGCCGGCGCTGAACACCATCAGGATGATGACAAGACCCGTGCCGGCGGCGTACCAGGGGGCGATGCCGAACATCCCCTGGGCTTCCGAGAGCATATAGCCCAAAGAGGCGTCCGGCGGCGTGACGCCGATGCCGAGATAGCTCATGGAGGCCTCCGCCAGCACGGCGTTGTTGAAGCCGATGGTCAGAGCCGGCAGCAGCACGTGCATGACGTTGGGCAGGATGTGCACCAGCAGAATCCGTCCGCTGCCCGCCCCCATGAGCCGGGCGCTTTTGACGTAGTTCACGTCCCGAAGGGCGGCGAAGGCCGTCCGGGCGATCCGGGCAAAGCCGGGGATAAACACCAGCCCCAGGGCCAGAATGACGTTGATCTGCTTTCCGGGGCCCAGGACGCTGATGACCACCAGGGCCAGCAGGACGCTGGGGAAGGCGGTGAGGGCGTCGTTAATCCGCATCAGGACCTCGTCCACAATGCCGCCGAAGTACCCGGTGAGGGCCCCGATGACCGTGCCGCACCCGGCGCCGATGGCCACGGTTGCCAGGGCGATGGAGGCGGTGGTCCCGGCGCCCTTCATCACCCGGCTGAGGATGTCCCGGCCGAAGTTGTCCGTGCCCATCAGATGGGCCAGAGAGGGGCCGGAGCGGTCCGCGCTCATGGCGTTGGGGTCCCAGGGCGTCCAGAAAAAGCCCAGGAGGATCAGCGCCGCCGTCAGTCCCGCCAGAATCAGTCCGGCGGTGAGATAACCGTTCTGCCGTCTCATGGGTCACCTCCCAGCCGCAGGCGCGGATCGATCCGCTGGTTGATGATGTCCGCCGCCGTGCCTGCCAGCACCACCCAGAAGGCCAGAATGACCACAATGGCCTGGACCACCGGATAGTCCCGGCTCCCGATGGAGGCCACCAGCATTCTCCCCAGGCCGGGGATGACGAACACCTGCTCCACCACGATGCCGGCGGCCACGATCTCCGCCATGGTCTGGGCCAGAAGCGTGACCGCCGGGGCCAGGGCGTTTTTCAGCACGTGGCGGTACAGCACCCGCCGCCGTCCCGCTCCCCGGGAGATGGCGGTGCGGACGTAGTCCTTCCGCATCTCGGTGAGGATGGCGCCCCGGAGCATCCGCACCGTCATGGCCGCGCGGGGGACGGCGATGGCCGCGGCGGCAAAAAAGAGGTACTTCACCGCACCGGGGAAATCCGTTCCCAGGTCCGGGAAGCTGCCGGGCATGAACCACTTCAGCGTGATGCCAAAGCCCCAGGACAGCAGGATGCCGGTGAAAAAGGAGGGCACCGCCATGCACAGCTGGTTGGCGACAGTGCCAAGGCAGTCCAGCGCCCCGCCGGCTCTGGCGGCGGAGCGGATCCCCAGGGGGATGGAGACGGCGGTAATCAGCAAAAAGCACAAAACGCTCAGGCACAGCGTCACCAGCACCTTGGGGGCGATCAGGTCCCACACGGGCTGATTATACTTGATGGAGATGCCCAGGTCTCCGGTGAAAAAGCCCAGGAGCCAGGAGAGGTACCGCACCGGCAGAGGCCGGTCCAGCCCCAGCTCTGCCCGCAGCGCCGCCAGACGCTCCGGCGTAACCTGGGTGCCCAGCATGATCTCCGCCGCGTCGCCGGAGATCAGGGAGAAGGCCGTAAACGCCAGAAGGGAGACGATGACCATGGTGAGAAGCATGGCCGCGATTTTTTTGGCAGCGTACTTCATGGTCTCGCCTCCCTCCGGGGTGTCCGGCCCGAATGAGGCCGGTGATTCATGGGATCACTCGTAACGGACCGTGGAGAGGTCCAGCACGTAGATGGGATAGAACCGGAGGCCGGTGAGCCCCTTGCGGACGGCCACCAGGTCCGCCAGGTCCTGGATGTAGACGTTGGCGGCGTTCTCCGCCAGGTTTTCCAGCATCTGCTTGTAGACGGCGGTCTGCCCGGCATCGTCAAACGTCGTCACAGCCTGCTCGAACAGCGCGTCATAGTCCGCGTTGTTATAATTGATAAAATTATTACCGGCGGTAGAGCTGAACCGCTCCAGCAGGGCCCGGGCGGTCATGTTGGAGGCGTCCACGCCCACCACGGTGGATTGGAACTGCCGTCCGGCGTACACGTCGGAGAGCCATGTGCCCCACTCCACCAGCTGGATCTCGGCGGTGACGCCGATCTGGGCCAGCTGGCCCACGATCACCTGGGCGGTGTCAATATGGGGCTGGTAGTTGGAGGGCACGGTGATGGTCATGGAGAAGCCTTCCGGATACCCGGCGTCTGAGAGAAGCTGTTTGGCCTTCTCCAGGTCCGGGGTGTAGCGGTTTGTGAGGCTTTCGTCAAAATACTTGCCGAAGGCGGGGTACATGCTGGAGCCGATGGGATGGCCGTACCCGGCGAAGGCGATGTCGATGATGCCCTGCTTGTCGACGGCATAGCAAAGGGCCTGCCGGACCCGGATGTCGTCAAAGGGCTTTTCGGCGTTGTTGAGGTACAGGGCCTGCACCAGGTTCATGGTGCCCTGTTCGATGTTGAAGTCGTTTTCCAGCTGGGCGGCGTTGGTGCTGCTGAGGTGGGCGCACAGGTCCACGGCCCCGCTCTGGAGGCTGACGATGATGCTGTCCGCGTTCTCCATGATCTTGAAGGTCACCTTGTCCAGAGCCGCCGGGGTGCCCCAGTAGCCGTCAAACCGCTCCAGCACGATGCTGTCCTGGGCGGCCCGGGAGACGAATTTGAAGGGGCCGGTGCCCACGGGGGCGGTGTCCTGCTGGTCGTAGCCCTCCGGCAGGATGGCCAGGGTCAGGTAGGACAAAAATTCGGTGTTGGGCTGGTCCAGGGTGATGGTCACGGTGCCGCCGTCCGCCGTGACGCTCTGTACAGCAGAAAGCGCCGGGACCAGAGGCTCTCCCTCCGAGTCGTCGGCGCAGCGTTGGATGGAATATACCACATCCCCAGCGTCTACCGGCTCGCCGTTGTGGAACTGTACGCCCTGCCGCAGGGTAAAGGTGTACGTGGTCTTGTCCTCGGAAAGCTCGTAGTGGTCGGCGACCGCGGGGATCAGATCTCCGTCAGGTGTGGGCTTCATCAGGCCCTCAAATACGTTGAACATGACTTCCTTGGTTCCTGCCGCCACCGCTTTGTGGGGGTCAAGACTGTCGTCCAGGTCCTGGGCGATGCCAACGGTAATCTCGTTGGCGGTTTCGCCGGTAGAGCCGATGGTGGGTTCCTGTCCGTCCGCTGTCCGCTGCTCTGTGCTGCCGTCTTTGCATCCGCAGAGTACGGCGCCCAGGAGGCTGACCAGAAGAAGGAGCGAGAGAAGTTTCTTCCGCATGTCGATTTCTCCTTTGCATCACTGCTCCCAAAGGAGTCAGTGTCGGGCGGAAACTGTCCGCCCGGTCAGAAATGATCGGCTCTATTCAGTTGTCGGCGCTGTCTGGTTCCACGGCGTTTCCATCAGAGGGCGCCGCAAGAGAATACAGCCCTGGGGGGTCGTTATTTTTCTAACGAGGCCCCGCAAGGCTGTATTGTACACGATGGAGCGTCTGATTGCAACCCCTTTTTCATAGGATTTTCGCAGACAGGGGGGAATCGTTTTGTGAAAAACAGATACGTCCGGCGTCAGTCCCCGCTGTTCTCCGGCTCCGGCGGGGCGGGCTTCGGCGCGTCCGGGGCGGGTACGCCGCCGGCGTAGGCGTCCACCTCCAGGGGGAGGCGCCTCTTTTTCAGGCAGGTGTCCACCAGGAAGGTGAAGAGGCTGTACAGGCAGGCACACACCGGCACGCCGAAGAACATCCCCGGCAGGCCGAAGAAGCTGCCCCCTACCAGAATGGCGATGATGACCCACAGGCTGGACAGGCCCGTGGTGTCCCCCAGAATCTTGGGGCCGATGACGTTGCCGTCCAGCTGCTGGAGCACCAGGATGAACAGCAGGAAGTACAGCGCCTTCATGGGGGAGACCAGCAGGATCAAAAAGGCGCTGGGCACCGCCCCCAGGAAGGGACCGAAGAAGGGGATGATGTTGGTGATCCCCACGATGACGGACACCAGGGGCGTGTAGGGAAATTTCAGGATGGAACAGCTGATAAAGCACAAAATGCCGATGATGAGGGAGTCCAGCAGCTTGCCCCGGACGAAGCCGGAGAAGATGACGTCCACCCGGTGGACGCCCCGCAGCACCCAGCCGGCGTTCTTCCGGGAGAACAGGGCGCAGGCCGTCCTCCGGGCAAAGGCGGCGCAGTACTCCTTGGCGAAGAGCAGGTAGATGGAGACGATTACCCCCACCAGCAGATTTTTCAAAAAGTTGAAAAGCCCCATCACGCTGCCGGCGGCCAGGCTCATCACCGTCTGGGCCTGGGAGAGGGCCTTTTGCAGCCAGTCCGCGATGTCGTGGGCGTTCAGCCAGCCGGTGATGTCCTGATAGTAGCTGTTCATCTGGCCCACCACCAGGCCCTCCACGTCCGGGTAGGTGGCCAGCAGTGTCTCCACCCAGCCGGCGATGGTGTTGTAGTAGTTCTCCACGTTGCTCACCAGCTGGAGTACGCTCTTGTAGAGCTCCGGCAGCAGCACCGAGGCCAGAATATAGAACATGAGGCACACCAGCAGCCATGTCAGCAGCAGGCTGGCCGCCCGGGCGGCGGGAGCGGTGAAACGGCCCCTCTCCCGGGCCCTTTGCACCTGGCCGGGGAAGAGGCGGGCCTCAAAAAAATTCACCACCGGCGCCAGCAGATAGGCCATGAAGGCGCCGTAGAGAATGGGCCGGACGGCGGTCATCAGCTGCCGCCAGACGTTCAGAAGCCAGTGGCGCCCAAACAGGGTATCATAAAAGAGCAGGATGGCCCCCACGGTCAAAAACACCGTGACGCCGCCCTTCACATGCTCGCTTTTTCGATTCATCCGGCACCGCCTCTTTTCCACAGCGGCCCCCGGGCTCCGCGGCGGGAAAGGCGGAGCTGCCGCCCGGCGGCATGTTCCGGGCATTTTAAGGGCGGCTGTATAGTATATTTCATTTTACACAAAGGCACGGGGAATTGCAATCCTGATTTTCCCGTGGTATACTGCTTTTGCATCATTTTAACGTGTTTGCGTCAGGAGGCGCTGTCAGAGACATGGAAGCGAAAAAACTGCTGATGATTGTCAATCCCAAGGCGGGCAGGCACAAGGCCCGGGGGCCGCTGTTTGACGCGGCGGCTGTGCTCTCGCAGGGGGGATATCTCCTCTCCATCCACAACACCACCGCCCAGCCCGGCGACGCGGCCGCCGCCGCTGAGGCCGCCGGCGGGGGCTATGACGCGGTGGCGGCGGTGGGAGGCGATGGGACGCTGAACGAGGTGGTCAACGGCCTGATGCGGCTGGAGCACCCGCCCCTGCTGGGCTACCTGCCCCAGGGCAGCACCAACGACTTTGCCTCCAGCCTGCGCCTGCCCGGAAAGCCGGCGGAGGCCGCGGCGGCCATGCTGTCCGGCACGCCCCGCCGGCTGGACGTGGGATGCTGGAACGACCGGTATTTTGTGTACGTGGCCTCCTTCGGCGCCTTTACCCGCAGCTCCTACACCGCCTCCCAGGCAGCCAAGAACGCCCTGGGCCACTTCGCCTATATTCTGGAGGGCATGAAGGATTTGAACAGCCTGCGGCCCTACCGGGTGAAGCTTACCGCCGATGGGGAGGTTCTGGACGGGGAGTATCTCTTCGGCGCGGTGTGCAATTCCACCTCCATCGGCGGGCTGATGAAGCTGGAGGAGGAGCGGGTGGTGCTGGACGACGGAAAATTCGAGCTGCTGCTCATTCCCAACCCCCGCACCCCGGCGGACCTTCAGAACCTGGCGGTGGCGCTGCTGAACCAGCAGTACGACAGCGAGGGGCTGGTGTTCCGCCACGCGGCCTCCATCCATCTGGAGACGGAGGAGGAGCTGCCCTGGTCCCTGGACGGGGAGTACGCGCCGAGCCTTCCGGCGGTGGACATTGAGAACCGGTGCCGGGCGCTGGAGATGCTGCTGTGACAGAGGCGGTTGAA
>OFGH01000825.1_pt1 | contig 24223 bp, 31 predicted proteins | sample 1521721 | NCBI WGS metagenome assembly OFGH01 (sample SAMEA3504132, study PRJEB24116) | mouse gut metagenome | biome: mouse gut; feature: mouse-associated habitat; material: faeces | place: Denmark | collected 2011
ACTGATAAAGAAACACTTGTAAAAATGATTGAAGATTATATAGATTACTATAACAGCAAACACTTGCAAAGAAATCTTGGAGTTTTAATTCCAATGGAAAAGCATGAAATCTACTTACAAGCCGCATAAAAACTGCCAGCAGATAATCTACTGGCAGGAAAAATTTTATATTTTTTCAATTGTCTACTCGACGGGGAGCGGTTCATTTCCCGGCAGCCCCTTTTTTTTAGGTGATAACTGTGGTAAACTTATATTATCAAGTATATATGCTATAGAATGAAATGAGGAGGTAAATTTAATGCCAGAGATATCGTTGTTTTACGGAATCAGAGTTACAATGTATTATGATGACCATAACCCTCCACATTTCCATGCAGAATATAATGGAAATAAGGCGATTATTGAAATTGATGCAGCACGGTGTATAAAAGGTGCATTGCCATCGCGGCAACTTAAATTGATTTTGGCATGGTGTGTGTTACATCAGGATGAACTGATGCAGAATTGGGAACTATCAAAGGATGGAAGACCGATGAATCGAATCAATCCGTTAGTTTAAAAGTGAGGTGAACGTTATGTTTCCGAAAGTTGTGCAGGTAATACCAATGGAAAATTATTCAGTATATGTATACTTTGAAGATGGTAAAATCGTATGTTATGATATGAGTCAAATGATTGAGAAAGAGGTATTTCGTCCATTGAAAGATATCACTGTTTTTAAAGAGACCTGTACAGTGATGAATGATACATTGGCATGGGATATTAAGGGAAACCGAGATAGTACGAATTGTTTGGATATTGACCCAGATACATTATATGAGCTTCCGTTTGTAAATGAGCAGATTGTATAACAGGAATGAATAGAGATGTGTAGAAACAAATGAACACAGATAAGTTATTAAATACACAAGCAGAAAATAAAGGTGGAAGAAGGATGTTAGCGCCAAGAAAAGTTAAGTATGAAGCACAAAAAAGGGAAAAAGAAAATTTTGAGTTTCGTACATTTTTGAAGTGTAATGCGGACGAAAAAGAACTGGATGAATATTTTGCAAAGTTACATGATGAGTTGTTTGCAAATTATGATTGTAGTAGATGCAGGAATTGTTGCAAGATGTATCACGGAAGTATTCCGATAGTGGATGTGGAAAGGGATGCAATATATCTGGGAGTAAGCGCTGTAGAATTCATTGAGCAATATTTGGTTGGAAAAGATACAGATGGTAATTATCGGACAAAGCATAAACCATGTGACTTCCTACAAAATGATGGAAGCTGCAAATTAGGTAAATGTAAGCCTGAAAGGTGTAAGAATTATCCATATACAAATCAACCCGAACGCCTTTGGAGTTTGTATAGTGTATTAGACGCGGTAGCAGTCTGTCCAGTGGCTTTTGAAATCTATGAAAGGCTGAAAAAAGAATATGGGTTCAAAAAATAAATTAAAAAAGTTAAGAACAAAGACGAAACCAGACGAGTTTGATAATAATTTGTTTGGATCGGATGATACATTTGCCGTTTTATTAAAGGAGATCAGCTATGAGAAAAGAAGCTACGATTGAGCAATGGAAAGAATTATATGAAGTTGCAACCAGGCTAAAAGAATTAAAACCATGGGAGAAATTTTGGGATTTAGATATCATTGGAATTCAGGAAGGGGCTGAAGAAGATACAGCGTTTTACAGTATACTGGGGCATGGCGAAGAGTGTTATGGGATTGTTGTGTACGAAGGATATGCAGGATTAAATGATTTTATGATGCTTACCATGCAGGAGCGATTGAATTTGCCGGTTGATTATGTTATGTTTTCTCAAAAGAATTTGACATGTTATTGGGGAAATAGAGATGAATTAACGGATAAGCAGAGAAAAAATATCAAGGAAATGGGATATAAATATAGAGGAAAGAACCAATGGTTATATTTCCTTTCCTTTGAGCCAGGATATTTTCCATATAATTTGGATCAGGATGAAGTTGTTCGAATGACAAATTACTTTTTGAATTTGGAATTAGCATTACAATATTATGAAAGTGTGCAATGTAATGTGGACTTTGAAAATGGTGAAATGTATCATTTTGAATTTGGAAAGGACAAAAAGACGTGGAATTTTGGTTCTAAACCATTGCCATTCACATCATTTCGATTTGAAAATTTACATATTACAGATGACGAATTATTGGCAGATTTAAAAAATGTACCGAAATGTAACATTGTTTTAGAAGCGGATATAGCAATTCTGGGAGTTGGGATGAATGATAAAAAGTTTAAAAAACCGGCTAATCCATCGACATGCATGATTGCTGATGCTGCATCTGGGATGATGTTAAAATGTGAATTGCAGGAACCAGATGATGACGCGGTCGTTTCTTTGGCGGAAGAATTGATAGGATTTATCTTTCAGTACGGTGCCCCGAAAGAAGTAAGAGTATCCAATGTTTTAGTTGAAGCTGGGCTGGAACAAATTTGTCAGACGTGTGGTGTTAAATTAAGGCGAGTGAGAAACTTACAAGCAATAGAAGAATTTCGTGAAGGAATGAGATCATTTATGCGATGACTTAGAAAATGAACGAGAGGAGATATTGGATGGAACGAAAAATCATCATTAGAAATGAAGAAAAAAGAGATTGGACAATCGTAGAAGATATCACGAGGAAAGCTTTTTATAATCTTTATGTACAGGGATGTGTAGAGCATTATTTGGTGCATATCATGAGAAACCATGAGGACTTTATTCCGGAACTGGACTTTGTTTTGGAATTGGATGGTAATGTGATTGGCAATATCATGTATACAAAAGCAAAATTATTTGATGAAGAGGGCAACTCAAAAAACATATTGACGTTTGGGCCTGTTTGTATTCTTCCAGCCTATCAGCGTATGGGATATGGAAAACTGCTCATGGAACATTCTTTTCAGAAGGCAATACAGTTAGGCTATGATGTGATTGTTATATTTGGAAGTCCGAGTAATTATGTCAGTCGTGGTTTTAAGAGTTGCAAGAAGTACAATGTTTGTATTGAAAATGAGAAATATCCGGCGGCAATGATGGTAAAAGAGCTGATTCCTCATGTGCTTGATGGTCATACATGGACTTATCAGGATAGTCCTGTCATGGCAATCAGTGAAGTCGAAGCGGAACGTTATGATGACACACTCGAACCAATGGAAAAGAAATATATTCCAAGTCAGGATGAATTCTATATTATGAGCCATTCTTTTATAGAAGAATAGTGGTCTGGACCTATCTGTTATATCAATTGTACAGGCTGTACGTCTTTGCAACACCTATGAAGCTGCATTTTCTTGTATTTCAGAACGATTCAATACGATTTACAACTCCGCGGGACTTCGGTTTCGAGGAGTTTTTGTTATGTATTTCTAAGAACAAATATGATAGAATATATAGCATATAAAGTATCGGAGGTAAAGGTATGGAACAAACTTTTTTTACCAGTATTAATATAGAAAAGGTACGTCATTTAGAGAATATTTCAATTCCTTTAGATAAAGAGAAAAGAAAACATTTGATATTGACCGGTAAAAATGGAAGTGGAAAAACAAGTGTTTTGGAAGCGATAGTTGTATATGTTCAGAATAATATTTTGAAAAAAAGGGACGGAGAAATGAGCATGAGCTGTACCTCGAATGCTCTTTTGAAAGAAAAATATGAGAAGGGTAATTTTATTTTTGCATATTATAAAGCTGACAGAGAGTTTCAGGTAGAAGAATATAAAAATATTGAAAAAGTACAATTTCAAGAAAAGTATAGTGTTACTGAAAATCCGGGGGCAAAACTCACAAAATACCTTGTTGATTTGAAAGCTACACAGGCATTTACGAAAGATGATGCAAAGATTGAAAAAATTAATATATGGTTTACTACATTTGAAAATATTTTAAAGACTATTTTTGAGGATGCTAATCTTGAATTAAAATTTAATGATGAAACATTTCAGTTTTCTATTTGTGAATCGGGTAGAGAACCGTTTGATTTTAACACGATGTCAAGTGGCTATGCAGCGGTATTTGATATTATTAATGATCTGATTATAAGAATGGAAGCACAGTCAGGATTGCGGACAGAGTTTGATATGGAAGGTATTGTGTTAGTGGATGAAATTGAGACGCATTTGCATCTCGAACTGCAGAAAAAAATTCTGCCTATTTTAACAGGACTTTTTCCACGCATACAGTTTGTAATTACCACTCATTCACCATTTATCTTAAGTTCTTTGGATAATGCGGTTATTTATGATCTTGAAAATGAAACGCTTGTAAAAGGAGGCCTGAAAAATTTACCATATGAGGGCATTGTAGAAGGGTATTTTAAAGTGGACGTGTTGTCGAAAGAATTGCGAGAAAAATTCGAAAGATATAGGAAATTGGTTGCGAAAGATGAATTATCAGATGAAGAATATGAAGAGATGGATCAATTGGAATATTATTTAGATGAAATACCGGATTATCTTGCACAAGAACTGACAGCAGAGTATAGTAGGCTGAAATTAGAGTTTGCCAACAGGGGGTAAGGCATATGGTGAAAATAGATAGAAATCCAATTCCACCTCCATCGTTGGCTATTGAACTGACAGATTTGCGGTGCTATCGTTCTTTGAGAGATACGAAAAGACTGGAACGTTCCCTTGGAACATTGGTGGCGGAAATCATTTTATCAAGGTTGACAAGGGCTCTGATGGAACCTATTACCTTGTGATTCATTCCGGAAGCCGAAACCTTGGAAAACAGGTGGCAGAAATCTATCAGCAGCTTGCGGTAGATCTTCATGCCGGGAAAGAAGAGTACTTTATCAAAAGAGATGAGATTATCCGTACTTATAAGGCACAAGGGAGACGTTCTGAAATCCAGGATACCCTCAAGGCACTTGAAAAGGAATATAGGGCCAAGGAGTGTCTTTATGTACCTGAGGAGCTTTGCTGGCTGTACGGGTCATTTCTGGAGGATTATCTTCATGATGTTGAGATTTGCTAGAGGTTTGCCCGCCGAAGCAGAGAAAGAATGGCAGAAATCATATTGGAAAGGACCCAAATGGCTGCTGCTTGCGCCTTCCATACGATCCACAACTATATTGACACACAGGAGAGGATCTTGCGAAAGGGCGCTATTGCGGCTCACGCAGGCGAGAAAGTGTTGATTCCTATCAATATGCGCAATGTCCAGAGCAATGGCAAAACGTTCCTTAAGTATTGACAAGTATAAAGCTTCTATGGAAGGCATTTATACTACATCTGTAAATGAAAGAACCATTGATGAGGCACCGATGGCTTACAAATCCCTGGAAGATATTATTGACGTTATCCACGAGTCGGTGGATGCGATTGATATTATCAGACCTGTTTACAACTTCAAGGCGGCAGAGGAGGAGGTACCTTGGAAGAAAAGAAAGGAGTGCAGAAATGGAGAAATTGATTCTTAGTAAACTTCAGGAAATTGAGAAAACGGAAAATGTGCGAATTCTTCTTGCAGTAGAATCCGGCAGTCGTGCATGGGGATTCGCTTCCCCGGATAGCGACTATGATGTAAGATTCATTTATGTTCGAAATGAGCAGGACTATCTGCGTTTGGAGAAAGTTCGAGACGTCAGAGCTGATGGATGCCAACTGCCGCGTGAGCTTTTTAAATAGTTAGGCCAGGAAAGGCATAATAGTAGGAGACTAACCCTGTTGGATCAGTCTCCTATTTGATCATGATTTATTCCTGCTCAAGTGCAAGTGTCTTTGTTGTGATATCACAAACTTCTGCCGGTCCGTAGTACTGGATTGCACCTGGATATACGAAGCATGTCTCAACAGACCATTCTTCTCTGTGAGCTTCGAAGAATTTGAACGGTTTTCCTTCGAGTTCTACGAGAGCTTTTTTGATAACCGGTTTATCTTCGCCATGTCTTCTTTCTACATTCATCATTTTTGTGATTGGCATACCGCCGGCAACCCATTCGCTTGCTGGGTTGGAAAGGTTGGAAACTTTTGATAAGTAACCATTGTAACCATACTGGATCAGCATGAATGCGTTGTATCCTAATGAATAGCAATAATCAGCGTCAAAGTTAGATGGGAATGCACATCTTCCTTCATATCCTAAGAAATGATGAAGAGCGCCGAATTTACCTGTGTATGTACCGGCATTCTTTCTTTCCTCTAATTTGTCTTTTACAAGAGCTGAGAATAATTTCTCAGATTCGATAAGAGATACCTGTACGTTTCCGTGTGGATCTCTTTCCAGGAATAACTGCTGCTGGATGCTTTCCGGAAGGATTGCAAATACGTCCATAGATTCTTTTGTCAGGCCGCTTTCGATAAATGCATATTTTTCTTTCCAGCTTGGAAGTGCATTGAAGTCATCTGCTTTGCTTCCTGCAAGTAATTCGTTGATTTCCTGAATCAGTACAGAGAATTCCGGTACGAATTCAACAACACCTTCAGGAATGATCGCAACACCGAAGTTCATGCCTTTTGCAGCTCTTTTTTCTACAGAATCAGCGATGTAATCAGCAATCTGAGAAAGAGACATTTTCTTAGCTGCAACTTCTTCTGAAATCAAGCAGATATTTGGCTGTGTCTCAAGAGCACATTCCAAAGCAACATGAGAAGCAGAACGTCCCATTACTTTTACGAAATGCCAGTATTTTTTTGCTGAGTTAGCATCTCTTTCGATATTTCCGATAATTTCGCTGTAGGTCTTAGTAGCGGTATCGAAACCGAAAGAACATTCGATATCTTCATTTTTGAGGTCGCCGTCGATTGTCTTAGGACATCCGATTACCTGAACGCCTGTGTCGTGTGCTGCAAAGTATTCTGCAAGAACAGCAGCATTTGTGTTAGAATCATCACCACCGATGATAACGATAGCAGTGATGCCATGTTTTTTACAAACGTCTGCAACGATAGCAAACTGTTCATTTGTCTCAAGTTTTGTTCTGCCGGAACCAATGATGTCAAATCCGCCAGTATTTCTGTATTCGTCGATATACTCGTCATCGAAGATAAGATAGTCGTCTTCGATAAGACCGATCGGACCGTTTTTAAAACCATAAAGAACATTTTCTTTATTTGTTGCTTTCAATGCATCATAGAGACCACAGATAACGTTGTGTCCGCCCGGAGCCTGTCCGCCGGAAAGGATAACGCCGACAACCTGTTTTTTAGCTTCGGAAGTATTAGCGCCTTTCTGGAACGTAATCTCTTTTTTACCGTAAGTGTTTGGGAAAAGAGCTTTAATCTTGTCCTGATCTGCAACACTTTGAGTTTCTTCGCCTTCCTTTACACAAATATCTGCAATACCGTTTCTTAACATTCCAGGAAGTTTTGGAGAATACTCATATCTAGCCGTTTGTAATGATGAAATTTTCATAATTAATCTGCCTCCTTTTATTTACATACACTTAAATTTTATGATATTTTGTCTCAAAAGTAAACTGTTTTTACATTATATTGAGGAATTTTCTGGATTTCTTTTTTGCGGTTTGCTAAAATAGCACTGATATAGAAATGTTATCGGATATAAGACCTGATAAATACAAGGAGAGATTGTATGAGAAATCAATTAACAGAAAATGATATTAAGAAAATTGAAGAAGAAATAGAGTATCGTAAGCTGGTTGTGCGTAAGGAGGCTATCGAGGCAGTAAAAGAGGCGAGAGCACACGGAGATCTGAGTGAAAATTTTGAGTATCATGCGGCAAAAAAGGATAAGAACCGCAATGAGAGCAGGATTCGTTATCTGGAACGTATGGTAAAAACAGCGCAGATCGTATCAGATACTTCAAAGGAGGATGAAGTCGGAATCAATAACACGGTAGACGTATATTTTGAGGAAGATGATGAAATCGAGACATTTAAGCTTGTGACAACGGTGCGCGGCAATTCAATCAATGGATATATCAGTACGGAGTCACCGATCGGGAAGGCGATCCTTGGAAAAAAAGAGGGAGAGCGTGTGCTCGTAAGGGTGAACGATCAGATTTCCTACTACGTGGTGGTAAAACGGATCGATAAGACAACGACAGATGAGAACGACAAGATAAGAAGTTATTAGGATAAGGGCGTACCTTATCCTAATCTTTTTATGATATAGGAAAGTTCGTACTTTCCTATATCATAAAACCCTCCGGGAGGATACGCACTCGCGTGAGCGGAGGCAGTCAGCAAAAGCTGACCACGCTCGGCGCGCAAAGCGTGCAAGACCTTCATGAATGAGGGGATGGGGGGAGTTGAAGTGGGCTTGCCAACTTTGTTATTACGTCATGCAATAATATACACCCATCCCGAAAGTCTTCGGCAGCCATAGCAGAGCAGGAAAGAACCAGGGTGAGCGTAGTTTCATTTTCCGAAAGTACCTCCGTGAGAAGACCTGATTTTTTTGCTTCCCGAAGGAAGGTCTGTTTGTCTGCCTTACAAGGCACGGTAAGAGCAATGCTGATTCCGGCGGCGCCGGTTTTTAAAGCTGCGTCTTTGCCAAATACATCTCGTACTTCCAGAATCAGTTTTTTGAGTTTTGCCGAATAAAGCCTTTTTAGTTTTCGCGTCTGAGAGAGCAGATGTCCGTCGCGGATGAATTGGCAAAGAGCAATTTGCTCTGTCTTAGAAGCAGTCTGATTGTAATGGTTACAGACTTTTTTGTAAGACGCTAAAAGACTTGGCGGGAGCACCATGAAGCTGACACGGATTGACGGCAGTAAGAGTCTGGAAAATGAGCCCATGTAGATGACATTTTTACCGCCGGAGAGGCTTTGCAAAGAAGGTGTCGGGCGCTGCAAATACACGAATTCATTCTCGTAGTCATCTTCGATAATAAGGCTTCCTTGGAGGGCAGCATGCTGAATGAGTTCTAAGCGTCTGAAAACAGGCATAATATCACCCCATTTGGTCATATGGGCGGGGGAGACATAGATGATGCCGCAGGTTTTATCGCGATAATGTACGTCAAATCCATAATCTGCAAAGACCGTACTTCCCTGAATAAAAGAGGAGGTCGGAAAAGAAACGGTTTTCGCCTTGCCGAAATCAGATTTCATAAGGAGCGGGCATAAAATGTGTAAAAGACTTTGTGTGCTCGCACCGACGACGATATCGTCTGCGGTACATAGGACATTTCGGTGCGTACGGATATAGTCGGCAAGTACTTCTCTTAATTCGAGTTCTCCTTGTGGTTCACCGTAGTCGATCAGTCTTTCATCTTCTCGCAGAGCGCTTTTGATATAGCGGCGCCAAAGGTCAAAACGAAATCCTTCTTTATCAATTCCGGTGGAAGCAAAATTGTAGCGGATCGATTCTGAAGATACCGGAAGCGGTGCCGCTTTTTGAGTATGTTTTTTGGCAATGTCTGTGACATAGTAACCGCTTTGCGGGCGTGCGACAATATAACCTTCGGCGGCGAGGGTAAGATAGGCAGACTCTACAGTAGTGCGGCTAATCTGTAATTCTTTTGCACAGCGCCGAAGAGAAGGCATCTTATTTCCGGGAAGCAGACGTCTGTCTAAAATCGCTTCTTTATAATATTCGTAAACAGATAAATATAGTTTGTTTTGTTTCTGGTTGAGCTCCAACATAAAACTGTCCCCTTAAAATTTGTTATTTCTGGATATTTTTTGGATTCCACTTTAATGATATTCTATACAAGACGAAAAAAAAGTGCAATAGAAATTGTGACAGAAAGTGATGGAGTTTCATGAAGAAGATAGCAGTGATTCAGGATATGTCAGGATTAGGGAAATGCTCACTCACGGCAGCGATTCCGGTCATATCGGCGATGGGCGTACAGGCATGCCCGCTGCCAACCGCGATTTTGAGCAATCAGACGGGCTATGACAGTTATTTTTATGACGATTACACCGGACATATGGATGAGTTTATAAAAGAATGGAAGAAACAGAATTTTGTACCGGATGGAATTTATACCGGATTTATTGCCAGCGAACATCAGGTAGACAACATTTTAAGATTTATCCAAGAATTTGCAGTAGAAAGGACGCAGATTTTAGTCGACCCGGTGATGGGCGATAACGGCAGTGTATATAAAACATACAGTCATAGTCTATGTGAGAAAATAAAAGCGTTAGTACATCGCGCGGACGTGATCACACCGAATCTGACAGAAGCGCTGGTATTGCTAAATGGCGCCAAAAATATTGAAAATGAGTATGAGGCAATACGAGGCATCGAAGATGCACAAGAGTTTGAAGAGAAAGTCAAGAACATTGGATGCCGGTTAAAGGAAGTCTATGAGCTTGAACTGGTGGTGATTACCGGTGTGGAAAACGCGAAGAAAAAAAGTATGATTGCCAATCTTGTGATTTCAAAGGACGGCGATACACTGGTTCCATCTAAGAAATACACCGGAAGTTATTCCGGAACAGGCGATTTATTCGCATCCGTTTTGAGTGCGGGAATGGTACTTGGCAGACATCCGGTAGAGACGGTAAAAAAAGCGGTCCGTTTTCTGGAGCCGGCGATTCGTGACGCGGTAGAAGAAGGAACGGATCCAAATGACGGAGTCTGTTTTGAAACGTATTTACATTATTTGTGGGAGGTATAACAATGGCAATGACATCAGAAAGGGCACATGCCCAAGGCAGAGGAAATGAAGCAGTAAAGAAAATGGTGCTGACAGCATTTATGGCGGCGCTTATCACATTATTGACAGCATATATCTGTCACGTACCAATCGGAATCAACGAAGGATATATTCATTTTGGAGATGCGTTTATTTATATAGCAGCAGCCATCCTGCCTACGCCCTATGCGATGGCAGCAGGTGCGATTGGCGCAGGTCTTGCAGATTTGCTGACGGCACCGGTATGGGCGCCGGCAACGGTCATAATAAAGCTGTTACTTGTACTTCCGTTTACAAGCAAAGAGAATAAAGTGATTTGTAAAAGAAATGTTATGGCATTGTTTATGGCATTTGTGATTCTTGTGTCAGGCTATTTTTTTGCAGAAGGCGTGATGTTTGGATTTAAAGCAGCGCTTTTGACCTCCGTGCTTGGCAATGTGATCCAGGCGTCGGGAAGCGCAGCAATTTTTATTCTTTTTGGCACGGCATTGGATCGCATGCATTTTAAAACACGTTTTTTAAAAAATTCTTAAATTGGCATCATTTGGGATGACAGAACGTAGAATTTGTGTATAATAAGAGATTAGTGGCTAAAAGAAACAAAACAATCTGAGGAGAATTACATGTTAAAACAATATGCACTGATATTTTTTATTTCTATGGTACCATTAATTGAACTGCGTGCTGCAGTTCCGATTGCGATTGGACTAAAGATTCCCATTGTTGCAGCATATGTGACTTGTATTATCGGCAATATGCTTCCGGTTCCGATTATTTATCTGTTTGCAAGAAAGGTATTGGAGTGGGGAAAGGAAAAACCGGTTATTGGAAAATTTTTCACATTTTGTCTGGAAAAAGGTGAAAAAGGCGGACGTAAACTCCAGGAAAAGGCGGGAAGAGGCTTATATGTGGCTTTGTTTTTGTTCGTGGGAATTCCGCTTCCGGGAACAGGAGCATGGACCGGAACATTGGCAGCAAGTCTTTTAGATATGGATTTTAAGAAAAGTATAATTGCAGTTATGGGCGGTGTGATCCTGGCAGGAATTATCATGGGAGCAGGAGCAGCGGGAGCTTTTGGGGCGTTAGGAACGGTGTTTGGCTCATAAGTATATCGAAAAATAAATATGGGAAATGTAAAAAAGACATAGCATGCTGCTGTGTCTTTTTGCTGCCAAGCATCTGTTATTCCTTTAAAAGACCGCGAATATAAGCGGTAGCAAGGCGTTTATCCTCCGGAGCGAGTCTGCCATAGGATTCTAATAATTGTTGTTGTTGCTCTGTCAGATGCAGCTCTTTAATCTCATCTGCAAAGAAATCAGAAAGTGTAATTCCAAATGCATTACACATTTTTTGCAGAGTAGGTATTGTAGGAATATTTGTTCTTGCGGTCATATTACTAAGTGTCGACATCGAAAGCTCAGCCTCTTTCGCAAGGCGGTAATAACTCCAGCCGCGTTCTTTGCGTAGTTCTTCAATATGCTGTATCACATCTGTATCACGTACCATAATAACCTCATCCCTGAAATAATCTATATTAATTCTATTTTAACTAACTTGTGAAATACGGATAGATATTAAAAGGAGTATTAAAATGTAGTGTTCAAATCAACGGTAATAAATATCTATAATTGTTTCAGAAGACCTAAAATGTAAGCAGTAGCAAGCCGTCTTTCTTCAGAATTCAACTGCCCGTAATTCTTCAGTAATTGTATCTGCTGCTTTGTAAGGTGCATTTCGTTTATCTCATCAGCAAAAAAGTCCGAAAGCGTAATTCCAAATGCATCACATATTTTCTGTAATGTAGGTATGCTTGGAATCGTTGTCCGTAAAGTCATATTGCTAAGGGTAGACATAGGAATACCGGATTCTTTTGATAACCGGTAAGAAGTCCATCCACGTTTGTTGCAAAGATCTTGTATATGTTGTATTACATCTGTGTCGCGTATCATATTAATCCTCATTCCCGAAATAAAATCTAGTGCTCAATTCTATTCTATCCTACTATACAAATTTCTATAGATTTTAAACGGAGTACTACAAATAATACTCAAAAGAGGTATAATGGTAATACGGAGGTATAGAGGGATGAAATATAAAAAACAATCAGTAATTTTGATGGGAATTGTTCTCGGAGTCAGTATTTTAACAGGAAAATGTACAAGAAATCCGTGCAGTTGGTGTGAGAACGGTCCCAGAAATATTTTGAGATTATATGAAGGAAAACAAGGCGCGGGACTTTTAAATATAAATTCATGGGAATTGATACCATTAGTACCGGAAGAAGAAAAAGAAAGCGGTATGATGACCATACATAGTCAGGCCGAGAAAGAGGGAAGTATGATAGAAGTGACATATAATATAGCCCAGAAGAAGACGCAAGGGATTATTCATTTAGGGGAAAAGAGTATGCCGGACCAGAAAAAAATGAGAAAGTTTTTATGCAGGGATTGTGTGGAAAAATTCTTGAAAGAGTGCGAAAGAGATGTCGTTTATTATGTATATGAAAGCGGAGCGGTATTGCCAATTATGGAAATGTCAGAAACGAAGATGGAGGCAGGATATGAGATTTGGCTAGGGATAGAAGAGGGGTAAAGTTTTCTGGCGGTAGCAAAATAAATAGAATTGCGATATAATGTCTGGAAATGATGGTTTGTTGTTGTGGCAGGAAAGAAAAAACAGAGTGCACTCTTGATTTTTGGTTTTTGCGGTATTATAATGGGAAAAGATAAAAAAGTACACAAGGATGGTGAGTTTGATGGAGAAAAAGAATATTGATTGGTCAAATATTGGTTTTGGTTATATGCAGACGGATAAGCGTTATGTTTCTAATTATAAAAACGGAGCATGGGACGAGGGGATGCTTACCGAAGATGCAAATGTGGTAATTAGTGAGTGCGCTGGCGTTTTGCAGTATGCACAGACTTGTTTTGAAGGTTTAAAAGCATATACGACGGAGGATGGTCATATCGTGACATTTCGTCCGGAATTAAATGCAAAGAGAATGGTGGATAGCGCACAGCGTTTATGCATGCCTGTATTTCCGGAAGACAGGTTTATTGATGCAGTACAAAAAGTAGTTGAGGCGAATGCGGCATATGTTCCGCCATATGGCTCCGGTGCAACGCTTTACCTTCGCCCTTATATGTTTGGCTCTAATCCGGTTATTGGGGTAAAGCCGGCAGACGAATATCAGTTTAGGTTGTTTGCTACTCCGGTTGGACCATATTTTAAAGGCGGGGCAAAACCGATTACGATTCGTGTATGTGATTATGACCGTGCAGCGCCGCATGGTACAGGGCACATCAAAGCGGGCCTTAATTATGCGATGAGCTTATATGCAATCACAGATGCGCATGCACAGGGATATGATGAGAATATGTATCTCGATTCGGCTACGAGAACGAAGATAGAAGAGACAGGAGGAGCGAATTTTATCTTTGTTACAAAAGATGGCAAAGTGGTAACACCGAAATCAGATACGATTCTTCCATCTATCACAAGACGTTCTTTAATGTACGTTGCAAAAGAATATCTGGGCATGGAAGTGGAAGAAAGAGAAGTATTGTTTGAAGAGATAAAGGATTTTGCAGAGTGTGGTCTTTGCGGAACAGCGGCGGTTATTTCTCCGGTTGGAAAGGTGGTAGACCACGGAGAAGAAATCTGTTTCCCAAGCGGAATGGATGATATGGGACCGGTTACAAAGAAATTATATGACACATTGACCGGCATTCAGATGGGACGCATCGAAGCGCCGGAAGGATGGATCAAGGTAATTAAATAGGATTGGAAAAGCGGATCAGTTGAATGGTCCGCTTTTTAGGTAACAATTCAGCCATGCACAAAAATTTATGGTATACTTATTTAATATTGTTAGGTGATAAGATGGATAATAAAGGATGAAGATATGGAAGCATATACAAGTTTTGCGGCAGTTTATGATACGTTTATGGATAACATTCCTTATGAGGAATGGATGGGGTATCTAAAGGAACTGTTTTGGGAATATGGGATAGAGAACGGCTTGATGTTAGACCTTGGCTGCGGGACCGGAACGCTTACGGAGTTGATGGCAGCTGAGGGCTATGATATGATTGGGATTGATAATGCCGAGGAGATGCTGGAGATTGCGCAGGAGAAGAAGAGGGCATCCGGGCATGATATTTTATATCTTTTGCAGGATATGAGAGAGTTCGAGCTTTACGGAACGGTAAAAGGGGTGTATAGTATCTGTGATTCGCTGAATTATATTACAGAGGAGGCGGAGCTTATTCAGGTATTTTCTCTGGTGAATAATTATCTTGATCCAGGCGGTATCTTTATCTTTGATTTTAATACGACTTATAAATACCGGGAGATTCTCGGTGACCGGACGATTGCGGAAAACCGCGAGGAATGCAGTTTTATCTGGGAGAATTATTACTATGAGGATGAAAAGATCAACGAGTATGATCTGAGTTTGTTCATAAAAGAGGATTCCGGATTATATCGAAAATATGAGGAAACACATTTCCAGAAGGCGTATGAGCTGGAGGGGATGAAGCAGGTGTTAGAGAAAGCAGGACTTCAATTCGTGACGGCATATGACGCATTTACCAAAGAGGCGCCTTCGGATACGAGTGAGCGTATTTATGTAATTGCAAGAGAGCATGGAAAATGAGACACAAAGTACACGAAGTGATGACAGAAAAAGAATAGAAGAAGAATAGAAGAAGGATGGAAGAAATGAAGGACTATATTGTAAGAGCAACTGCGGCGAATCATCAGATCCGTGCATTCGCGGCATATACGAGGCAGACAGTGGAGGATGCGCGTGCGGCGCATAATACAAGCCCGGTGGCAACGGCAGCGCTTGGAAGACTCTTGACTGGTGCAGTGATGATGGGAAGTATGATGAAGAATGAAAAGGATGTGCTGACGATTCAGATCAAAGGAAGCGGCCCGATTGGCGGATTAACCGTGACGGCAGACAGCCAAGGCAATGTAAAAGGGTATGCGCATAATCCGGATGTGATGCTTCCGCCAAGTAAGGCTGGAAAACTCGATGTGGGCGGAGCGCTTGGTCTTGGAGTTATGAATGTAATTAAAGATATGGGATTAAAAGAGCCTTATGTGGGGCAGACTGTTTTACAGACGGGAGAGATTGCGGAAGATCTGACCTATTATTTTGCAACTTCCGAGCAGGTGCCGTCTTCGGTAGGGCTTGGCGTATTGATGCAAAAGGATAATACCGTAAAGCAGGCAGGCGGATTTATCATTCAGGTGATGCCGTTTGCAGAAGATGAGGTACTTGATCGATTAGAAGAAAATATCAGTCATTTGGAGCCGGTGACAACGATGCTGGAAAAAGGATATACGCCGGAGCAGATTCTCGAAACCGTATTTGAGGGAATGGATGTGGAAATAAACGACGTACTTCCGGCACAGTTTTACTGTGACTGCACGAAGGAGCGCGTGGAGAAAGTGATTGTGAGTGTGGGTGAAAAAGAAATCAAGGCAATGATTGCGGAAGACAAGGAGATTGAAGTGAATTGTCATTTCTGTAATAAGCATTATACATTTACTGTGGAAGAATTAAAGGATATTTTGAAACAAAGCAAATAAAGAGTTGTGGGAGGCAGTTTCTATGAGACATGGATTCGTAAAAGTGGCATCGGCAACGACGGATATCCGCGTGGCAGATGTGGCGTTCAATACGCAAAAAATCTGTGAAGCGTTGAACGAGGCAGTGGAAAACGGAGCAAAAATCGTGGTATTTCCGGAGCTTTGTATTACAGGCAATACCTGCGGGGATTTGTTTTATCAGGATACATTGATAAACAGTGCAAGGAAGGCGCTCCATATAGTAGCAGAGGAAACGAGAGGAAAAGATGCGCTTGTGTTTGTCGGTGTTCCGCTGGAAGCAGAAGGTAAGCTTTACAATGTGGCGGCAGTGCTTAATCAGGGAGAAATCATTGGATTTGTGACAAAGACATTTCTTCCAAATTACAGTGAGTGTTATGAGATGCGGCAGTTTCAGCCAGGGCCAAAGAAGGCAAAATGGCTGATGTTCGGGGGGAAAAAAGTACCGTTTGGTCCGCAGATTTTATTCCAGTCGGCAGATATGCCAAAGCTTATTGTGTCTGCAGAGATTGGGGCGGATGTGTGGGCAGTGATACCGCCAAGCGTTCTTGCTGCTACTTGCGGGGCAAATATCATTGTAAACTGTTCTGCCAGCAGTGAACAGGTTGGAATATCTGAAAAGAGAAGAAGATTGATTGCCAGTCATTCGCAGCGGTTAATGGCAGGATATGTTTATACAAATGCGGGCGAAGGCGAATCCACGACAGACCTTGTGTTCGGAGGACATAATATCATTGCCGAAAACGGCGTGATATTAAAAGAAAATGGATATCAAAATGGAATCATTTACAGTGAGATTGATATCGAGTGTCTCAATAGTGAGCGTAGAAGAACTACGACGTTCCAAAGAACGGATGCACAAGAGATGGGAGTGATTTGCGTACCATTTGAATTACAGGTATCCGACACAGTCCTGACAAGAATGATTGCAAAGAATCCATTTGTTGCAGAAGATAAAACGTTGTTAAAAGAAAACTGTGAAGAGGCACTTATGATCCAGGCGCTTGGACTTAAGAAACGACTGGAACATGCAAGGATAAAGAGCGCAGTGGTGGGTATTTCCGGAGGGCTGGATTCTACGTTGGCGCTGCTCGTAACAGCGAAAGCATTTGATATGCTTGGTATGGAGCGCAGCCAGATCATTGCGGTCACGATGCCTTGTTTTGGTACGACAGACCGGACGTATCGCAATGCCTGCCGGATGACAGAGAAATTAGGCGCCAGATTAATCGAGGTGCCGATTAAGGAGGCGGTGTTGCAGCATTTTGAGGATATCGGGCATGATGTAGAAAATCATGATGTTACCTATGAAAATGCACAGGCAAGAGAACGTACGCAGGTGCTGATGGATATTGCCAATCGTTTTGGCGGAATTGTGATTGGGACAGGAGATATGTCGGAGTTGGCTCTTGGATGGGCAACCTACAATGGTGACCATATGTCGATGTATGGCGTGAATGCATCGGTTCCTAAGACGCAGGTAAGATATTTGGTAAGATATTATGCAGATACTTGTCAGGATGAGGGGCTTAAGAAAGTACTCATTGATGTGATCGAGACGCCGGTGAGTCCGGAGCTTCTGCCGCCAAAGGACGGAGAAATCGCACAGAAGACAGAGGATTTGGTAGGACCGTATGAGTTACATGACTTTTATATGTATTATGTGCTGCGCTATGGGTTTGAGCCGGACAAGATTTTTCATCTTGCGAAGAGGGCATTTGAAGAGGAATATGATACGGAGACGATTTTAAAATGGCTTGAGACGTTTTACAGACGATTCTTTAGCCAGCAGTTTAAGCGCTCCTGTATGCCGGATGGACCAAAGGTTAGTTTAGTTGGTCTTTCGCCTAGAGGGGATCTTAAGATGCCAAGTGATGCCTGTGCTGCGATGTGGATGAAGGATTTAGAAGAGATAAAGGAAAGCAATTAGAGAGAGTTATATATGAAAATGGGCTGTAGGGAAATCGATATTGATTCACCTGCAGCCTGTTTCGTAGTACATATCTTATAATTTGATGTTTTTAAATAATTCTCCCAAGCTAGTTCCGATTGCTTCTGATTTTGGAAGCACAACCTTTTCTCTAGGTTCTTCTTCCTCAGTTTTTTCAATCAGAGCCTTGATGCTAAGGCTGATCTTGCCGTCTTTGATTCCGATTACTTTCACAGTTACAGTATCGCCAACAGCGAGTACGTCTGCCGGAGTTTTGATACGTTTTTCGGAAATCTGTGATACATGTACTAATCCGGAGAGCCCTTCCGGAAGACGGATAAACGCGCCGTAGTTCTGTAAAGTCTCTACGGTTCCTTCTAATACAGAGCCAACTTTTATACTGGCGATTTTTTCAGCGCGTTCTTTTGCCTGTTTCTCTTTCAGGATCTCACGCGCAGAAAGAACGAGACGGTTGGTTTCCTGATCCACATCAATTACTTTTACTTCGATATCTTTGGAAAGATATGTTTCCAGGTCTTCGATATAGGAAAGGGAAAGTCTTGAAGCTGGGATAAATCCACGGATACCTTCCACCATTGCGATAGCACCGCCATTTACGATACCTTCGATTTTTACCGGAAGGACAGTGCCTTTTTCCATATAACGTGTGACAAGATTCCAAGGGTTGGCATCATCAAAATGTTCTTCGTAATCGGCCATAGTTTCCTCGTGTAATAATTCTTCGCTCATATTTGCTACCTCACATTCCTTAATATTAAGAATAGTATAGCATATCTTTTGCAATGTGACAAACTTTAGGTTGACGAATTACAAAAAAAATGGCTTACTTATAGTAGAAGGCAATATTGCGAAAGAAGGGAAGATTATGGAAGCAAAAAAAACAGGAAAAGTATATATTGTAGGACATAAAAATCCGGATACCGATTCTATCTGTTCGGCGATTGCATATGCGAACTTGAAAACAAAGGTGACTGGAGAAATGTATGTGGCAAAACGTGCAGGTCAGTTGAACGAAGAGACGAATTATATTCTGGAACGATTTGGAGTAGAAGCTCCGGGGCTTTTATCAAATGTTAATCTTCAGGTGAAGGATATTGATCTTCGCAAGATGGAGGGGATTGGAAGTCATGCATCCATCAAAGACGCATGGGCGCGTATGAAAGAAGAAAATATGAAAACGCTCCCGGTTCTTGATAAAGAACGGGTGGAAGGATTGATCACTATTGGCGATATTGCTACTTCTTATATGGATGTCTATGACAGTCGTATTCTTGCCAGTGCAAAAACGCAGTACCGCAATATCGTAAAGACACTTGACGGTACGCTTGAGACAGGAAATGAGCATGGATATTTTGTCAAGGGGAAGGTCGTGATCGCGGCATCCAGCCCGGAGCTGATGGAGAATTTCATTGAAGAGGATGATCTGGTTATTTTAGGAAACCGTTATGAGTCCCAGCTTTGTGCGATCGAAATGAATGCGAGTTGTCTTGTTATCTGCCAAGGAGCCAAGGTTTCCAGAACAATCCGTAAGATGGCAGAGGAGAGGGAGATTGTTATCATCACCACGCCTCATGATACATTTACGGTGGCAAGGCTTATCAACCAGAGTATCCCGGTCAAGCATTTTATGAGTAAAGATAATCTGACGATGTTCCGTACCAATGAATTTGTAGATGACATCAAAGAGATTATGACGAAGAAGAAATACAGGGATTTTCCTGTGATAGATAAAGAAGATAAATTTGTGGGATTCGTATCCCGAAGAAGATTGTTAAGTGCGAGGAAGAAACAGGTGATTTTAGTCGATCATAATGAGCGTTCTCAGTCGGTGGATGGAATTGAGGAGGCGGAGATTTTGGAGATTATAGATCATCACCGTATTGGAAGCGTGGAGACGATGGGGCCGGTATATTTCAGAAATCAGCCGGTGGGCTGTACGGCGACTATCGTTACACAGATGTATAGGGAAAATGGTGTGGAGATATCTGCATTGATGGCGTCGCTTTTGTGCTCGGCAATCATTTCCGATACTTTGATGTTTCGTTCACCGACGTGTACGTGCATAGATGAGCAGATTGCAAAGGAACTGGCGAACCTTGCAGGAATCGATATCGGAGAACTTGCCAGTTCTATGTTCAATGCAGGAAGTAATCTGAAAGGAAAGAAGCCGGAGGAGATTTGTTTCCTTGATTTTAAGCAGTTTACGGTAAACGATACGACGTTTGGTGTGGGTCAGATCAATTCTATGAATCCGGAAGAACTGGAAGAAATCAAACAAACAGTAGCTCCTATTTTAGGAAAAGCGATGAGAGAGCGCGGGCTGCATATGATTTATTTTATGCTGACAGATATCGTACAAGAATCTTCGGAGATTCTGTGCGAAGGCCGCGGAGCAAAGGCACAGATTAGAGATGCATTTGATTTGCCGGAGGATATTGATGCAATCGTACTAAAGGGTGTTGTCTCGAGGAAAAAACAGCTTGTGCCGGCGGTGGTAAGTTCACTACAGCAGTAAGGAGGATATTATAATGGGAAAACAGACATGGAAACCGGGGAATATGTTGTATCCGATTCCGGCGGTTATGGTGAGTGTGGCAGATAAACAAGGAGAAGAGAATATCATTACGGTGGCATGGACAGGGACGGTTTGTTCAGACCCTGCTATGGTGTATATTTCTGTGCGCCCGGAGCGTCATTCTTATCAGATGATTAAGGAAACGAAAGAATTTGTTATTAATCTGACGACCAAAGACCTTGCGAGGGCGACAGATTATTGCGGCGTTGTGTCCGGAAGAGATGTGGATAAATGGCAGGAGATGAAGCTTACAAAGGGCGAAGCTCAGACGCTTTCCTATGCTTCGATCATCGAGGAATGTCCGGTGAATATTGAGTGTAAAGTAACGGAGATAAAAGAACTTGGAACACATCATATGTTTCTGGCAGAGGTGACGGCGGTGCGCGTCAGTGAAGAGTATATGAATCAGGATGGAAAATTTGAGCTGAATCAGACAGGGCTTATGGCGTATTCGCATGGAACATATTTGGAACTTGGAGCACAGATCGGGACATTTGGATATAGTGTGAGGAAAAAGCGCGGTGCGAATGAGAATCGAAACCGTGGGAATTCGAAAAAAGGAAAATAAAAATTTTATCAGGTGCATAGGATAGAAAAAAGACATAAAAGTGGCATGAATAATGAAAAAGTGGCTATGGATATTTATTTTATGCATTGGAGTGTCCGGAATTATTTTCGGCATAGGCAAAGGTAACGAGCAGCGGGAAGTGGCAAAAAATGAGGTGAATATAGATTATGTGATAAAACCTAAGGTGGCGCTTACATTTGATGATGGACCTCATCCGGAATATACCCCCAAACTTCTTGATGCACTAAAAGAACGTGGTGTGAAAGCAACGTTCTTTTTGATTGGAAAAAATGCAAAAGTACATCCCGAGATTGTGAAGCGGATTGCCGACGAAGGGCATGTGATTGGAAATCACACGATGAATCATGTGGAGATTACGAAAATGGCGGATGCGGATGCATTTTTGGAATTAGATGAGAACAGGAAGCTGTTGGAGGGGATTACGGGAATGCCAGTAGAGTATATGCGTCCGCCTTTTGGCGCATGGCAAAAATCTTTGGAGAATAAAGTGAATGCGCTGCCGGTATTATGGTCGGTAGATCCGCTGGACTGGACGACGGAAAATACGGAAGAAGTTGTACGAAGGGTAATAGAAGAGGTGGAGGATGATGATATCATTCTTCTGCATGATTATTATGAAAGTTCAGTGGAGGCAGCGATTCGTATCGTAGATATTTTGCAGGCGGAAGGGTATGATTTTGTGCCGATCGATGAATTGATTCTGGGATGAAATGGTTGAGTATTTGTAAGAAAAAGGGTAAGATAAGAGTATTGGATCAAACATTTGGAAGAGAAAACAGATCAAGATATTTATATAAGGAGAAGTAAGCAGATGGCGGGGGAATTTTCGAGAACAGAGTTATTAATCGGAGCAGATGGGATGAAGATGCTTGAAGATGCTTGTGTGATGGTGTTCGGTGTGGGCGGTGTGGGCTCGCATTGTATCGAAGCACTGGCAAGAAGCGGTGTGGGTGAATTGATTTTGATCGATAATGACAAAGTGTCACCAAGTAATATCAACCGTCAGTCTATTGCTTACCACAGTACGATCGGGCAATATAAAACGCAGATTATGAGGGAGCGGATTGCGGATATTTCGCCGGGAACGGTGGTGCATACCTATGAGACATTTGTTTTGGAAGACAATTTGGATGAGGTTTTTTTGAAAAACCCGGATTATATTATAGATGCCATTGATACTGTGACGGCTAAAATTGCTATTGTGATGAAGGCGTGGAAAGAGAACATTCCTTTGATTAGCTGCATGGGAACGGGCAATAAGCTGCATCCGGAGTTATTCGAGATTGCGGATATTTATGAAACATCGGTATGTCCGCTGTGCAAGGTGATGCGAAGAGAGTTGAAGCGGCGGAATGTTCCGGCGCTTAGGGTATTGTATTCGAAAGAAAAACCGATTTCGGCGGCTGGTAGAGGAAAAGATGTTATTTCGGAGGGAACTTTGAAAAGTGGTCACGAATGTGTTTTGGATAAGAGGATACCCGGAAGCATGTCATTTGTACCGCCGGTGGCGGGGCTTATCGTGGCGGGGGAAGTGATTCGAAATGTAACGGGTGTGGACAACCGCGGAAATTAGCAGGAGTGATGGAGATGGATTTGTTTGAATACATGAGAGAAAGCAATAAAAAGCAAGAGTCGCCGCTTGCGTCCAGGATGCGTCCGGCAACGCTGGAAGAGGTTGTTGGACAGCAGCATATTATTGGGAAGGATAAGTTACTATATCGTGCAATTAAAGCAGACAAGCTAAGTTCTATTATTTTTTACGGACCGCCGGGAACGGGAAAGACGACGCTTGCAAAAATCATTGCAAATACAACCAGTGCGGAATTTACACAGATTAATGCCACTGCTTCGGGAAAAAAAGATATGGAGGAAGTGATAAAAAAGGCGCAGGATATGCTTGGCATGTATCAGAAAAAAACGATTTTATTTGTGGATGAGATTCATAGATTTAATAAGGGGCAGCAGGATTATCTTTTGCCGTTTGTAGAAGATGGGACGATTATCTTGATTGGCGCAACGACAGAAAATCCGTATTTTGAAGTGAATAGCGCTTTGATTTCACGTTCGATTATATTTGAACTGAATCCTTTGGCAAAGGAAGATGTGAAGATTTTGATTAGGCGTGCTGTGTACGATGAGAAAAAAGGGATGGGAAGCTATGGAGCGGTGATAAGTGAAGATGCCGAAGAGTTCTTGGCAGATATTGTAGGCGGAGATGCAAGATCTGCACTCAATGCTGTGGAACTTGGTGTTTTGACGACGCAGCGTGGCGAAGACGGCAAAATCCATCTGACGTTAGAGGTAATGTCAGAATGTATTCAGAAACGCGTAGTCCGTTATGATAAAACTGGTGATAATCATTATGATACCATATCTGCATTTATCAAAAGTATGCGAGGCTCCGACCCGGATGCGGCAGTATATTATCTTGCTAAAATGCTTTACGCAGGCGAAGACATCAAATTTATTGCAAGAAGAATTATGATATGTGCGGCAGAAGATGTCGGAAACGCAGATCCAATGGCACTTACGGTTGCAGTATCAGCAGCGCAGGCAGTTGAACGAATTGGAATGCCCGAAGCACAAATTATATTATCTCAGGCAGTATTATATGTTGCAACTGCACCAAAAAGTAACTCTGCAGTCAATGCAATCAGCAGCGCAATGGAAAATGTTCGTCAATATAAAACAAGTGTACCGCCACATTTGCAAGACGCGCATTATAAAGGCGCAGAAAATTTCGGACATGGAACCGGTTATAAATATGCGCATAATTATCCAAATCATTATGTGAAACAACAGTATATGCCATCTGAAATTCTGGGGACGAAGTTTTACGAAGCAAGTGAAAACGGATATGAAAAACAGATTCAGGCATGGCTTGCTAAATTAGCGTCAGAGGGTTTTTAAAAACCCTCTGA
>OFGH01000831.1_pt1 | contig 24105 bp, 27 predicted proteins | sample 1521721 | NCBI WGS metagenome assembly OFGH01 (sample SAMEA3504132, study PRJEB24116) | mouse gut metagenome | biome: mouse gut; feature: mouse-associated habitat; material: faeces | place: Denmark | collected 2011
GGCAATATCCAAAAGGATATCGCCGCTCATTGCTTGCCACGTATGTTGAACCGCCTCATTAATATAATCAACTACACTTTTGGATGGATACAAATTTATTGATATGTCTCTCTAATCAATATAATTATATGTAACTTGGCCCTGAGGTAAGTTACGTAGAGCGTCCGGCACATCGCGACCGGATTGAATGATTACCAGCCCCCCATTGGACCAAAGGTAACCCGCAAAGCACAGTGCTGCGGCCAGCAGTAATGCCAAAGTCACTGTTAAAATGCGTTGGCGGTGGACCTTTTTCTGCCGCTGCGCTGCAATCGTTGCCGGTGCACATTCCTCCAACAGACGTACCACACACTCGTCCGGTGTGCCGAAGTTGGCAGCGAGGTCCGTATTGCCAGCCTCTGGGAAATCTTCTAAATAGGCGGTCAACGCACGGTCCAACCGTGATAGCAGGCGCTCTTTTTCTTCGCGTGGACAGTCCAACAGCTTACGCACGGATTGAAGATATTGTTCTTTCATTGGAGCGATTCCCCCTTCTCAAACGGCAGTATACTGTCCACCAACCGCTCCACTCCGGCAGCAAAGGTCTGATATGTGTGCCAGAGTTCTCGAAAATAAGCGCGGCCATCTTCTGTGATTCCGAAATACTGCCGCCGCCGTCCGTCTGGAGCAATGCGCTTTGGAAGTTCCTGAATGTACTGCTGTTCAATTATACGGTATAAAATCGCGTAGGGAAATGTAATTGTGATTGCGCCGCCGCTGCGTTCCGAAATCGCAGCGGAAAGCTCCAGAGCGTAGTGGTCTCGCTCATAGAGCAACGCCAAAACCAACATTTCTGCCAGGGCCTTTTTCAAGTTTTCTTCCATATTGTGCCCCCGCTTTCAGCAATCAGTAGAGTTGATTATAGCACAAGTGTGGAATGCGCACAATATCATACTGTAAATAATTCTTAAATAAAATAAACTTTTCATTGACAAATAATTTGCGTAGTTATAAAATGGGTTGAGCAAGCACATGACACACTGGGTCATGCTTGAATCAAATTGTTCCAAAAGGCAGGGGGGTATTTTATGGATATCGGCAGAATGTCGAGTTTTCCTATGCGCATGGTGCGAATGATGGATTGCTCAAAAAAAGCGGGGGCTTCGTCGTTCAAAGACCTGCTGTCCGATGCGCAACAAACGGTCCAAGCGTCAATCCACCTGTATCTGCCCCGGGAAAACACCATTTTTTCCGGTGGGCCGGGCACTCAATCCGTCTATGTGGAGTATACCGCTGATTCCACAGCGGAGGACCCCATTGTGCGTATCCGGGGTGAGGCCAGCAGCGGAGAGTATGACTTTACCTGCCACATCAATGACATTGACCCAAAAAAGGCGTCCTATGCAGAGATGTGTGCTTTGTGGGGTCATCTGCGGAGTGCGGGTGAGATTTCCTTCCAGTTTGGCGGCAGCAGCAGGCCAGTAATCCCCTACGGCGTAGACACTGGGGATGTCACGCAAAAGCAAAACTATATGGACAAAATCAATCGGATGACCATATCACAAATGTTTGATTCGGCTAATCAAATCAGCGCAAGGGAACTGCTGGGCATCTATCAAAATTTTATCGACAAAAGACAACAGAAAATTGAAGATGCTGGTGTGGAAATGGAAGTGTCCTGTTCTGTCGCTTATGCTGCCCGCATGGAGAAGGTGGCTGACACCATGGCACTGACCGATCCAACAAAGGACCCTACATTGAGGGCTGCATACGACCAGCTTTCCACCGCTTCCAAAGACGTGCTGGATCGTATGAATGCCGGACAGGACAACATCACTCAAGACGAATGGACGAACCTATGCCGGGAGTTAAGAGATGCGGGAATGATCACTGAGTCCGACTTTATGTGTACCAGAGCAGATCTCCGCACGGTGCCTCTTGGCTACATGGATGACGGCGGGAATGTTGTGTATTATGGCAATCCTCCATTCCTTTCACGTGGATTGCTGGGGACGGAAACCCGTTTGAGTGGTTATTCTGGTCTCAAGAGCCTTTGGACCGTGGAGGATTGGTCAGGTGACCCACTCAAATATTTTGACCAATGGATCGAATCACTGCGCAATTGGAGGAGCGACTTGGCAGCGGAGAAGAACGCAGACGGTACACGGAAATACGGAGACCTTTCCCATCTTGGCAATGATATTAACTCCTGCCAGAAAGTGACCAATTTGGTGCGGGGTTTAATGAACTTTCCGAAATAAAAGGAATGGGACAGCGGGGCAATAAAGTCCTGCTGTCCCTTTTTGCCCTTGACAAAAGCTGTCTGAATATAAATTCAATAGAAAGAATAAAAATTCTTTGTCGTAGGCTTGACATAAGGGTGCCGCAGGTCGTGGAACCGGGCCTCGGGACAGCCGATAGAGGCCACAATGGGCTTGTATGCCCGCTGGATGGTGTGCAGGTCCAGGTGTCGCCCCGTCTCGGTGGTGAACACCAGCCCGCTGTCCTCCCACATCGGCCCCAGCTTCAACCGCTGTTCTGCTTGCTTGGCCCGGTGGCGCTTCAAGAGCTTCATCACAAAGGGGGCGGGGGTGATGGTACGCGCCCTGTCGTTTTTCAGCGGGGCGAAAACGTACTTGCCGCCCTTCTTCCGCTCCAACTGGAGCTGTTTGTCAATGAGGATGGTCCCACGGGCGAAGTCGATGCAATCCCAGCACAGCCCCATGACCTCCCCTTGCGCAGACCCGTGAACAGGGTGAAGGTGAACAGCGCCTCCAGGGGGTGGCCCTGGATGGCGGCGAGAAAGGCTTTGCAATCTTCCTCGTCCATGGGCTTGATATCCTTCTTCACCATGCGGGGCAGTATACAGGCATCGGAGGGATTGAAACGGAGATAGCCCACCGCCACAGCCTGTTGCAAGGCGCTGTGGAGCACGGTATGGATGTTACGCAGGGTCTTGGGGGATAAACCCTTGCCGCCCTCGTCGGGGGGCCTTACAAGGCTGTTATAGAAGCCCTGGATGGTGTGGGTGTTCAGAGCTTCCAGCTTCACCGCACCCAGGGCGGGCTTGATATGGTTCTTGATGTTGCCGATGTAGTCTGCCACGGTGTAGGGCTTCACCCCGCCCAGGTAGTCGTTGGCCCAGATATCCATCCACGCGCCCACGGCCATGCGGCAGGGGGCGGTATAGGTGCCAGCGTCCAGGGCGGCGGTGGCCGCTTTCAGCTTTTGGGCAACTTCTTTCTGTGTCTTGCCTGTGATGGAGCGTTGAATCTGCTTCCCGGTGCCGGGGTCAAAGCCTACGGTATAGCGGGCCTCCCAGTAGGGGTATTCCTTCCCATTGCGGGTGACGGTCTTTTTACGAATGGTGCCTGTGCCGCTGGCGGCACGGGCGTTTTCTTTTTTGCGCGGCATTGTGATAAATCCTCCTTCCAAATGATGCCGCGTCCGATACACTAAGGCTATAGTATACCGGGCGCGGCGGTTCGTCAATTCATTTTTTTGGTTACGCGGCGGAAACGCCCAGGAACTTCATTACGGCCTCCTTGGACACCCGGTACTGGTGGCCTACCTCTACCGCCTCAATGCGGTTGCTGTGTATCAGGCTGTAGGCGGTGTTTTTGCTGATGTCCAGCACCTTTGCCAGTTGGGTGACGTTCATGATGATGGGGAGCTGGCTGAAATCGGTGTAATCCATCAATGGCCCTCCTATTCCAGAATATAGTCAGGCAGATACCCCCACTACACGGTCTGCTTCGTGATGGTCTATGACCGGACCCTGCCAGAGCGGCGCATCCGGGACTACGACAACCTGGAGCTGAAAGCGGTGCTGGACGCCGCGGCCTGCTTCCTGATGGAGAGCGACAACGGACTTTTGTGCGACGCCTACCACTCCACGGAGTTGGGGGAGACGGACTGCACCCAGATGTTCATCATGGACAGCCGGTGTTATCCGCAATGGTATGCGGAGCGTCAGGAGAGGCTCCACGCCGCCAAAAAATAGGGTGCGGAGCGGGTAAAAACAGGGTCCCAATTTTACCGATTTTTTGATTTTATTTTGGGACCCCGCGGTATATTCCAAAAGTGTTGAAAACAGCGGCCTTTGAGCGTTTGGAAGAGTTGTGAAATTTACCGAAGTCGTTTTAATCACGGTAAAAACATCAAGCAAAAAGGAGTTGGTGCCATGCCCCAGAACAAAAAGCAGGCCCCGCCGCTGGATACAGCGGCGGGCCTATTGCTGACGCTCACCGCCCTGTCCGGCGAGTTCCCCACCGCCCTGGTCAGCCGTCTGCCGGGTGGGGAGGCTTACAAGATGAAGGTGGTCAAGCGGCTTAAGAAGGACAAACTTTTACACACTTATTACGCGGATGGGCTGCGTGGGTTTCGGCTGACGAACGCCGCGAAAAAATTGCTGCTGGATAGTTGGCCCGAACTGTTTGGCCCATACCTCACCGGACGCACCGAGACAAATATGCTGAAAAGTAAACAACTCCGCCGTCTGCGCCTCCACCGGATGGCCGAGGTGCTGGTGGCTATGTACAATGCCGATGCAGGGGTGTTCCCGTGGCAAAAGCACGCCGTATTTGATCCGGTGCCGCCGGACGATATCCGGATCGAATGGCCTATGTACTACAGCTCCCGCGAGGTGAAGGAGATCGGCCCCCAGCGCGACAAGATCCGGGGCTCCCGGGCCACAGGGGTGCTGCTAACGGAAAACGATGTGTTCGCCGTTTATAACGCCGGTGAGTCTGAGATAAAATGGGCGCATGAGGCCGAGCTGCGGCTGCGAGGGTTTCTTCAATTCGATCTGTGTATGCGCTGGCTGCCGGGGCAGTATGGGAGTGCCAGACAGAGCGCAATTATCTTCGAAAACGATATGAAGCTGATGCCTGTGCTGATGGGAGTGGGCGGCGACCAACGCCATAAGTATTTTGTGGTGGAGGAAGACTACCGCCGTTTTTACTATCTGACGAATGACCACTACGGGGAGGTCATTTTGCGGCTTCTTTGTGAGCCGGATAAGAAAGCCATGATAGATAACATTTTGCTGGAGGGGCTGACTGAGGCCCAGCAGTACGGACGCGTGGAGCATGACGCCATGGACGGGAAGCGCCCGGTGCTGTTTGGTTACACCTGCGATATGCCCCGGATCAGACGGTTCAGCATTGGGCTGAGGGCGAACGGATGGAAAGGAATACTGTACTGCTTCCACTTTCAGGAGGAGGCGTTGAGACAGATTTGCGGGCCGGGTGTGGACATACAGTGTATGGATTTTGAGGCGGTGAAGGGGCTTCTATAAACAAGTTAGGTGTCAGCTTTTCTGGAAGCTGGCCCATAGCCACTGTTAATGGATATTGAGATCATTTTTGTGCAGTTCTCCCTTTGACAAATTCGGTGAGTCGTGGTAAAAAGAAAGGGCAATGAGCCGCTGAAACAGCGTAAGACCGGTTGTTTCAGCGGCTCATTGCTTTTATTGTTTAGCGGGTGTCTCATCGAATATCGAAATTATGGAGGAAATTATGGAAGCAAAAGCAAACGCAATTTTGGAAACGGAGAAAATCGGAATTTTGATGCGTAAATATGCCATCCCCTGCGTAATCTCCCTGCTGGTAGCGGCGCTCTACAACATCGTGGATCAAATCTTCATCGCCAACGCGGATTATCTGGGCTCCTACGGCAACGCGGCCAACACAGTGGTGTTCCCGCTGACGGTGGTGGCCCTGTCCATCGCGGTGATGATTGGCGACGGCTGCTGCGCCTTTGTCAGTATCAGCCTGGGCCGGGACGACAAAAACGCCGCCCGCAACAGCATCGGCAGCGCGGTGCTGCTGTGCATTGCCGGCGGCCTTGTCCTGACCGCCCTCTATCTGGCACTCCAAGAGCCCATCCTCACCCTGTTCGGCGGACGGGTGAACGAGGAGACCTTCCGCCATGCCAAGGAATACTTTTTCTGGATCACCCTGGGCGTGCCCTTTTATATGTTCGGTCAGGCGCTCAATCCCATCATCCGCTCGGACGGCAGCCCGAAGTTTGCCATGGCCTCCACCCTGGCGGGGGCAGCCGCCAACATCATTCTGGATCCCATCTTTATCTTTGCGTTTCGCTGGGGCATGATGGGCGCGGCTGCGGCCACGGCGCTGGGGCAGATTCTCACCGCCGCCCTGGCCGTTTGGTATCTGTTCCACATGAAAGCCGTCCGGCTGAAGCGGTCCAGCTTCCGTCCCCATGGCGCACTGGTACGGCAGTACCTGCCGCTGGGCATTTGCAGTTTCCTGTCCCAGATCTCCCTGGTGATGGCTATGGCCGCCATCCAGAACATGACGCTGAAGTACAGCGCAGTCGATCCTGTTTTCGGACAGGAGCAGTACACGCAGATTCCCATGGCGGTGCTGGGCATCGTGATGAAGTTCTTCCAGATCGTCATCTCCATTGCTGTGGGGCTGGCGGCGGGCTGTATCCCGGTGGTGGGCTACAACATCGGTGCGGGACGCAGGGACCGGGCCCGCGCCCTGTTTACCCGGCTGCTGGCGGCGGAGGCTGTTGTGGGCGGGGCGGCGCTGCTCATCGTGGAGCTGCTCCCCCGGCAGCTGATCGGCATTTTTGGCGCGGCCAACGAAAGTGTATACTATACCCAGTATGCCGTCAAGTGTTTCCGGGTGTACCTGTGCATGATGCCGTTGGCCACGGTGAACAAGGGCACTTTCATCTACCTCCAGTCCCTGGGGAAGGCCTTTGCCTCCACCGCCATCTCCCTGGTGCGGGAGGTGGTGTTCGGCGTGGGCTTTGCCCTGCTGCTTCCCCTGTGGTTTGGGCTGGATGGGGTTCTGTACTCTATGCCGGTATCCGATGTGCTGACCTTTGTGATTTGCGTGGCGGTAATCGCGTATACCTATCGTGAGCTGAACTCCAACGGCGCCCCAAAGCTTTGCGGCGCCTGATGGCAAACGGGAAGGACGGGAATGCGGCACCGCGTTCTCGTCCTTCCTTCCTATTTTGTGATCTTCATTGCCTCATACAGACGTTCCCGGATGATGTCCGGCTCAGTGTCCAAGGCAAAGCCCAGCTCCTCGCAGGCCAGCCGCTCCGCGATTTTCTGATACTGATAATCTACCTGCCCCAGCTTTTTCCCCTGTGCGGTCAGCGTCCGCTCCTTCTGGCGGATCTCCTTGAGCAGAAGCAGGCAGCTTTCCAGCTCACAGGGCGCCAAAAGCTCCCGATAATGGGCTGCCAGCTCCGCCGGCTTTCTGGATGAAAACGTCTGGGGTTTTAACTCAGAGACAAGCTTCAGACAGCCGGAAGCTCTGCCGCCGTCCACCAGTCCCCGTATGGGCGCCGCCCCATCTACAGGGGTATAGATGCGTTCGCCGCAGGTGGAAAATACGGGGCGGAGGGTGTAGTAGCTGCGGCCATCGTCCTTTTGGAACGGCGGGGTTCCGATATCCTCCACACGGCACACCCCCGTCCGGCCATATACGACGGCGCTCCCCACCGAATACACGGCGGCGCTCAATCCAGATAACCGCCCACCGGGTGGTAATTGTTCTGCCGTTTAAGCCTGATAAGGAGGGAACCATCGGGCTGTTCCGCTTCCTCCAAAATCTTATATTGCGTCCCCCGGTGGTCCAGCTGGGCTTTGTAGCCCTCATATTCCTGTTGGGCCTGCTGTTTTGCCTGATCCGGGTCAAGTCCGTCCTTCAAAATGAAATGGAGCGTTTGCTCCAGGCATTCCGCTTTGATTCGTTTCATAGAGTCGTCCCTCCATTTTTTAAGATAATTCTATTTTAGCGGAAATTTGCACATTTTTCAAAGGACATCATCCACAAAAATATGCAAAGTGCATATAGTGCAAAACGCCGATGGTCTATCTGTTTACACAAAGGGTTTGGACATCGGTAGTTCTGGCTGAATTTCATTTCTTGACATTTTTAATTTTAGTGTTCATGATAATAGAGCATACAGCAACGCCAGATAAAGTGATTTCGCAAGGAGGAACGGAACATGGATACATTACAGGCTATTTTCACGCGCAGAAGTGTTCGAACCTTTTCGGAGAGGCAGATTTCTTCGGAGGACATCCACACTATCCTACGGGCCGGGATGAGCGGCCCCACCTGCGTCAATGCCCGGCAGTGGTCTTTCATTGTAGTGACAGCCCGTGAAAAGCTGTCCCAGATGGCCAAGGCTAATGGCAAGCCTGCCGACCCGCTGAAAAACGCTGCCATGGGCATCCTGGTCTGCGGCGACCTGAACCGGGCATTCCCGCCCGCCCCAGATTATTGGGTGGTTGATGGAGCTATCGCGGCTCAAAACATGACGCTGGCCGCCCGTGCATTGGGCATCGGCAGTGTATGGCTGGGCACGTGGCCGCAAATGGACAGGGTAGAGCGGCAGCGCGAATTGTTTGGACTCCCTGAAGATATTGTCCCGCACTCCATTCTTGCCTTTGGCTATCCAGCTGAAGCTGACGACGAGGAGAGGGATTTGTTCGAGGCGGATCGGGTACATTATGCGGAATGGTGATATGCTGTTCTCCTATGGAACGGCTTCCAATCAAACAGCGCTTGACATCCTGTGGAAGGTCATGTAAAATAAACCAAAGTCTAAATCATAGGTCTATGCATGATTACTGGAGGCGATGAAATGAATTTGAAGCTGCCGCATGAAATCAAATCAGAGGAAACCAAGAAAAAACTGCTGGATGCCACGGAGCAGATGCTGTCCCAATACGACTTTAAACATCTGACAGTGCGGAATATCTGTGCTGAATCCGGCGTGGCCTACGGCTCCTTCTACCATCACTTTTCCAGCAAAGAAAACCTGCTGTATATTTTCACCAACCAGCTGTTCAAGCAGGCCCATGTGGATAATCCCCTTCCGGATTGGATCAATCCGGAGGATTACATCAAAACCTGCTTATGGTATATTGTAGTGTATGGAAGGTTCTGCGAAACATTAGGGCGGGATTTGGTGAAATATCTGTACACAAACTGCCCCCAGGATATGTTTGCCGAGGTTTACCGGCAAGAAATTCTTCCCCGCTTGGAGCAGGCAGATAGCGCGGGATATATTGATTCAGAGCGCAACCACGCCCCCTTGAACGACCCCCATGTGTCGCTGCTGGCCAAAGATCTGGAAATTACCTGCAAAGGGGTGCTGCTATGGTGGAGCAACAGCTTTGAAGCCAATTTGGAACCACTATATGCTACGCTGGAGCATTTGAGCTTTAATATGCTGTATTCCTACAGTTCTGGACACTACCAAGATGCCGATTTCCCGCATCGCCTGCTGACGGAAAGTCCACAGTTTGAAGGCAGTATTAAGATTGACAACATTTTTTCTAAGAAGAAGTGATTGCGGCAGGCCGTGCCTAAAGAGGACGGCCTGCCGCAATTTGTGCGTTTTGCACAAAACGCGGTTGATAATTATTGCAAATAGCTGAAAATGAATCAGCCCCCCTTGACAAATAAAGGAGCGACGGCTATTATCAAAATATAAATCGTGATTTAATTCTTGAGCTAAATGCTAAAGGGGATGTGAGAATGGCGGAGCTTGCGAAAAAGCGGGTGGGCCGGGATCTGACAGACGGACCGATCATGTCGTCCCTGCTGATGTTTGCCCTGCCCATCGTGTTCACCGACCTGATCCAGCAGCTCTACTCTATGGTAGATCTGATTATCGTGGGACACTTCGTTGGAAACCTGGGCACCATTGGCGTCAATACCGGCGGAGAGATCGCGGATTTTCTCATGCCTGTGGCAACCGCTTTCGCGGCGGCTGGTCAAATTTACATCGCCCAACTGGCGGGTGCCAAAAAGCATGAGGAACAGAAAAGCGCGATTGGGACTTTTGTGACCCTGATGCTGCTGGCCTCCATCGTTTTCATGGCGGTCACTGTAGCGGCGAACGGGTTGATCCTGAACCTGCTGAACTGTCCGGCAGAGGCGCTGGGCCAGGCGCGCTCCTATATGCTGATCACTGCCTTCGGCCTGCCATTCATCTATGGCTACAACGCGGTGTGCGGTGTCCTGCGGGGCATGGGCGAGAGCAAACGCCCACTGATGTTTATCATGATCGCGGCGGTGGTCAACATCTTCCTTGACATACTCCTGGTGGCGGTTTTCGATTTGGGCGCCGCAGGAACGGCCATTGCCACAGTATTCTCCCAAATCGCCTCCTTTACCGCCTCCTTCATGTATATGTACCGGCATAAGGAGACCTTCGCCTTCGAGCTGAGGCTGTCTTATTTCAAATGCGACCGGCATCATATGACCGTGTTGCTGAAGCTGGGTCTGCCCCAGGCCCTCCGCTCGGTGCTGGTGCGCGCCTCCATGATGTGGGTCAACGCCAGTGTTAACGCCTGCGGCGATATTGCTTCCGGCACCAACGGGATCGGCAACAAGCTCCAAAAATTCCTGGAGATATTCACAGCCAGTATGTCCCAAGCCAGCGCCGCCATGGTGGGACAGAACCTGGGCGCGAAAAAGCAGGATCGCGCCCGGAAGTCCGTCCTGTGCACCCTCCTTTGCAGCGTAGCGTTTGCTGTGGTTATCAGCGCCGTCATTATGATATTCCCCCACCAGGTGTTTGGTATCTTTACGCCGGATGAGGCAGTGCAGTCCCTGGGCGTATTCTATATCCAGATGCTGGCGGTGCACATCCTGGTGTCCGCCGTGACCAGTTCCTTCCAGTCCATGGTGATCGGCTCCGGCAATGCGGCGTTGAATTTTGTAATCGGCATCCTGGACGGCGTGGTCTGCAAGGTGGGCCTGAGTCTGCTGTTTGTATATGTGATTTTCCAGGTCACGCCTGAGACAGACTGGTTTATGACCACACTGGGTTATTTCTGGGGCACCGGCCTGTCCCGTGTTTTGCCTGCGTGCGTCTGCATCGGCTACTTCTTCTCTGGCAGGTGGAAGAACAGAAGCCTCGTTTCTGATTAAGCGCCATGGGACAGAAACGGACATCTTACCGCGACCGCTATTTTTCGGACAACCAGGCTGTCCGGGTGGCCGCGAGGAACCGAAAAGGTTACCGCACCGTGTACCAATATGTGGGCCTGTGGAAATCTTGGGAGAGCGCGGATGGCCGTTTGAAGCGGCAGAAGTTCCGCATCGGCCTGACGGAACTGGCCGGCCTGTGCCTGTATTTGACCTGCGCCCTTGTGAACGCCCCCATCAACTGCTCTCATGCTGCCGCAGGGCTGGGACTGCTGTCCGTGGTTCCGTGGCTGCTGGAGCTGGGAGGCATAGCCCGCTTCCTGCTGGCAAAAGGATTTATCCAGGAGCAATCTATGGACGAGATCGACCAATCCATCCGATCCGGCTGCTGCCTTCGCGCTATATTGGTTATAGCCTCCGGCCTTGCCGGGATGGCCGGGTGTATTCAGGCAGGAACGGCTGGGGTGCTGGACGCGCTGGTATTCGCGGGCATTGGGGCGAGCGGGATCCTATCCATCGTGATTTGGCGGCTTTATGACAAGCTGCTGGTCAATACCTATCGCAACGTGAACGGAAACCCTGGAAGCAAAATTTAAAGGAAAAGGAAGGAGAGCGTAATGAAAAAACAAAGCAAGCTGTTGTCCCTCACCCTCGCTGTCATCTTGACGCTTGGCCTGGTGGTTCCCGCTGCCGCCGCTGAGGCCTCGGCGGCGAATCCATCTACCACCAAGCTGGCAGTGGATGGGAAGTCCGTCCCCTGTACCGCATACATCATCAAGGGGAACAACTACTTTAAACTCCGCGATCTGGCAACCCTGCTGGACGGAACCGCCGCGCAGTTTGAGGTTTCCTTTGACGATGCCGCCAAAACAGTGTCCCTGACCACCGGGAAGGGCTATACCCCCGTTGGCGGCGAGGGGAGCGCACTGAAGCCCGCCTCCGCGGGCGCGAGTGACTGGAAGCTGATCATTGACGGCAAAGAAGTGTCCGCCCAGAAATACATGATTGATGGAAACAATTACTTTAAGCTTCGTGACCTGGGCGAGGCGTTGGGATTTGAGGTAGGTTATGTCTCCGCCACCAACACGGCTGTCATCGCGACGGAAACTGTGGAGTTCGGTGGCAATGAGTATTACAAGCTGGATACCATCGTCTGCGTTGGCGAGACCAGCGGCGAGGGTATGGCTATGACGGAAAAGCAGTTTGATTCCTACTACGCGGAGGGTTCCGCGGAGGCCGGGATCAAAGCCATCAGCAAGGCCGGTCGAGTTTATGCCAACGGCCAGCAGATCCCGCATGAAGCCGACGCAAAGTCTATAGTCATCAATGGCAGCGAGGAAACCGGCCTTTGGACAGTGAACGGTGGTTGGGCATGGTCGGTCCACAAACAGCGCAGCTGGAATGATAATTTCTTCATGCCCAAAGTGGAGTCCGATTTTGAAGCAGGTAAACCAGTGAATCTGGAAACAGCGGCGTTCCTGTTCACCAAATATCTCTCCTTTGTGAAGGGGCAGACCGTAGAACTCTATGCGGTGCCTGGCAGCGAGACCGTTGCTCTGATCTCCACCACCTTCCTCACCTCGACCTCGGTGAGTGAAGTAGAGACCGAGGACGGCGTGACCCGCTTCACCCGGGCTGGCGGCGATGCGCTGGGAATCGACTTTCCCTCCGGGAACGTGGATCCGGCAATCAAGGCTGGGGACATGATGATCTACTGGCAGGATGGCGAAAAGGGCTGGATGGCCAAGCGGGCCGTGGCCCAGTCTGGCCGCCTGATTGAGAACACCGACCCCAATAATCCCGACGCCAACAAGCAGCCCTACTTCCTGCCTGACGGCGCCACCGAGACCATCGGCGCGGGCGACTCCCTGATCGGGAAGAACTTTGAGGAGGAGTTCCGCCACACCCAGTTCATCCGGGGCCATCGCCGCACCGACCAATACGCGGTGACGGAGAATCTCATCATGTGGAGTTCCGACGAAGGCGAGAACCATGTAATCGGCTTTACACGGGGCGATTCCGCGCTGGCTGCCCTAAAGCACGCCATTGCCTATGCGGAGGAAACCACCAAGGATGTGCGCGTCAGCAAGGATGGCACGGATGTACCCTCCAACTGCTATTGGGTGACCGACGAAATTTGGAAACCCTATGCGGAAAAGCTGGCTGAGGCCAAAAAGATGGCGGATGCTGGCACTGCGGGCAATTTTGCCTATGACAAGATGCTGTTTGAACTGGGCAATGTCCTTGGGGGCACCGAGGATTTGAATAGCAAGGGGCCCATGAAGATGAATCCCCTGGGCGTGGTGGGTTCTATGAAATTAGGCAGTGCCTTGGCTACGTTTACCCTGGTTTGTGACGGCAGCGCCGCCTACAAAATTGCTGCCGAGGAACGGGACTTCAAGATGGGCTTCGACGGCAACTATGTCCTGGATGACTACTTTGGGACGGATATCAAAGCTGGTGTGGAGGCCCTCATCAGCAAGGGCGGCGTTACCATCAACGACCGTCCGGCGACCATGGACGAGGTTACCCAATCTCTGAAAAGCAGTGGCACCAACATCACGCTGACGGTAGAAAACGGCGCGGTCACCAAGATGAAACTGTTCAGCACGGCTGGTATTTTGGTTGACGAAGTAAAGCAGAGCAGCAACGGCACGATCATTGTCACCGGCGACGGTAAGGAACTCACGATTCCCGCCGCCAACGTGGACAATGGAGTGGAACCCTATGTGGTGTGTGTCTATTGGGAAGGCGCGGACGGGATGCACATCCGTCCCGCGGATAAGCTGACCGGCAAGCTTGTGAAAAGCGATGATCACGCGGGTGTGATCATCAACATTGATGGGAAAGACATTAACTTTGCCGGGGCCGATATGTACCAGCGGGGTGCCAGCGCTGGAAGCCGTCCTGGCGGTTATGCCAACACCACAGACCGGCTCGACCTGGAGGAATATGAACTCACCGCATGGCTGATCCCCGGCACAAAGGACACGGACAACCCAATGATTATCGCGTTTACCACCGGCACATCGGAGCGTGCCCGCGCCCGGCTCCAAGGGGCTATCGACTACGCCCAGAACCTTGTGGATATGACGGTCATTGCGGAGAGTGCCGAGGATGCCGCCGCCAAGACCGAGCTGAAAGAGTACCACTGGCTCAAGTCTGAGGATATTGCCGTTCTGGACGGGCTGAAAAAAGCCATTGCGGACGCCAAGGCGGTACTGGCGGACAAGGCCGTTACGGCACAGGAGGTGGACGACACCGCCTACGATATCCAGATCGCCGTGTGGGGTTCTAACAGCGACGTCTCCGCCGTGTTTTCCGGCAACGCCAAGGACGGGTACTTCGACAAAGCGGATGGCGGCGAGCACGCCCTTCCTGCCGCCGTTCTGTTCTAAACAGGGGTTCATCCTTGGGCTGCCTGTTTACCTGTGACAAAACGAACTGCGCTGCGGCTGAGATGCCGCATTCCTTCAAAGCAATATCATGATTTAATTCGCGTTCAAAGACAAAGTGCCCCATTCACGGGCCGTGATGCCCATGGTTCACCTATCCACCCAAACATAAAAGGAGGAAAACAATGAAACGCAACATGAAAAAACTCTTGTCCCTGGCGCTGGCCCTGTGCATGATCTTCGCCCTGGCCGCCTGCGGCAGCGGGGAAACCACCCCTTCCGGCGATCCCAACTCCACCCCTAGCGGGAATGTCAGCACAGACCAACCCGGCGGTGAGACTGGCGGAGCCAATGACCAAGACGGCAATGGCCGCGCCGATAAGGTGGTCTACGCCTCCACCATGTCCTATCCTTCCCTCAACCCCTTCCTGAATCCCAAGACCTTCACCTCCGCCGTCTACGAGCCTCTGGGCGCCTATGAGACCTACGGTGACAAGTTCGGCGGCCTGCTGATGGAAAGCTGGGAGCACCCCGATGAGCTGACCTACATCGTCAAGCTGAAGGAGAACATCACCGACTCCAAGGGTAACAAGATCGATGCCGAGGACGTGGTGTTCTGCTACGAAAAGGTCCGCACCGTGGGCGAGATCAGCCGTGTGTCCGTCATTGAGTCCGTCACCGCCCTGGATGAGTACCGGGTGGAATTCAAGTGGGCCGCCACCCCGGTGGTGGGCTCCTTCGAGAGCATCATGACCGTGGTGAACATTGTGGACAAGGACGAGTATGAAGCCACCGGCGACGATATGTCCTCCGCCCCCGTGGGCACCGGTCCCTATGTGGTCTCCGAGTGGACCAGCGGCGTGAGCATGACCCTGACCGTCAACGAGAACTACTGGGCCAAGGACGACATGAAGTACAACCGCCAGAAGCAGAACGTGGACGTCATTGAGATCCAGACCGTTTCCGAGACCTCCCAGATCTCCATGGGCCTCCAGACCGGCACCATCCACATGACCGACGCCATCTCCAGCCAGGATGCCCCCAACTTCCAGGAGGGTGGTATGTATGCCTCCAACCACGCCGTGGTGGAAACGGAAGCCTTTGCCCCCAAGACCCTGCTGGTGAATACCGATCCCGCCGCCAAGACCAGCGACCCCAACCTGCGCCAGGCCATCATCCGCGCCATTGACAACGAGACCATCGCAGCGGTGGTCAACGGCGGTTCCAACCACCCCACTTACGGCGTCGGCTCCTCCTATAACCCCGACTATGATGCCGAGGCGTTCAAGTCCTTCCTGCCCGGCTACAATGTGGAGGAGGCTAAACAGTACCTGGCCCAGTCTGCTTATCCCAACGGAACCACCATCTCCCTGCTGCTCATTGACGGCGGCATTTCCAACGATGTGGCCGAAATGGTCCGCAACCAGCTCTCCCAGATCGGCATCACCGTGGAAGTGAACGCGGAAATCTTCCCCAACTGGATGTCCAAGAAGCAGGACCCCGCCAACTGGGATCTCATCGTGTCCGAGCTGTCCTCCAGCGACTATGTAACCACCATCTGGCAGAACGCCTTTGGCATCCGCAACGGCCACAACGAAATCTTCTCCGATGACCGTGACCAGCAGCTGATGGATCTGCTGGCCGCCTGCACCACCGAGGCAGGTCACACCCAGGAGTCCGTTAACGCATTCCAGAAGTACGTCAGCGAGCAGGCCTACGCTATCCCCCTGCTGGCCCAGCTCCAGTACAACGTCTATGACACTGGCCTCATCAGCGAGATCGTCATGAGCGGTGAAGGCTGCATTATCCCCCAGGGCTTTACTTACAACTAAAGGGTTTCCGCTTTGCTATCTTCCCCCGTCCCTGGGGCGGGGGAGGACGGCAGGCGGTAATACCAACGCCGTATCCCGAATCAGGAACAGCGTACACGCATCAAAGGGCCGGGTTCGCGCTCCAAAAGAGGGTAACTCGGCCCTTATTGTATAGAAACCACGACAAAGGCAGGTTCTGTTTATGTGGAAATACATCCTGAAACGATTGCTCATGATGGTGTTCGTGGTGCTGGGCGTGGCCATCGTAATCTTCTCCATCATGTATTTTGTCCCTGGCAACCCGGCCGAGATCATCCTGGGCGCCACCGCCACAGACGAGCAGATTGCGGCCATGGAGCATGAACTGGGGCTGGACAAACCCTATCTGGCCCAGCTGGGGGACTACCTGGTCAACACATTCCTGCGGGGCGACCTGGGCCGCTCCTACCAGTCCAAGATATCCGTCGCGCAGGAGCTGATGACCATGTTCCCCCGCACCCTGATCATCGCCGCTTGTTCCATTGTGCTCACAGCCCTCATCGGCATCCCCCTGGGCATTATCGCCGCCACCCACCAGGGGAAATGGCCGGACTACGCGGCGGTGGTGCTCTCCCTGGTGGGCATTTCCATCCCCGGGTTCTGGCTGGCGCTGATGCTGGTGAACTGGCTGAGCGCGGGGCTGAAGATCCTGCCTCTTTACGGCATCACCGGGGCGCCCTTCGCGGACTGGCAGTACTATGTGATCCCGGTCATCTCCAACTCGGTGGTGGGCATCTCTATGATTGCCCGGCAGTGCCGCGTAGATGTGCTGGAGGTCATCCGGGCGGACTACGTGACCACCGCCCGGGCAAAAGGGGTCAGCAATCATAATACCACCTTCAAACACATTATGCCCAACGCCCTCATCCCCCTGATCACGTCCCTGGGCTCTACCTTTGCCACATCCCTGGGCGGTACGGTGGTGACGGAATCCATTTTCGTCATCCCCGGCATCGGGCTCTACATGACCAACGCCATCGGGCGGCTGGATTACCCGGCGGTGCGGGGCGGCGTAGTCATGCTGGCGGTGGCGTTCAGCTTCGTTATGCTGGCGGTGGATCTCATTTACGCCTTTGTAGATCCGCGCATCAAGGCCCAGTACGAGGGCAAATAAGGGAGGGAAGGAATATGACAGTCCATACGGCGCAAGGCCCCCGGCTGGATCAGCCAAAAAAAACCAGCCAGACCAAGGAGGTCATGAAGCGCTTTGCCCAGAACCCCTTGGCTATGATCGCCATGGTCATGTTCGTGGTGTTCGTGGCGCTGGCGCTGCTGGCCCCATATATCTGCAAGTACGGTTACGACGAGTATACCGCCGACCTGTTCTCCCCGCCCTCCATGGAGCATTTCTTCGGCACGGACCGCTTCGGTCGGGACTTGTTCAGCCGTGTGCTCTACGGCGGCCGGTACCCCATCTTTATGGGGGTGGCGGCCACCATTATCGGCACCTTCATCGGCCTGGTTCTGGGAGCCATAGCCGGATTCTTCGGCCAGACTGCGGATAATATCGTCATGCGGTTCTGCGATATCTTCCAGGCCATCCCCGGCATCCTGCTCTCCATGGTGATCTCCACGGCCCTCGGCCCCGGTGTTGTGAATACGGTGATCGCCCTGTCCATCGCGGGCATCGCGGGAACCGCCCGGATGCTTCGCAGCCTGATCCTCCAGATCCGCAACAGCGACTACATCGAAGCGGCCGGCTCCATCAACTGCTCCAGCGCCCGGATCATCTTCATGCACATCCTGCCCAACACCTTCGGGCCCATCCTGGTGGGCTGCACCATGGGCATCGGCGGCACCATCATGCAGGCGGCCAGCCTGAGCTTTCTGGGCCTGGGCGTCAAGGCTCCCATACCCGAGTGGGGCGCGCTGCTCAACGAGGGCCGCAACTACTTCATGCTCCATCCCCACCTGCTGGTGTTCCCCGGCCTTGCCATCGGCCTGCTGAGCTTCGCCACCTGCGTGATGGGCGACGGCCTGCGGGACGCCATGGATCCCCGGCTGAAAAAGTGACGGAGGTGTGATTGATGGACGGTAAAAAAGAAACAAGCAGCACCTCCCAGCCTTTTCTGGAGGTAAAAGACCTGACGGTTTATTACACAGTCAGCAAAGTGGACACCAAGGCCGTCAACGGCGTGTCTTTCCGGCTGGAACGGGGCAAGACGCTGGGGCTGGTGGGCGAAACCGGCGCGGGCAAAACCACCATCGCCAAAGCCATCATGGGCATCCTGCCCACGCCGCCCGCTCGGCTGATGGGCGGCGAGATCCACTTTGACGGTCAGGAGCTGACCGCTTTGCCGGAGGCGCAGATGCTGAAGATCCGGGGCGACAAGATTTCGATGATTTTCCAGGACCCGATGACCGCGCTGAACCCGGTCATCAAAGTGGGCGATCAGATTGCCGAGGTCATCGAGCTGCACAACAGCTTTTCCAAAGCGGAGGCCAAAAAACGGGCTGGGGAGATGCTGGAAATGGTGGGAATCCCCGCCTCCCGCTACTCGGAATATCCCCACCAGTTCTCCGGCGGCATGAAGCAGCGGGTGGTCATCGCCATGGCGCTGGCCTGCAGCCCGGATCTGCTGCTGGCGGACGAGCCCACCACCGCCTTGGACGTGACCATCCAGGCCCAGGTGCTGGATATGATCAACGATCTGAAAAAGAAGAATAACACCTCCATGATCCTCATCACCCACGACTTGGGGGTGGTGGCCCAGAGCTGCGACGATGTGGCGGTGGTATACGCTGGCGAGATCATTGAGAGCGGCTCCAAAGAGGATATCTTTGACCACCCCACCCATCCCTATACCATCGGCCTGTTCGGAGCGGTTCCCGAGCTGGACACGGACGAGGAATGGCTCCACCCCATTGAGGGCCTGCCCCCCGACCCCACCAACCTGCCGGAGGGCTGCGCGTTCAGCCCCCGGTGCCCCAACGCCACCGAGGAATGCCGGGCCAAGCGGCCCGTCAGCCGGGAAATCGCCCCGGGCCATTTCTGCCGGTGCCTGAACATCACGAAGGAGGCGTAAGATGAGCGTGCCATGTATTGAGGTCAAGCACCTCCAAAAATATTTCAAAGTGCGCGGCGGCTTCCTCCGCGCCACTGATGATGTGTCCTTCAAAATTGAGAAGGGCAAGACCATGGGCATCGTGGGGGAATCCGGCTGCGGCAAGTCCACCCTGGGCCGCACCATCATCCATATGCATGAGAGCACAGGGGGACAGATCTTCTACAACGGGAAGGACGTCACCAAGGTCAACCACCGGGAGCTGAAGGAACTGCGGACCCATATGCAGATCGTGTTCCAGGATCCCTATTCCTCCCTGAACCCCCGGCAGACAGTGGAGCAGATCATCCGGGAGCCGCTGTACCTGACCCGGAAATACTCCAGGCAGCAGATCAGCGATGAGGTGACCCGGCTAATGGAGCTGTGCGGCGTGGAGGAACGCCTCCGTCTGGCCTATCCCCATGAGATGGACGGCGGCAGGCGGCAGCGGGTGGGCATCGCCCGGGCGCTGGCCCTGAACCCCGACTTCATCGTCTGCGATGAGCCTGTGTCCGCTTTGGACGTATCCATCCAGGCCCAGGTGCTGAACCTGCTCAAGGAACTCCAGCAGAAGCAAGGGCTGACCTATATGTTCGTCACTCACGACCTGTCGGTGGTGCGCCATATCTCCAACGACATCGGCGTGATGTACCTGGGCCAGATGGTGGAGACCAGCGAGTCCAAGGAACTGTTTGCCAAACCCCTGCACCCCTATACCAAGGCGCTGCTGTCCGCCATCCCCGCGCCAGTGCTGGGCCGGCAGGGGCTGGAGAACGAGGCGCTGTCCGGTGAGCTGGCCTCCCCCGTGGAGCCCAAGCCCGGCTGCCGCTTCGCCCCCCGCTGCCCCTATGCCGGCGGGAGTTGCGCCGCTCAGGACTGTTCCCTGCAAGAGATTGCCCCCGGCCACTACTGCGCCTGCCCTATGGCGGGGAAGCTGTGAGGTGAGACGTATGGATATGGAACTGGAAGAGCTGAAAAGCAGCCGGGTCGTCATCTCCTGCGCCATGACGGGCACCAGCACCCCCCGGGCGAAGAACGGCAATCTCCCCGTCACCCCGGAGGAGATCGCCCGGGACGCCATCGCCGCCTGGCGGGCGGGGGCCGCAGTGGTCCACCTGCATATGCGGGACGAGAACGAAAACGGCGTGATGGACTGGACGCGCTTTGAACGGACCATCCGGCTCATCCGCGCCGACCATGAGTGCGATGTCATCATCAACTGCACCTCCTCCGGGGGGCCGGGGCTGGACGGCACGCGCTCCACCCAATCCCGCCTGGAGCACTTTCAAAAAATCCCGGACATTGAGGTGGGCAGCTTTGACGCGGGCACCTTCAACTGGGGGGACGCCAAGGAGTTCAACAACGACCCCGCCTTTTTAAAGGAGCTGGCCAAAACCTACCTGGACTGCGGCGTCAAGCCCGAGGTGGAGATTTTCGACATGGGGATGCTGGGCAACGCCGCCCACTATTTCCAGAAGCTGAAGCTGCTGCAAGCGCCGCTGTGGTGCCAGTTTGTGCTGGGCGTGCTGGGCGGCATGGAGGCCACGCCGGAAAATCTCCAATACCTGGCGCGCCATCTGCCCCAGGGCGCGCTGTGGTCCGCCACCGGCATTGGAGCGGGCCACCTGCCCATTTTGTACAGCGCCCTGGCCCTGGGGGCCAACGGCGTGCGGGTGGGGCTGGAGGACAACCTCTACCTGGACCGGGGCGTCCCCGCCACCAACGCAGGGCTGGTGGAGCGGGCGGCAACGCTCATCCGCCTGTATAACAAGCGGCCCGCCACCCCCGCCGAGGCCCGGCGGATTATGGGCATTCCGCCGCTGAAAGCGAGGTGAGAGCCATGAAAATCATACATTTAGCCACCTTTTTACTGCGAAAAGCATAGAAAATATATATTTTTGTTCGTAAATTAAGCGAAAACTGCATTGTGTGAAAATGCGTGTATTACAGTGAAAACAGGCAAACGTGGGAAAGCAAGGGGAAATAAGCGGAAGATTTTGAGCAACAAAAAAGCCGCTCCCCTTTGCTGGGAGCGGCGGGTTTCAGTATGATGGATTATTCCAGGCCAATGGTATAATAGACAGTCCCGGTATAGGTCCCGGATTGAAAAGACGCATCCCCATAAGGAGCCGCAGCATCAAATTGGATGCTGTCCCAATCATGGGGGGAGAGCTCCCCCGATCTGAATGATGCAATAACAGGGCGCTGCCCAAGGGCCGCACTTGAAATGGCCCCTTTAATTCGGAATATGTTGCACAGCACCCAATTCTCACTCGACTTGTCACCGTTTAGAAAGAGGTAAAAGCTGCCGTCATTCTCAAAAGTTTCAGCACCGTTGATGCGCACAATCAGCTCTTTATCTGCCGGGATGCTCATTTCAGATGCAGTGATTTGAAAGCTGGTATTGCTGTTTGTGATTGCAAAGTTGGCCGGTATATTGACCTTGTAAGAGTGGGACGGCTCATCATTCCCGGTGCTGGGTTGTGGATATTCCAGAACAATATTTGTGCTGCCGGTGGTTTCATTGGCCGCCAGGGCGGTTTGCGGGAATAGGCAGAGCATGACAACGGCCAGGCTCAGAAACAGGCTGATTTTCTTTTTCATGGTATGACCTCCAAAGTAAAAAGTGTATTGGCTCCGTTGACCTCTGACAGTTCCCCATCATCGCCAACATTCCAGCAGGAATACTTGAGTATGGTGTTTTCATAGACACCGGCCACGGGAACAGCCCGGAGGCGCAAACAATTAATGATGGCCCCTGGGGCCACCATCCCGGACTTGTAAATCTCTGTTCCATCCGGGAGCACAATGGAGATGACAAAATAGCACTCATTCTCACTGGGATTTTCAAGAGGCACATACTGCGTGAGCGCTCCGGCTTGAAACGTGAGCTTGTCATATCCAGGGATTGCTATGGAGCCAACACCACCCACCGCATACTCCATGCCAGCGCTGTGGGCCTCAGAGGCCTCCTGGGGCACGCCGCCGGGCCGTGGATTTATCCGAGTGCCCAGAAACATCCCGCCCAGCAAAAGGAACACAGACAGGGCCCCAGCGCCCAGCATGGGCAAATATTTTTTCAAAGATTATCACCTCCTCCATCGCCGTATTGTGGAGTTGTCAGCCGGGCAAAAGTCCACTTTTCCGGCCTTGGCCTCCACAATCACGGTAGCCTCATAGTGCTTTTTGGGCATGATAAATGAGGGAGCTGCTACATGGAGCTTTTTGCATTTTAAGCATCTGTAACGATGTAACAGGAGCCAGTATGTATTTCCGGCATAGTCTACAATGTGGCGGCGGCGGGTGTCATATCCAGATAACTTTCCACCACATAGGGGGCAAAAGAGGGTTTCCCTGCACACAACACAATAAACATCCTTTTGAGGGTCATACTTAATGGCATAATCGGTGATGGTAACCATGAGGCCATTGTCCGGGCCTCACGCACCGCTGGCCTGCAATTTAGTATTCATGCGGGAAAAGGAAAGTGGTGGCGCTCCTGTCCCACTCCGTTATTATCCACACCCGCCCGGCACAGGTGTCATAGCTGCCCAGTATCCTCTCACCGGCAAGCAGAGCGTGGTCATTTTGCACCCAATCCTCTTTGCATAGTTCACCCCAGTCACCAAAGCAATACCTGGCGAGAATGATGGACAACTCCACCATAAATGCCGGGTTTCTGCTGGCGCACTCTGCCACCCCTTTTGTGGCGTATATCGCTCCAAGTTCCATAATAAGCTCACTCCTCAGCGCCAATTATGACACGCTATTTGGACGGCATAAAGGCAAACTGGGTGGGTAAAAGAAGAAACAGGAGGGCGCTTATGCGCTCTCCTGTTCTAAGTGCCTGCCCGCAATCTTGGAGCACTCCGCCGCCGTGAGGCTCCCACCCAGACGGGCGGCCACAGCTTTCCAAGGCATACTGGCGGCAAAGCGATATGCAAAGACAAGCCGGGTCTGCTCATCTTCAATAGCCGCTATGTATCCCTCCAGCCGGTCCCGCTCCGCTATGCGCTGCTCCAGCAGCTCCTCCATCCAGGCCCGATGCTCCGCCACGACACGGCGCACGCTCTGGCAGTATGCCGCCGGGTCCAAATCAGGGCCCTGGAGCCGTGCCTGGACCTGTTCAATTTCCCGGCTCAGGAGAGGCAACTGGGCCAGCTCCCGCTCTGTCATGCCATACACCCCTTTTCCCGCATTTGCTCACGCTTGAAAAAAATCCGCTCCACGGCGCTCTCCCCGGTATTCTGGAACGTCTGAACGCCCACCCGCAAATAGTACGGGGTACGCTGTTCAATAAACTGCTCCAGCTCCCTCCTGACCTGGGGACGGCGCAGTTTTACAAAGGCATGGCTTTCCAACTTACGGGCTTGGGGGCCTGTTTCCTCAGGCGTGCGGCCCTGGTAGTATCTGGCCCTTATGACGGCCTCCTCATCGGCCTCAAGCGTCCCCAAGGCCCGCTCAAGGGCTGCGTGGAGCTGTTCCTGGTATAGCTTCTCCTCCACATCCTGGAGGGCTTGGGCCGCTCTGGGGTCTGGGATGAAGTCCCCGAAAGCACCGCTACCCTCATCATCCTCTTTGAGCCGTGCGTCCATGCTTTTGGCGCTGTTCAGCGGGTCCCGCTTTGAAGTACGCCAGCCGCAAACCTCAGCAAAAGCGGATTTAAGGCGCAGCGCAAACCAGGTGATAAAGAGCGCCCCTGCCTCCGGCTTGTAGCTGTCAGCGGCGGCCACAAGAGCAAAATAGCCGCTATTGTAGAGGTCCCCAAACTCCACCCCGGCAAGGGCCGCTTTATCCGGGCCTATGGCGATAAGGAGCCGGTTAGCCCGGCTGGCCACAAAGCGCTCCACCTGTTCCCACAGCTCCGGGAGCCGGTCCCGCTCCCCAGCCTGTATCAACG
>OFGH01000832.1_pt1 | contig 24083 bp, 19 predicted proteins | sample 1521721 | NCBI WGS metagenome assembly OFGH01 (sample SAMEA3504132, study PRJEB24116) | mouse gut metagenome | biome: mouse gut; feature: mouse-associated habitat; material: faeces | place: Denmark | collected 2011
GCCCGACGGGCCGGTGCCAGGGGGACGCGCGGGCTACCCATCAAAAACATCCCAGTGGGATGTTTTTGAGAGCAGGGGAGCGGCGGGCCTTTTTATCGAAACAGCACCATCTAGGACTCCAGGCACTCATTCTGCGCCCTGTGCAAAGGTTAAGCCCCCGCAGGGGGCGGGTACTGCGCCCAGCCCTAACGGGCCGCTTCGCGTCCCTTCGGGCACGTCTGCTTCGCAGAAGGCGCGTTTCGGAGCGCAACCGAGCAAAGCGAGGCTCTTAGCGCGGAGATGGAGTGACACCGGCGGCACGCCGGTGGAAAAGGAGGAGCGATATGAAGAAAAAAGGGTACTCCGCCAAAAAATATTGGCTCCTTCTGCCTCTGTGGTTTCTTTTCCTTTTCCTCGCCGCCAGCACATTGGAGCCAAAGACAGCATTCCCGGCAATCGCAGTTTTCCTTCTGCTGTATGCCTTGCTGTTGGCCCTTCTGCATGTTTACCAATGGTATCAGATCGATGGTTATTTACAAAAGCATTACCCCTGGGAGGCAAAACAGCACCGAAGTGATTCTTTTCCCAGAACAGAAAAGGATTTGATTTTCTCCTTCTCCCCAGAGGGGGATGAGGAGTGGAAGGCCCTCAAATCCTTTTACAAGGAGTTTCTTTTGACGATGATTGTTTCCCTTGGAGCGGCGTTTTTCTCCTCCGCCTTGTATCTCATCATAGTTTCACTTTAAGATGAATTTCCCCAGCCCCAGGGCAGAAATTCCTTCCCACTCTCCCCCCGGAAGGGGAGCGAAAGCATCCAGGAAGCCGCATCCTTCGGGGCAGCCTCTTGGATAGCAGCAGGATGCTTTTTCCCGCCGGATATGGTGTAAAGGGGAAGAAAAGAATTCTGTAAAGGGGTTTTCCTTTTCAGAAAAAACCTCTATTTTTGCCCTTTTCGACGGTTAATTTTACTCCAAAATCTTGCCCAAAATATCCCCCGCCGGATTGGTATACTGGCGGTCCGCCCCTCTTTTTGAGGGTTAATTAAGAAAAAAAGAAGCGTAAACCCGCACAGAAAGTGGATTTAAACGCTGTAAATGGATATACCTTGTCAGCATTAAAATGTGTTAAAAGAAAGGAACTGCCACTATGCCCTTTGACGGAGGATTTCTCCACAAAATTACCCAGGAAATCGGCGCCCTGGCCGGAGCCCGGATTGATAAAATCAGCCAGCCGGGACGGGAACTGGTGATGCTCACCCTGCGGGGGAACGGCGCCAACCGGAAGCTGCTTCTTTCCGCCGACGCCACCGCCCCCAAGGTCCACTTCACTACCCAGAGCCTGGAAAACCCCAAAGCCGCCCCCATGTTCTGTATGCTGCTCCGGAAGCACCTGGGCAGCGGCAAGCTGCTGCGGGCCCAGCAGCAAGGGCTGGACCGCATCCTCCGCCTGGTCTTTGAGACGGTGAATGAGCTGGGGGACAAGGTGGAGACCTCCCTTGTCTGCGAAATCATGGGCCGCCACAGCAACATCATCCTGGTGGACCAGGATGGGAAAATCATCGACGCCGCCAAGCGGGTGGATTTCGTCACCAGCGAGGTGCGCCAGGTCCTCCCCGGCATGAGCTACACGCCGCCGCCGGCCCAGTCCAAAAAAAGCCTCCTGGAAATCTCCCCCCAGAAGATGGCCGCCGCCATCCGGACCGGGCGGGATATCCCCCTGTGGAAGGCGGTGCTGGAGCAGGGGGAGGGGCTTTCCCCCCTGGTCTGCCGGGAGGTGAGCGCGTTTGTCTGCGGCCCGGCCGATTTGACACCCTCCCAGCTTACTCCCCAGCAGATGGAGCGGCTGACCTTCTTTTTGGGGACGGTGTCCACCGCCCTGGGGGAGGGCTGCGGCACCCCCACCTTGGTGCGGGATCCGGCGGGGAAGTATGTGGAATTTTCCTACCTGGACCTGCGGCAGTACCCGGAGGGCTACGAGATACAGCATCTGGAAAGCTACAGCGCCCTGTTGGACTGCTTCTATGAGGGGAAGGACAGCCGGGAGCGGATGCGCCAAAAGACCGCCCAGCTCCATAAGAGCCTTGTCACCCTCCGGGAGCGCCTGGCCCGGAAGCTCACCCACCAGCGGCAGGAGCTGCTGGAAACGGGGGAGCGGCAGAAATACCGGGAGTGGGGAGATATCATCTCCGCCAACCTCTACCGGATGGAGCGGGGGAACAAGCTCCTGCGGGCCGAAAATTTCTTCTCCGAAACGGGGGAAGAGGTGGAGATTCCCCTGGAGCCAACCCTTACTCCCTCCAAAAACGCACAGAAATACTACGCGGAGTATAGGAAAGCCGCTACCGCCGAGGTGAAATTACAGGAGCTCATCGCCAAAGGGGAGCAGGAGCTGGTCTATTTGGAATCTGCCATCGCGGAGCTGGAGCGGGCCTCCTCCCAAGAGGAGCTTCAGGGTATCCGGGAGGAGCTGATGAGCCAGGGCTATCTCCGCCGGGAGCAGAAGCAGAAACAGCGGCCGGTGAAGCTGCCTCCTCTGCGCTATCGCTCCTCCGACGGGTTCCTTATCCTCTGCGGCCGCAACAACCTCCAAAACGATCAGCTGACCCTCCGGGAGGCCCAGAACTACGACCTGTGGCTCCACACCCAAAAGATTCACGGGGCCCATGTTATCATTGTGGCGGAGGGCGCCCGCCAAATCCCGAACCGCACCATCGAAGAGGCGGCGGTCATCGCTGCGGTGAACTCCGCCGCGGGGATGGGGGCCGCCGGTCCGGTAGGTGCCAAGGTGCCGGTAGACTACACATTTATACGGAACGTAAAAAAGCCGGGCGGCGCCAAGCCCGGTATGGTGGTTTACGACCCATACCAGACCGCCCTGGTGGAGGTGGATTTCTGGCGGGCCGAAGCCCTCCGGGAGAAGCAGTAGAGTTTTGCCTCTTCAAAAAAGGCAGGACGGCATCAAAAACAGGCCGAAAGAGCAATCATTGTGCTCTGGAATCCGCTCGGTGAAACAGCATTCAGAAGTTAGGGGGAGGTTATAAGCCTGGTTATTCAAGGCTGCATCGGTTTGGTTTTTACCCTATATGGCATTTACTTGCTGCTTTCCAACTGGAAAAAAGGAAAACAAGTAGCCTCTCTGGTTTATATTTTTATCGGCCTCTTTTTATTGGGCTTCGTTGCTTACCAGATTTTGTAAGATAAAGAAGCTCACCGCTTTTCCAAAGCGGCGCGGTAAAGCTCCCCCTTTTTGTAGCCGGAATCGGCGGCGACGCTTTTGGCGGCTTCGGAAAGGGAGACGCCGCAGGCGCTCATCTGGACCACCAGCTCCACCGCCTCCGAAAAGGTGAGTCCGGGCTCCTTTTTTGGAGGTGCCCCTTCAATCACCAAAACGAACTCCCCCTTCGGCTCCTTTTCTCTGTAAAGCTCTATCGCTTCACAGAGCGTAGTCCGTGTAATTTCCTCATGTATTTTGGTCAGCTCCCGGCAGAGGGCCAGCCGCCGCTCCCCGCCGAAGACCTCCGCCATATCCCGGAGAGTGTCCCGGAGCTTGTGGGGGGCCTCGTAAAAAATCAGGGTGCGGGGATCCTCTTTCACCTCCAACAGCCGCTCCCGGCGGCTGCTTGCTTTTACAGAAAGGAACCCTTCAAAGGTGAAGCGGCCGGTGGGGAGGCCGGAGGCCGCCAAGGCGGAAAGGGCCGCCGTGGGACCGGGGACCACCCGCACCGGGATGCCCGCCTGGTGGCAGAGAGCCGCCAAATCCTCCCCTGGGTCGCTGATGCAGGGCATTCCCGCGTCGGTGACCACGGCGCAGCTTTCTCCAGCTTGGATGCGCCGGAGTATCTCCTCCCCCCGCTCCCGGAGATTGTGCTGGTAATAGCTCACCATGGGTTTTTTGATGCCGAAGTGGTTCAGGAGCTTCACTGTCACGCGGGTGTCCTCGGCGGCGATGAAATCCACCGAGCCCAGAACCTCCAGCCCCCTGGGGCTCATATCCCCCAGATTGCCGATGGGGGTGCCTACAATGTATAGAATCGACACGGAAAATACCTCCGTTTTGTAATACTAAAGATAAAATATACAAATAGGAATCAGTTTAGCGCCTTTTTAGCCTGTTCCAGGACCTTCTTTACCGTCTCTCTCTCCAGGGAGGGGAAGGGACGGAAAGGCTCCGGCGGGGCGGACCGCTCCCCCAGGGGCAGCTCCATCCAGAGGATATCCCACCACTGCCCCAGCTTATAGCCCGCCTTGGGAAAAAGCCCCGCCTGGGTAAAGCCCAGCTTTTGGTGGAAGGCCTCGCTGGCGGGGTTGGGATGCGTGATGCAGCCGTAGAAGGTCCGAACCCCTTGGCACCGCAGCAGCTCCATAAGGCAGCGGTAGAGGGGGGTGCCCAATCCGCTTCCCCGGACCCCCTGTTCCAGGTAGATGGAGCCCTCCGCTCCCCACTGGTAAGCGGCCCGGCTTTGGTACTGGCTGGCGTAGGCGTAGCCCAGGAGCTTTCCCTCCCTCTCCAGCACCAGCCAGGGATAGCGGGCCAAAGTGGTTTCCACCCGGCAGCGGAATTCCTCCGGGGCGGGGACCTGGTATTCAAAGGTGACGGCCGTTTCCCGGACATAAGGGGCGTAAAGCGCCAGCATCGCCCCGGCATCCTCCGGAAGGGCCAAACGAATCCTTGTCATGATGAGTTTCCCTTTCTCGCTAAGAGCCTGTATTCAGAACCAATCTGGCTGGCTCTTTTTTCGCCCTGCTGTAAAACAGAGGGAAGGGGCAGGGGACAGCGCCTCACTTTCCGTAAAGCGCCAACACCTCTGGGGAAAATCCGCCCTCCGGGCGCTCCATCAAAAGGGGAGCTTCCACCTGGAGAAAGGGTTTTCCCCCTTTGCGCCCCTCCAGAAGAAAGAGCCAGGGAGGCTTGTCCCCCAGCTTTTGGACAAAGCGCAGGCGCTTTGGCTCCAGCCCCTCTTGCCGGAGGGCCTCCATGGTGTCGGGGAGGAACTGGGGCCGCCCGCAAAGGCAGAGCCGCCCCCCGAACTTCAGCAGCCGGGCAGCTGTTTTTGCAATGTCTGGCAGGGTGCAGGCCACCTGGTGCCGGGCTGCCAGCCGGTGGGGGGACTGGGCGGGGATGCCCCGGCCGGGGAGGGTGTAGGGCGGATTGCAGGCCACCACATCCAGGGAGGCCGGGGGGATGTCCTCCCTGTCCAGCTCCCGCAGGTCCCGGCACAGGGGGATGAAAATCTTCTCCAGGCCGTTTTCCCGGCAGGTGATGTCCATTTGCTTTGCCGCCTGCTCTAAAAGCTCCACCCCGTAGACGACAGCGGGCCGCCGCTCCTCCCGACGCAGCCATAGGATGGGGATGATGCCGCAGCCGGAGCAAAGGTCGCAGGCCCGATCCCCCCGGCGCGCTTGGGCAAAGTCCGCCAGCAGAAAGGCGTCGGTGCCAAAGCGGTGCTCTTTGCTGATGCAAAGGCGCAAGGGACCGATTTCTTCAAAGGTAAGCTCCAATGCCATGGGTCCTCCTTTCTCCGGGGCAATACAAAAGGTAGAGGCCCGGCTGTTTTTCCAAACCAGTATAGCATATCTTCCTTTTTGCTGTCCATGCTGCCTTCTTTTTCTTCTTGCAAAAGAAGAAAAAGAAGCAAAAAGAAGAATGACAAAAGGTTTCAATGACACAGCAAATTTAACAGAAAAATCTGCGTGGTTTGGCCACTCCCGAAAAAATTTTGGACTATTCTTCCTGGGGCAGCCGCTCCGCCAGCACCTCCAGAATCTGGCGGCTGTTGGACTTTTGGACGGCGAAGCGCACCCCGTCCAGCTCCACCGCCGGGTGCTCCCCCGGAGAGGGGATGCGGTCCAGCATCGCAATAAGCAGCCCCCCCAGGGTATCGTAATCCTCCCAGTCCGACCGCTCCTCAAAGCTGCACCCCAGCAGGCGGCTCACCTCGGTGAGGTCCACGTCCCCGTCCAGGGTGTACCGGTCCTGGGAAATGGCGGTTATCTCCTGCGCCTCGTTGTCGTACTCGTCCTGGATATCCCCCACAATGGATTCCAAAAGGTCCTCCATGGTGACGATGCCAGAGGTGCCGCCGTACTCGTCCACCACCACGGCAATCTGGTTCTTCTGCTGGTTGAAGGTGGCAAAGAGGTCCCGGCACTTGGTGGATTCCGGAACGTAGTAGGGGGGACGGACATAGGCTTTTACCGAAAACCTCTTCCGCCGGTCCGCCACCGCCAGGGGCAGCAGGTCTTTGACGTTCAGGATGCCCAGAATATCGTCCAGGCCGTCCTCCCCCACCACCGGGATGCGGGAAAAGCCGTGCTCCCCCGCCAGGGCCACCAGCTCCTCCAGGGTGACGTCCTCTGCCGCAGCAATGACGTCGGTGCGGTGGGTCATGATTTCGTCCACCGTCCGGTCGGCAAAGTCAAAGACCCCCAGAATCATCTCCTTTTCGGCCGCTTCGATGCCGCCGGTCTCCTCCCCCACGTCCACCATCATCCGGATTTCTTCCTCGGTGACGTTCTCCGGCTGATCCAAGTCCCGGATGCCGAAGAGGGCCAGCACCAGGGCCACCATCTTTTCGGTGAACCAGGCCAGGGGGGTGAAGAGGGCCACAATGGCCGCCGCCGGTCCGCTGAGGGCGGGAGCCAGGGCCTCCGGATACCGGGCGGCCAGCCGCCGGGGGATGCCCCGCGAAAAAATCATAATAAAGGCCACGCCCAGAAGGGTGATTAGGAGATTTTCCAGCAGGCGGCCCCAGGTCCCCTGCCAGAAGGCCCCGGAAAAAAGGGTCCAGCTCTCCGCCTCCTGGGCCAGGATAGCCACCGCGCAAAGGTGGCAGAAGGTGTAAGCCCCCCGCATGGCGCTGGAAAAACGCCCCGGCTGCTCCAGCAGGCGGGCCGCCCGCTCCAGGGCGGGGCTGGCGCCGGGCTCTCCGGCGGCTTTTTTCAGCTTTTGGTCACTTAGCTCCACCAGGCTGTTCTGGCAAAGCACCACAAAGCCCCCCAGGGCCAGGGAGGCCAAAAACAGGAGTAGGCCGGCGCCAGGCTCCGGGAAGGGGTTCGCTGTGTCTGGGTCCATGATGAAAACGATTCCTCCAGTGGGTACACTTCCCCATGTAATAGGGCTATTATAATGGGAAACTGATGAAATGTCAATTTATCCGTTCTCCGGCGTGCCGCACGGGCTCCCCATCAAAAACATCCCGGTGGGATGTTTTTGAGAGCAGGGGGGCCGACGGGAAAAACAAGCCTTACCCTCCAATCCCTTGGAGGGTAACAGGGAACTCATGCCTTCACCATACCCGCGGCCTTGGCGGCCTCCATCACCACCAGGGGGACCAGGCAGAGGCCGAAGGCGGTAAAATAGCCGGAGGGAGGCAGCACCGCCAGGCCGAAGGGGATGCGCAGGGGGGTGAAGACCACCACCAGCATCAGCAGGAGAGAGGCCCCGCAGGCCAGATTCAGGGTGCGGTTGCCAAAGGCTCTCATTTGGAAGAGGGAGCGGTGGGAGCGCATGTTGTAGGCCTGGACCAGCTGGGACACCGCCAGGGTGATAAAGGCCATGGTCCGCCCTGGGGCCAGGCCCCCCCTTTGCAGCCCCAGCCAGAAGGACACCAGGGAAAGGGCGGCGAACATAGCCCCCTGGAGGGCCACCCGCAGCCCCAGGCCGCGGGCGAAAATCCCTTCCTCCCTGGGCTTTGGCGCCCGGTCCATCAGGCCAGGCTCCACCGGCTCCATCCCCAGGGCGATGGCGGGCATACTGTCGGTGACCAGGTTAATCCACAAAAGCTGCATGGAGAGCAGGGGGCTTTGCCGCCACAGCAGCATGGCGAAGAAGACGGCCAGCACCTCCCCAATGTTGGTGCCCAGGAGAAAGCCCACCACCTTGCGGATGTTCTCGTAAATGCCCCGGCCCTCCCGCACCGCCTCCACAATGGTGGCGAAGTTGTCGTCGGTTAGGACCATATCGGCGGCCCCCTTGGCCACCTCGGTGCCGGTGATGCCCATGGCGCAGCCGATGTCCGCCGCCTTCAGGGCTGGGGCATCATTCACCCCGTCCCCGGTCATGGCGGCCACCGCCCCCTTCTTCTGCCAGGCCTTGACAATGCGTATTTTATCCTCCGGGGAGACCCTGGCGTAGACCGAAACACCCTCCACCTTGGCGTCCAGCTCCTCCTGACTGAGGGCGGACAGCTCCCGGCCGGTAAGGGCGCCATCCCCCTCCCGGAGGATGCCCAGCTCCCTGGCGATGGCGGAGGCGGTGATCACGTGGTCCCCGGTGATCATCACCGGGCGGATGCCGGCCCGGCGGCAGAGGGCCACCGCCTCTTTGGCCTCCTGGCGGGGCGGGTCAATCATCCCCACCAGCCCCAGAAGGGTGAGGCCGCTTTCCAGCTCCTCGATGCCTGCCCCCTCCGGCAGGGCCGGGATGGTCTTTACCGCCACCGCCAGCACCCGCAGGGCCTTTTCGCTCATTTCCTCCACCATCCTGGCGGCGGTGTCCAAATCCCCCCCGGTGCACCGCTGGGCGATGCTGTCAAAGGCCCCTTTGACGATAACGGTGAGGGTGTCCCCGACGCGGTTGACGGTGCACATCCGCTTGCGCTGGGAATCAAAGGGCAGCTCCAGCAGCCGGGGGTACTTTTGATTTAGCTGCTCCTTGGTGCGGCCCCCCTGGAGCACCGCCACCAAAATGGCGGTCTCGGTGGGGTCGCCGATGTGCTGGGCGGGACCCTCCGGCCCCTCCGGGAAGCTCACCGCCCCGTTGCAGCAGAGAGCGGCCAGCTCCAGCAGCTGCTTTCCCTTTTCACTGAAGGGCTCTTTTGCCGTGACACTTTCCGTCTCCTGCTCCCCCTCCCGCCAAAGATGGGTGAGGGTCATGCGGTTTTGGGTGAGGGTGCCGGTCTTATCGGAGCAGATGACCGAGGCGCTGCCCAGCGTCTCCACCGCCGGCAGCCGCCGGATGATGGCCCCCCGCTCCGCCATCCGCCGCACCCCGATGGAAAGGACCACCGTGACGATGGCAGGGAGGCCCTCCGGAATGGCGGACACCGCCAGGGAAACGGAAATCATGAAGATTTCCATCACCGCCATCCCGTCCAAAAGCCCCACCACAAAGATGACGGCGCAGGCGGCGAGGGCCAGGAGGCCCAGGGATTTCCCCAGCCCTGCCAGCTTCTCCTGAAGGGGGGTGCGGCTCTCCCTCTCCCCGCCCAGAAGCCCCGCTATCTTCCCCATCTCGGTGTCCATGCCGGTGGCGGTGACCATGGCCTGGGCGCTGCCATAGGTGACGCCGCAGCCGGAATAGACCATATTCCGCCTATCCCCCAGGGGAGCATCCTCCTCCACCAGGGCGGTGTGCTCCTTCTCCGCCGGAAGGGATTCCCCTGTAAGGGCGGATTCCTCCACCGCCAGGGAGGAGGCGCGCAAAAGCCGGGCGTCGGCGGGGACCACATCCCCCGCTTCCAGGAGGATGATATCGCCGGGGACCAGCTTTGTCCCTTCAATGAGCTGCTCCCGGCCCTCCCGGAGCACCCTGGCATGGGGGGCGGACAGCCCCCGGAGGGCGTCCAGGGCCTTTTCCGCCTTGTTCTCCTGGAGTACTCCCACCAGGGCGTTAAGCACCACGATGAGGAGGATGAGGGCCGGTTCAAAGAACTCCGAGGTATCCCCCTCCCCCAGGGCGGCGAAAAAGGAGACCCCTGCCGCCAGCAGCAGGATGAGAATCATGGCATCCTTAAACTGGTCAAGGAATCGCTGGAGGGTGGAGCGCTTTTTTCTCTCCTCCAGGCGGTTTTCCCCCCACCGGCGGCTCAACTCCTCCGCCTGGGCCTGGGTGAGACCCGCCGCCAGGTCACTGCCAAGGGCCTGGGCCAGCGCTTCGGGGGTTTGGGTGTGCGGGTGCGTCATAGGACGGCGCCTCCTTTTGCTTTTGTTTTCTTTTATTATAGGCGATTTCCCCAGGAAATGCGAGAGGAGAAAAGAAAAACCCTCTCCGATGCGGCATAGGCCGCTCCGGAGAGGCTTTCTGTACAAGGGTATGCTCTACCTTTAGATTCATATGATATGATCCACCGGTACCATCACCCCAAAGACGGTAGGTCCGGCGTTGGTGGTCACCGAAGCGCCGATGAGGTATTCCCCCAGACACTTGCGACCGGTGCTCTTTTCCAGGGTCTTCTTCAGCTCGCCGGCCAGTTCCTTGTCCCTGGCGTGGACGACGTAAAACCCCCGGCCGTCCCCTGTGGCCTGCTTTTGGAACCGCTCCACCATGGCGGATACCAGCTTGTGGTCCCCCCGCACCTTTTGGATAGTGTCGGTCTCCCCGTTGTGGATGGTAAGCAGGGGCCTGAACCCCAGCACCTCCCCCACAAAGGCGGCGGTGGAGGTGATGCGCCCGCTTTTTTTGGCGAAGTCCAGGTTGGTGAGGCCGAAGTACACCTGGTAGGTGGTCAGCTCCCGGTGGAGCAGCTCCAGAACACCCTCCCGGTCCATCCCCTCCCTGGCGGCCTTGGCGGCCTTCACCACCGCATGGCCGTAGACGTAGGTATAGGCAGCGGAATCCACCACGTCGATGGTTACCTCTTCCCCGCCGGCGGGCTGCTTTTCCAGCACCATCTTCCGGGCCAGACAGGCGGCGTTGTAGATGCCGGAGCCCTGGGAGGTGATGGTGACGCAGATAAGGTGGCGGTTCCCCTGGGCAATCTCCTCCTGGAATGCCTCGGCAAACTCCACCAGGGTAATCTGGGCGGTGGTGGGGATAGCCTTGGCGGAGGTGAGAATCCCATAGTATTCCTCGCTGGTGAAGTCCACCCCCTCCCGGTAGGTGACGCCGTCCACCGTAATGGGGATGGGCATAACCCGGATGCCGTATTCTTCGGCCTCTTTCTTTGGCACGTCGGCGGCGGAATCGGTAATGAGCTTAATCAAAGCAGTAACCTCCTTTATTGTAAGGGGGCGTCCTCCCAGTGGTATTGGTGGAGACGTCCGAAGTTTTGCAGTTCCGGGAAGTCCCACTGGCGCAGGACCTCATAGACGGCGATGGCGGCGGTGTTGGAAAGGTTCAGGCTCCGCAGCCCCGGCCGCATGGGCAGGCGCAGGCAGCGCTCCGGGTTTTGGAGGAGCAGTTCCTCCGGCAATCCGGCATCCTCCCGGCCAAAGACCAGCCAGGAGGGGGCCGGGTAGGCCGCCTGGGTGTAGGTCCTTTGGGCCTTGGTGGTGAAGAAGAACAGCTCCTCCCCCTGGGTGCGCCGGAGGAACTCCGGAAGGCTCCCATACCGGGTGACGTCCAGGTAGTCCCAGTAATCCAGCCCGGCCCGGCGGAGCTTGGCGCTATCAATGGAAAAGCCCAACGGCTCCACCAGATGGAGCCGCGCGCCGGTGGCGGCGCAGGTACGGGCCACATTTCCCGTGTTCTGGGGGATACGGGGCTCCACAAGAACGACATTCAGCTGGGGCACGGGGTTCATCTCCTGACCCAAAAATGTAACACCGGTTATAATTGCTTTGTTAGTATTTTACCGGTTTCTCCGGCGGTTGTCAAGAAGTTTCCGCATCACGGGAGTATCCAAACTGCACCGTTTTCGCAGGGTGTCCCCCTGGCGGCGGCCCCGCAGGGACCGCATTGCCGCTATAAGCGGCTCCGCAAAGAGACCCCGCACGCTCGGTCTGCTGCTCTCAAAAACACCCCACCGGGGTGTTTTTGATGGATAGCCCGGACCTTCCGCAGAAGGTCCCTGCGCCTGGGGGCACCCCGGTTATCCGAAGATGAGCGTTTTGACCACCACCGGCACCACCAGGCCATCCATGAGAGGACGGCCCAGGTCCATGTAGTCGTTCTGCTCCACATGGATGGAATCCAGGGCCACCACGGGGCGGCCCTCCAGCCGGGCGGCCACCGCCTGGCCCAGAGCCTTGGCGATGTCCGATTCCACCACCAGCAGCAGGGGGGCCTCCGGCGGAAGCTCCTTTGCCGCCTGGGCGGCGGCTCCCGCCAGTGCTTTCAGCCGGGGGTAGGATGGGTCCGCCTCCCCCTCCAGGGCGATAACCAAATAGCTGCTGTCGCTTTGGCGCAAAAACCAGCGGACGCGCTCCGCTATGGGCCCGGCCTCTCCCCCAAAGCCCGCCTCCTGCTCCTCCGGGGAGAGCTTCAGCACCGGAACATTTTTCAGGGGGAACACCTCCGGCGTGGTATAGGTGATGGTGCTGCCGGAAAGGGTGGTGGTGTAGCTTCCGGCCCCCACCACGGTGGCCCGGATGGTCTCCCGCCCCTTCTCCAGGCGGAAGGCGGAGCAGAGCCGCCCCTCCCGGACGGCCTCCCCCAGCAGCAGGCCGATGTCCCCGTAGGGGATGGGGTCCTCCCCTGGGGAGATTCCCCGGTAGACCCCGTCCGCCACCCCGCCGGAAAAGAAGATAGCCCGGACAGGCTTCTGTCCAGCGAGGTCCAGCCAGCTGCTCCCCGGTGTCTGCACCTGGCGCAGGAGGGGGGAGGGGGGCGCAAGTCCCAGCGCTTCCTCCAGCAGCTGGGCCATCCCCCGGCAGACCTCCCGCAGCTCCGGGAGGCTGGCCCGCTCCCCCTCCCGGAGGGAGACGCCCCGGCTTTCCGCCACCAGGGCGGCGGCGGGGCTCAGATATGTAACGGTGTAGTCCGGCGCAAGGCGGATGAGGCGTCCCCCAATATCCAGGCAGCCCTTCCCGGCGGTACGGCCGCCGTCGAACAAGGCGATATTCGTGGTTCCGCCGCCGATATCCAGGTTAACAGCGGTGCTGCTCATCTCCTGGGAATACTGCTGGGCCCCGCTTCCCTTTCCGGCGATGATGGCCTCCAGGTCCGGCCCGGCGGTGGAGACCACGAACTCCCCGGCAAAGCCGCTGAGCTTTTCCAGCACCAGGGCGGAGTTTTCCTTCCGGGCGCTCTCCCCGGTGATGATAACCGCCCCGGTGCCGGTATCGGCGGGGGTGAAGCCCGCCCTTTGGAACTCGGCGGCCACCAGCTCCCGCACCCGCTCCCCGTCAATGAGGCTGCGGTTCAGGAGGGGGGTGGTATGGATTTCACTGCGGTAGACGATTTCTTTTTCCACGATGGAGACCTTGGGGATGGTAAAATACCCGGCGGTGTTCTCCATGGCGATGCGGCTGAAAATCACCTGGGTGGTGGAGGTGCCGATGTCGATGCCTACACTGAGAATCTCCTTCTTCCCGGACACCGGCCCACCACCTTTCTGCATAGAAGCGACAAAAGACCAAAAGCATCCGCAAAAGCGCGGCGCTCTGGCCTTTTTGCCATCCGGCCCACCCTGTTGTGGGTCCGCTGCTCATATTCTGTTTCGGTCACAGCTGGCAGGGGAAGCTCCCCAGGAACCGGAGGGAGACCCCCTCCTGCTCCGCCTTTTGGACGCCGCCGGTGTAGCGGAGGTTATAAAGCAGCACCGCGGCGTTGCATTCCGGCAGATGGCTGGTATCCAGCCCCCTTGCCGCCGGGATAAAGTCCCCGCTGCAAGAAAAGGGCTCCAGCAGCTGTCCCATATCCCTGGTGGCGCCGGGGAACACCTCCGCTTCCCGGAAGTCCTCGTCAAAGGTGAGGCCGAAGTCGTACTCGAACTGATTGAAGCGCTCGCCGCCGAACATCTCCCGCAGCTCCCCCTCCCAGGGGCGCTCCCGGTTCTCCGGCAGGAAGAAAGCCTCCATCTCCTCCCCGTCCTCCAGGTAGACGGTGGAAAGATACCGGTCCAAGGCGGAATAACCGGTGCAGTTCCCCACCCAGACCGAGACCCAGCCCTCCTGCTCCTCGTAATCGTAAATCATCCCTTACTGGAGGACCAGCGCCTTTTTGGGGCAGAAATCGGAGCATTTGCCGCAGCGGATGCAGACCTCGTGGTCCACCTCCGGCGCGTTAAAATCCTTCTGGCTCAAAGCGCCCACCGGGCAGATACCCACCGAAGGACACTTGTGGTCCTGGGGGCAGTTGGCTACAATAACCTGCAGCATTTTTTCCATGGCGTTGTTTCCTTTCCAAGTTGTCCGAAAATAAGCCTCATCATCTAGCGAAAGTCAAACATGGCTTTGGTGCCGCCGGGGCCGGATTGAAGCTGCAGCTCCCCGCCCAGCTTATCCCGGACGGTGAGGGTGATGATATCCAGGCCCAAGCTGTCCTCCCGCTTTTGGGCGGGAGAAAAGCCGCTGCCGTCGTCCTCCACGGTGATGGTGGAGCTTTCCCGCCCCCGCAGGAGGGTGACGGTGACCCGCCCTTCGGCGCGGCCCTCGTAGCCGTGCTCCAAGGCGTTGGTCAAAAGCTCGTTGACCACCAGGGCGATGGAGGTGGCCTTATGGGAAGAGACGGCCATGTCGTCCCCCTGGATGGAAATAACGATTTCCTGGCCCTGGGGACTCATGGACTGGAGGTTGCGGCGTATCTTTTCCAAAAGGGGACGCAGCTCTACCCGGTCCCCGTGGTCTGTACCTGTCAGTATATCATGGATGGCGGCGATTGACAAGACCCGCCCGGTATTTTCCCGGAAGGCCCGCTTCATCTGGGGGTCGGCGGTTTTCCGGGCCTGGATGTTCAGGATGCTGGCCACCAGCTGCAGGTTGTTCTTTACCCGGTGGTGAATCTCCTTCATGGCGATGGCGTGGCCGTCCCCGGCGGAGGCGAGGCCCAGCATGGAATCGGTGCGGGATTCCCGCTCCCGGACCAGCTCCTGGTACTTTTTTTCCCTGGTGACCCTTTGGCTGATGTCCTGCTCCCGAATAAGCACCCCGATGACCCGCTCCCCCTCCCCCCGGATGGGGGCGGCGTCCTGGCGCACCGTCTTGTCCTCCTGGGTCACCGCCTTCAGGTCCCGCACCACCATCCCGGTGCCAAAGGCGTGGTAGACGGCTGGCTCCCGCTCCCGCAGGGCCGCCTGGCCCAGCACCGGCCGGTGGTAGGCGGAGCGGAGCCCGCTGGGCCGGGCGTGGGCCACCACAATGGCGGTTTCCCCCGCCCGGTCCAGGCAGTCGATGAAGATATCCGCCCCGGTGAGGTCGGCGGTGTACTGCATGGAGGCGGCCACCTCCTCCAGCCGCTCCACATCCCTGCCGGAAAGGCCGGTGTAGGTCCAGCAAAGCTCCCGCAGGGTCATGGCGCACCCCCTTCCAGCAGCGCCCTGGCGGCCTCCTCCAGGGAAAGGCCCCTGGCCTTGGCCTCCCGGCTCACCGCCTGGTAGGCCTCCGGCTCGGAAAGCCCCTGGCGGGCCATCAGCTGCTCCTTGGCCCGGCGGAGGGTCTCCCGGCCGCTTTGCTGGGCCACCACCGCCTGGCAGAGAGAAACCAGGGTGCAGCGCTTTTCCATGGCCAGCCTTTGGAGGCGGCGGTAGGCCTCCCCCTCGCTGGTTCCTTCGCTTTTTGCCAAAAGGGCCTTGGCCCGCTGGATGAGCTTCTGCTCCTCCATCTGGCGCTTCATCTCTTCCGCCTCCCGGCGGGCCTCCCGCAGGCGGGCGGCCTGGGCCATGGCCACCTCCAGGGTGGGGAGCAGCAGCCGCTCCTCCACCGGCTTTACCAGGTATCCGGTGACCCCGATGCGCCCGGCCCGCTCAATAAGCTCCCGGTCCTGAAAGGCGGTGAGGAGCACCACGCACCCGCAGAGCTCCTCCCGAATCAGGGTCTCGGAGGCGGTCATCCCGTCAAAGACCGGCATTTTTATGTCCATCAGCACCACATCCGGGTGGCAGCGGCGGCAAAGCGCAATGGCGTCAAAGCCGTCCGCCGCCTCCCCCACCACCGTAAACCCCATTTCGGTAAGCATCTGGCGCAGGTCGATGCGGGTGATAGGCTCGTCGTCCACCACAATGGCCCTTCGTTTTTCCGCCATGACTTAACCTTGGAACTCCGCCCGCACCTGGGCAAAAAGGTCGGGGAAGTTGGTGATGACCCCGTCAATCCCCTTGCGGAGCATATCCTCCATATCCTCCCGGCGGTTCACCGTCCAGGCGTTGATTTGGACCTTTGCATCCTTCAGCTCCCGCACCACGTCTTCGGTCATGTCGTAGCAGAGGGGGTGCCAGCACTCCACCTTGTGCTTTGTGCAGTAGGCGGCGGGGCCGATGATGCGGCTCTCCTCCAAGAAGCCGCAGCGGAGGTCCGGGGCCAGCTCCTTCATCCGCAGGATGGAAAAGTGGTTAAAGGAGGAGATGAGGGTATCCCCCCGGCGGCCATACCGGTCGATTATCTCCAGCGTCTTCTCCTCGATGCCGGGGTACCAGATGACCCCCGTCTTCAGCTCGATGTTGGTGAGTATCTCTTTTCCCTGAATCAGCTGGAAGTATTCCTCCAGGGTGGGGATGGGGTTGACGCCGTACACCCCGGTGAAGCTCGCCGAAGCGTCCAGCTGCCGCAGCTGGGCCAGGGTGTGCTCCGCCACCAGGCCGCTGCCGTTGGTGGTGCGGTCCAAAAGCTCGTCGTGGATGATAACCAGCTCCCCGTCCTTGGAAAGGTGGACGTCAAACTCGATGCCCTCCGCCCCAATCTCCAGGGCCTTCTCAAAGGCCAGCATGGTATTTTCCGGGTACCTGCCGCTAAAGCCGCGGTGGGCGATATTCTTTGCCACAAGGAAAAACCCCTTTCAAATAATTTTCTGCTGTTGACTGCTCCCTTAGAGCCTATTCAAGATCACCTGGCGCACCGTCTAAACGGGCCTTTTTCCGCCCATCCGGCACATCCGGAGATTCTGAATAGGCTCTAAGAACCACCCCGGAGGAAGAAGGCGTTTTGCCCTCCCCTCCGGGGTGGTTTTTATAGGTAGGCTTCCTCCCCCAGCAGGCGGAGGGCCTCCTGGTAGCGCCCCTGGAGCTCCAGCTGGAAGGGGACGGTGTTCAGGAGGGAGGCGGGGTCCGCCAGCAGCCGCTGGTAGGCCCGGCGGCGGAGCTTTTGGGAGCTGGAATGGCCAGCCCAGCGGCTGAAGGAGGCCATGTAGCTGTCCATCAGCTCCCGCCAGCCGGAGAAGGTCTCCTGGATGGCCTTGGCCACCGGGAGGGAGTGCTCCAGCAGCTCCCGCCGGGTGATGTATCCGGCGGCGTAGCCGTACCCCAGCACCATGGGGGCCCGCCCCAGCTGCCAGCCGTCGTGGCCCACGCGGCCGGTGCGGACCAGGTGCTCCACGGTGGAAAGAAGGGCTTCCCGGTTTTTTACCTCCCAGCGGGCCTCCAGCACCCACAGGGCCTGCTCCCGCTGGTACTGGGTGCGCTCAAAGCCCCCGGCAAAGGCGGTGTCCCCGTCGTGGTAATCCTGTCCCTCCAGGTAGACGCAGTAGGAGGTGACAAGCCATTCTTCGTATCGGCTGCGGATCCGGTTTTCCTCCAGGATGGGGCTGCGGTCCCACCGGGAAAGACCCAAGGGGGCCGGAGGGGGCGGGGATTTCAGCCTGCGGCAATCCGCCTGCCGCCCCTGATTCTGGGCCTCGATGTAAAAGGCGGTGAGCCTGCGCCGATCCCCCCGGTCCGCTTGGGGGTGCATCTGGACCAGGTACTGGTAAATATCAGGGTGCTGCTTCGGGGGCAGGTCCACCTGCATCTCCTTCCCCCGGATGTCCACCAGGGTGATGCGGACCTTCTTGGAGAGATACCGCCGGGAAAAATCCTCGAAATAGACCCCGGCTACCTCGTCCCGCTTCATGGCCCGGCCGGGGAAGACGATCCAGTCGTACCCCAGGCAGATGTCGGCGCTGCCCAGCACCGGACAGCGCAGGTCCTCCGCCAGCAGGGCGAGGGGGTTGCCGGAGTCCGGCGGCAGATAGGGGCTGGCGGTTTTTTTCAGCCGCCCCTTGTACCCCAAAAGGGCAAGGAGCCGGACGAGGAAATAGACCACCGCGACGCCGCTCCCAACAAGACCGGCGAAGGCAAGGCTCCCCATGAGGAAGGGATGGGCCTTGGAGAAGACCTCCCCCGGACCATAGAAGTATTCGATGGTGGCGCACCCGCCGCCGCACAGGAGCACCGACCAAAGGAAGGGGGCCAGCAGCCGCCGGAGAAGGGAGCGCCGCTGCTGCCGCAGAAGTGGAAAAGCCATAGAAATCCATCCTTTCCGTTATGATACGCCCGGCACAAGGTCCCCCCTGCTACGGCTGGGCGGGGAAGAGCACCGCCTGGAGGAGAAAGCTGCCCTCCTCCCACTGGCAGCGGAAGAGGCCGCCATACCGCTTTACAGTGGACTGAATGCTCCGCAGGCCCAGGCCGTGGCCCTCTCTGGGCGGGGTGAGGGGCAGGCCGTCGGGGCCGAAGCGCACCGGCAGGGGGCAGGCGTTGCGCACCGCCAGGGTAAGGCGGCGGTTATCGGTAAGCTCCAGCTCCACCTTCATCCACCGCTCTGTCTCCGCCAGCTCCTGGAGGGCGTGGAGGGCGTTTTCCAGGGCATTGGAAAGAATCATGCAAAGGTCCATCTCGTCGTAGGGGAATTGGGCGGGGAGCTGAATCTTGGTTTCCAGCCGGCAGCCTGCCTCCTTGGCCTGGGAAAAATAGGAGGTGAGCACCGAGTTAATAGCGGTGTTGGGGCACCAGTTGGAGCGGGTCAGGTCGCTGAGCTTCCCCTGAAGCTCCGAGATATACTGCTGAACGCCGGCGCTGTCCCCCTGTAGCAGCATCCCCTCCATCACCATCAGGTGGTGGCGCATATCGTGGCGGTAGATGCGCTCCAGCTCCATCTTCTGGCAGATGGCCTGGTAATCCCGGCGGCGCAGCTCCGCCTGGCGGGCCCCTTCATAAACCAGCATCTGCCGCCACAGGGAACGGAGGATGGTGATATAGGTGAGGGGCATCAAAATCATCACCAGCAGGATGCGAAGAAGCCCCGCCAGGTCCGGCATGGGGGCGTCCACCGGCACCGCAGTGACCATAATGAGCAGATAGTACACCGCGCCGACGACGGCAAAGGTCCCCCATCCCCGCAGCAGGCTGGTTTGCAGCTCCAAAAAGGGCCGGCGCAGGTACCGCCATATGAGCAGCTCCGCCGCCGGGAAAATCACCAGCCGACCCAGCAGCAGGACGACGTAGGTATCCCCGGCGAGACGGTCCAGGAAGTTGGTGAGCTGCAAAAGCCAGAAGCAGAGAGTATCCGAGACGCAAAAAAGGAAAAAGAACCGCCCGTCCCGGTATTTGGAAAGGACATAGAACAGCGCCAGGGTGGGCAGGGTGCAGGTGAAAAAGGCGATGCTCATAATGATGCCGTGGCCCAGCCAGTACATGGCCAGCACATTGCAGATAAGGAGCGTCCCCGCCCCGGCAAAGCTGATAAGCAGCGTCCTGCCCCAGGGGTACCGGGGGATGAAAAAGAGCAGGAAAATTACTAGAACATGAAGCATCGACCAAAGAAAAGAGATATCCCTTAAAATTGTCACTTTCGGTTCCTCCTTTACATCCTGGGGGTGTCCAGCCAATAGCTGCTCCACCGCTGCTTGGCCTTGGCGGCCAGACCGCGGGAGAGGGGAACCCGCTTCCCGTTATCCAGCAGCAGGGCGCCCTTTTCCACCGCGGTGACATAAAAGAGGTTCACAGCAAAGCTGGCCCCGCAAAGGAAGAAGCTGGGGTCCCCCAGAAGGGGGGCGACCTCCTCCTGAAAGGAGCCCCGCACCGTCATGCCCTCCAGGCGGTCCCCGCCGGAAAGATGGTAGCGCACCACTCGCTCCGCCAGCTCGGCGTAGAGGATTTCGTCCAGGCGCACCCGCCGCAGGCCCTCCCGGCTTTTGACGGCGATGCAGGCCTTCCTCTTTTTTTCCAAGGCGGCCACCGCCTCATCCAGCACCTGGAAGAGCGTTTCCGGCTGTACCGGCTTCATCAGGTAGTGGAAGGCCCGTGTGGCGTAGGAATCCACCGCGTATTCCGGGGAGACGGTAAGATAGATGATAGGGCTGACGCTGCCCACCTCCCGCAGGCGCATTCCCAGCTGAATGCCGGAAAGCCCCGGCATCACCACGTCCAGCACATACAGGTCGAAGTCCCCGGCCTCCTCCGCTGCGTCCAGCACCTCCAGGCCGGAGGAGAAGACCGAGACCCTGACGGCAAGATGAGGCCGGGCCGCCCCGTAGTCCAAAAGCAGCTTCCCCGTAGCGCTGCGCTGTTGTCTGTTATCGTCACATAAGGCAATCCTCAGCACCGGCGGCGCCCTCCTTATATTTGCAAATTATACGCAAAAATGTGCAGAATCCGCGCAAGGCTCAAAAAAGCGCGGGTAATTTGCTATAATGAGCGTACCACCCTCACACATGTTTGTCAAGGGATTCCCAGGTGGGGGGACGGGTGGAATAAAGGAGCGAATCGGGGGCCTGGCCCCCGATGTTCCCGGAACTTCCGGGAACAAAGCATCTTAATCTAGGATAAAAAAGGAAAAGGGGGCTGATGATGGAGCTTCGTATGAATGGAGAAAGGAGCCTTGTGCCCTGTTCTTTGGGGGCGCTGCAAAAGCCCTGCCCCGGCTGCAGCGTCTGGCCCCAGCAGCGGTGCCCTGTCTTTACAGGGCGGCGGGTTGGCCTCTGCTCGGTGCAGCGGTGCTGGTTTTGCCGGTACGCCAACTTCCACCTTCAGGAGGGAACGGCCCTGGAGGTGGGGGTCTGCTGCTGGCCAAAGGCCCAGATGGACTAAGAGCCTATCCAAGTTCTCCCTGCACACCGCCTTGACAGGCCTTTTTGTGCCCTGCGGCGTTAAAAACCCTTGCAATACAGCAAGTATTCCTGCGGTTTTTTGCCTTGCAGGACGCAAAAATTCCTGCCTGTTCAGTGCACCGGGAGATCCTGCATAGGCTCTAAGAGCCCCGGCCCCCCTCTCCCTCCCCGAAAGGGGCCTGGCGCAGGCCCTCCTTAAGGGTGCGGATGGTCTCGGTGATGAGGCGCAGCTCCCAGTGGGAGCAATCGGAGAGGAGGGCGGTCAGCTCCTGCTGGTACACGGCGCCGGAGGCGGCGACGCTGTCGCAAAGGAGCTGGTCCGCCGTCACCCCCAGGGCGTTGGCGATATGCACCAGGGTGGGCAGGCTCAGCTTGGTGGCCCCCCGCTCGATGTGGGAAATGTTGGAGGGCTCCTGCTCGGAAAGCTCCGCCAGGGTCTGCTGGGTCAGCCCTTTGGCCTTGCGCAGGCGGCGGATCCGCACCCCGATGGCCTGGTAGTCAATTCCCATAATCGCACCTCTTTCCAAAGACGGTATTTTGTGAGAATTTGTGGTTTTTCTATAAAATTCTTGTTAAAGTTTCAATTTCAAAAAATCTTTACAAAAATTATTGTATATCCGAATCGGATATGATAAAATTGCTTTAATATCCGATTCGGATATATAATAAAGTTTTTATACCAAATTCTCTCTTCCCTCCAGGGCGCGAACAGGCATGGATGCCTGGGGCGGCCCAAAAGGGGAGAAGATTTGGCCGGTACCGCTTTTTGCCGCAAGGTGTGTTTTTGGCAGAAACAGAATAATCTGGACATATAGAAAGAGACAAAACGAGGGCGCTCTATGCAGCAGAGGGAAAGGCAATGAGGGAACGATTTTTCCAAAAAAAGAACAGCGGCTTCACATTGGTGGAGACATTGGCCGCGGTGGCGATCCTGGTGGTGCTTCTGGGAATCTCCGCCGTGGCGGTGCTGCGCCTTCAGAAATACCTGGAGATCACCCGCCTGGACAATGCCGCCCGCGGCATTTACATGGCGGCCCAGAACCGGGCGGTGCTCCTTTCCGGCGGCAAGCAGCTGAAGGCCCTGGTGCAGGGGGAGGACAACGCCGTGAGCCTTGCTGCCCGGACCGGGGAGGAAGCGCCCCTCTATTATGTTGCCCACACGGCGGAAAAAACCGACCCCGCCCTGGAGCAGCTCCTTACGGCGGGGAGCATCGACCCGGCTTTGCGCCAAGGGGAGTTTTACATCGTTTACGAGCCGGTAAGCGGCAGCGTCACCGATGTCTTTTATGTGGAAAAGGGGATGGCGAAGCTGGCGGCGGGGGATTTTTCCGCCTTTTACCAGATGTGGAGCGCCGCCCCCCGGCAGGAGCGGATGAAGGCCGCCCCCATGCTGGGGCATTACAGCGGCGGCGCCGCCCAGGGGGAGGACATTGACACCGCCGCCACCCCCTCCCTCACCGTAATGATTCAAAATGAGGAGCGCCTCACCGTCACCGTAAGCCGCTGGCTCCCCAACAGCCTGCCTTCGGGCAGCGTCCAGCTGGCGGTGGCCCTGGAGTACGGCGGAGAGCGAATCAGCCTGTACGACGACCAGGGGGCGGAAAAGAACCCCTTCTCCTGGCGGATGACGGCGGAGCCCCCCGCCGCCGAGGGCAGGGGAAAGCGGGACTCCAAGACCTGGGTGCTGGATGAGCTGGGGACCCAGCGGTTCGCCGCCCTCTTCCCCGGCAGAAGCCTGGAGCTGGGGGAGCTTTTCGCCGTGGAGGCGGTTCTCACCTCGGTGGACGGCAGCTTCAGCGAAATCACCGCCAGGGACGATAACAACAGCCTGTTCGCGGAGCAGAGCAGCGGCAGCGACACCGCCTACCTGGAGTACCTGCGCCATCTCCAAAACCTGGATGAGAAATACTCCGGGGTGGGCGGGGATAAGACCAGGGCGGTGCAGCGGGGGGAGATCCGCTGCGCCAGCAACGAAACCTACCCCGGCTACCAGTTTGTTTCCATCCGCAACAGCAGCCTGAAGAGCTTCGACGGGGGCCAGTACCCCATCCGGGATCTGCTGGTTGCGGAAGAGACACAGGCCGGGGGGCTTTTCTCCGCCGTTTTGGACACCGACTTCACCGATGTCCGGCTGGTGAACGCCGCCGTTTCCGCCAGCGGGGCCTTCCCCGCCGGGGCCCTGGCCGGGGAGGCCACAGACGCCAGCTTTGACGGCTGCTGGGTCTACTGGGAGCCGGAGCAGGGGGAGCTGAACCTGCGCAGCCTTTTGGGCAGCGACGGGGAGGGCTACCAGTACAAAATAACCGGGGCCAGCGCCGGGGGGCTGGTGGGACGCATGAGGGGCGGCATGATGATCGACTGCCTGGCGGCCACCACCGTCCGGGGCAGGGATGCCGCCGGCGGCCTTATCGGAACAGAAAGGCCGGAGGAGAGCGGTCCGGTGCGCATTGAAAATTCCTACGCCGACTGCTACCTGGCGGGGAACAGCGCCGCCGGGCTGATAGGAGATTTGGGGGGAGCGGTCCAGCTGGAGGACTGCTACGCCGCCGGGTTTATCGGGGCGGGCAACGGCTCCAAAGCGGCCGGGCTCTGCCTGGGCAGCGGAAAAACCACCGCCCAAAACGTCTACTCCGCCAGTCATCTTTTGCATTTCCCAGCTAATCCAAACGTCACCCTTACCTGCAACGGTGGTCCACCCCTGCGCGGCAATGTCGGTTCTCATCGTTTTATCCGTACCTGCGATTTCCACGCCGTTCTTGTACACACGAGTGTTGAAGTTTATCGCAGTCTCACCGGGGTTTTTAATCTGAACAGCCATCCAGGGGAAGGTGGACTTGCCGTGAGCGTCCAGGTCGTTCCACGCGGCTTCTGCACTGGCATAATCGGTCTTGAACGTACCGTTCTTCGTAATACCACGCACACCCGCGTTATACGCGGCAATCCAGCTGGCCTTGTCGTAGATGAAATAGCTCTTGTCGCCAACAGAAAGCGCAGCGTCCTCTTCCTCGCTGTTGCTCACAGTCAGGGACTTGGTGCCGACCTGGAACTTCACAGTACCATTCTCGCCGGTCACCTCAATCGCCTCGACGCTGTCGTCGCCGGTGACAACAGGCAGAGCCAGACTGTTATTGGATGCCTTAATCCACAAAGAAGTACTGGTTCTTAGCGGCGCCGTCCTCAAACATCACCACGGTCTGCGCACTCTCGGTGCCGTAATTAGCCTTGGCGATGTAGTTGAAGGTTACCTTGGGGGCGACAGTCAGGGTCAGGGCCTTGGTAGCCGGAGCGGTAGTGTAAGCGTTTGCAGCAAACGCCTCGCTGCCCTTCAGGCCGACCACGGCGGAACCCTCGCTGACGGTGCCGGTAGTTTCAGCGGACACGCTGGTGTTGTACTTCACATACTGGCCGTCCTTGATTTCGGTCTTGGCGGTGCCGCTCTCGGCATAGGCCTTAACGCCAGTACCAAGGTTGACCAGCACGCCAGCGTT
>OFGH01000880.1_pt1 | contig 23273 bp, 16 predicted proteins | sample 1521721 | NCBI WGS metagenome assembly OFGH01 (sample SAMEA3504132, study PRJEB24116) | mouse gut metagenome | biome: mouse gut; feature: mouse-associated habitat; material: faeces | place: Denmark | collected 2011
GCCGCGAATATCGTTGACTCCCCCCGTGTAGCAGACGGCACGGGGGCGCTCGCGGAAGGGGCGCTCCTGGAAGGCGATGTCGTCCAGCATGGGATAGTTGTTAACAGCAACGACGCTCCGTGCGCGGCCTTGGAATTGATCGGCGATATGAGGAGTCGCAGCCACCACCGCGTCGACGGCCCGCGTTGCACGACCCTCGTAAAGGCGGTAGACGCGCGATACCAGGCGCCGCAGGGGCACCGGTATCCAGTCTTTCTCCATGATCTGCCCGGCCACGTCCTCGTGGCTGTCGAACACCACCTTGGCACCGAGTTTCTTGAGCCTGCCGACGTAGGGGAGGAGCTCGGGATCGTGGAGATGGTACACGTCGGCCCGCAGCGCGGCGGCCTCCTCAAAGGCGCCCCGGGCACCCGCGGTCATGCGCTCCCGGCGCGAGGCGGGAGGATCCCCCAGGCCGACGATGCGGACGCCGTCGACCTCCTCGCTCTCGCCGTGCACCACGAAGTATACCTCGTGACCGGCTGCGGCCAGCGAGCGGCACTCCTTCACGAATATGCGGATGTCGTGCGACCGGTGGGCGCTGGAAACGTGGCATACCTTCGCCATGGGCGTCCCCTACCTCAACGTTTCCAGGCGGCCGAGCAGCTCCTCCGCCACCTCGTCAGTATCGCCGGCGACGACATACGGTCCCATCGGCAGACTCAGCACCGTGGCGCACAAACACTCCGGGACGGGGCAGCCGCCGGGCTCGACGAGGCAGCCGCCGGCGAAGGCCTTCTGCTCGTGCATGGGCTTGGGGTAGTACACCATGGTGGGCACGCCCTGCTCCTTCAGGGCCGCCTGCAGGGCGGCGCGGTCGGCTCCGGCGGGAAGCTGCACGGTGTACTGGGCCCAGGAGCTCGTGTAGCCCTCGGGCACCAGCGGCAGCACGAGCCCGGAGCCAGCCAACGCCGCGTCGTAGCGCCGCGCCGCCTCGTTGACGGCGGCGATCTCCTCGCCGACAAACGCGTCCAGCTTGGCGAGCAGCACGGCCGCTTGGATGGTGTCCAGGCGGCTGTTCATGCCCACGCGCACGTTGTCGTACTTAAAGGTTCCCTTTCCGTGGACAGCATAGCTGCGAATGAGGGCAGCCCATTCGTCGTCATCGGTGAAAACGGCACCGCCGTCGCCATAGCAGCCGAGCGGCTTTGCGGGAAAGAAGCTCGTCGTGGAGATATCGCCAAACGAGCACACCAGCTGGTCCCCAATGGCACCGCCGAAACCCTGGGCGCCATCTTCCAGAAGCTTCAAACCGTACTTCTCGCAAATCGGCTTAATGGCTGGGTAATCGGCAGGTAGGCCGAACAGATCCACTGCCACTACAGCAACGGGATTCAGCTCCCCTGCATCCAGCACGAACTTAACAGCCTCTTCCAACTTGTGCGGATCGAGATTGAAGGTGCGCTCGTCAACATCGACGAACACCGGGGTCGCACCCACAGCGGAAACAACCTCGCCGCTGGAGAAGAACGTGAAATCGGGAACGAAAACAGCATCGCCCGGACCCACGCCCCAGGCCATAAGCGCCAACTGCAGGGCATCGGTGCCATTGGCGCACGTAATGCAGTGCTTTACGCCCACATAGGACGCCAGGCGCTCTTCGAGCTCCTTTACTTGCGGACCAGAAATATAGTGGCCCTCCGCCACCGCGTCCGCAATGGCTTTATCTATTTGCGGCTGGAGCGCCCTGTACTGCGCCCCAAGGTCACGAAATTGCATTACCGCTCCACTTCTTCAAGACCGTTATCGATCTTACAGTATACCCGCCCGCAGTCGGAACACACCAGATCTTCGCCTAAAAGACAACCACACTCACATACCCAGCCCTTCTGCTTCGCCGGCACGCCCAGCATAAGCGCATGGGAGGGAACGTCGCTCACCACCACGGCACCCGCGCCAATAAGGGACCAGGCCCCCACCTCATGGCCGCAAACAATGGTGGCATTGGCGCCAATGGAGGCGCCCTCCCCCACCAGTGTGCGTTTGTAGGCCGCATTGCCCTTGGGGTATTTCGCCCGCGGCGTAAGGTCGTTGGTGAACACACAAGAGGGTCCGCAGAACACATAATCGGCCAGCTCAACGCCCTCATACACCGACACGTTGTTCTGGATCTTCACACCGTTGCCAACTTTCACATTGGCCGCAATGTTGACATTTTGGCCCAAGCTGCAGTTGCAGCCAATTTCGGCGCCGCTCTGCACGTGGCAGAAATACCATACCTTCGTGCCTTCGCCGATTACGGCACCCTCATCGACATAAGAGCTTTCATGAACGTACACGCCATCCATTAGAACTCCCCCGCCATGTCAGTGCTCGCAAAATCGCTCAAAGGCAACGCAACCGGCTGGCCCGTCTTCTGGCTCTTGTAAATGGCGAGAACCATCTCCAGGGCGTTGCGGCCGGCAACCGCATCCACATAGGGAGCGCGATCATTTTGAATGGCGTCGACCACGTCGGCGTACAGCAGCGTATGCCCATTTCCGTACACATTTGAGGTCTGCTCCACCAGGCCCTTGTTGGCTGCGTCAGCTTCGGTCTCGTCGGCGAAATCCCACACGTCAATGTTGTTGGTGGACGTGCCGCCGATCTTCACGGTGCCGTTTTCGCCGAACACATACAGCGTCTCTTCCAAGTTCTTGGGGTACACGTTGCTCGTCCCCTCAATGGTGCCCACAGCTCCATTGGCGAACTTCACCACGGCGACGCCCACGTCTTCGGCCTCCAGGTAATCGTGGAAGCGCTGGCGCGTAGTGCCGAACACCTCTACCACGTCGTTGCCCATCATCCAGCGCAGAAGATCGATGCCGTGAATGCACTGGTTCATCAGCGTGCCGCCGTCCTGTTCCCAGGTGCCGCGCCACGGGGCCTGGTCATAGTAGCCCTTGCCACGGTTCCAGCGCACATGGATGCTTCCATGGGAAAGCTTGCCGAACCGGTCGGCCTCCACAGCTTCCCTCAGTTGTTGAATGGCCACGTTAAAGCGGTTCTGATGGCAGGCGGAAACCTTCACGCCCTTCTCCTCGGCACGGCGAATGATCTCGTCGGCATCGGCGATAGACATGGCCATGGGCTTCTCGATGATGAGGTTCTTGCCCGCATCGATGCAATCGAGGGCAATTTCCGCATGCTTGCCGCTCTCGGTGGCAATGGCAACAAGCTCAATCTCGGGATGCTCGGCCAGCATCTGACGATAATCAGCATAGCGCTCAGCCTCGGGGAAATCACCGCAACCGGCCTTTTCCAGCATAATATCGAACTTCGAGTCATCGATATCGCAGAGCGCAACCAGATCGAGGTTGTTGTTCGCAATAGCCTTCACGTGGTTCACCGCAATGCGGCCGCAACCGATAATGGCACACTTCATAGTTATCGCCTTTCTGCCAGCTTAACAACGCAGTTTGCAATTCGCTCGGCGGCCTTCCCGTCGCCAAAGGGCAGGTAAGTCTCATCGACCATCTGGGGCACGCTCATAGCGTTATGAATAGATGTCTTAGTGGGTTTCGCAAGGATGTTGCGCCCCTGCACCATCGTTTCGGGCCATACCTCAAAATCGAGCACCGTCGTGCACTTTACTCCAGCGTAAAACGCCTCACGCTGCAAGCCGCCCGAATCGGTGATGATCTGCTTGGCGTGACTCACCAGATAGACACTCTCAAGGTAACCTACCGGATCGACAAAGAGTATGTTCGAGAAATCATTCTCCTCGTCTTGCGCCAGGCGACACACAGTAGAGCGGTTCCGAGGATGAACGGGGTACACCGCCGGGGCATCGAGGGAACTCAGAGCATCCAGCAACCCCAGCAGGGCTTCATCGGTGCCCGTATTTTCTTCCCGATGGCACGTTACGTAATAGAACTCAGCGGGAAGCTCCACCGGTTCGCCGTCGACAACACTCACCAAATTCGGCCGCTGAGCCAGATCCGAGTAATGTAAGAACGCATCGTACATGGGGTCGCCCGAAAATTCCGACTTTTCGGCGAGATTCTCTTTGTTCAAGTTCTCCAAGTTGTCTTCCGTGCAAGCCAGGAGCTTCGTGGCAACATGATCGGTGCAAATGCGATTGATCTCTTCGGGGTTGGTAGCCGAATGAGTTCGCGCCCCGGCTTCTACATGCACCATAGGAATGTGGAGTTTGGCCGCCGCCAGAGCCGCCGCCAACGTTGAGTTTGTATCCCCATACAGCAAAACGGCATCGGGCTTTCGTTCCATCATCTCCGATTCAAGGGCTTCCAGCATACGGGCCGTCATTTGCCCATGCGTTCCGCCGGAGACGCCCAAATTCACCTTTGGCTCGGGAATGCTCAATTCGTCGAAAAATGTCTGGGACATATTGGCGTCGAAATGCTGGCCCGTATGGACAATCTCCTCTTCGACGCCCTCAATACGCTCCAGAACATGGGAAACGACCGCAGCCTTAATGAACTGCGGTCGCGCCCCCACGACAGTCATGATTTTGACAGTCAAACTACAGCACCTCAATGTTGTCGCGCATCTCAACAGCCTTCATGGCGTTCTTCGTGTCGAAGATCGCCTTGGCATGCTGCTGCACGAAATCGTAATCCACGTTGGTATGGGCGCAGGTCACCATCACCAGGTCGGCATCTTCCACAACCTGCTCGGTCAATTCGGGAATAGACTGCTTGGTGGCACCCTTGTAGCGGTACTCGGCCACCCACGGATCGTAGTAGGTCACGTTCGCGCCGCGTTTTTCAAGGCACTCGATAACGCGTAGAGCCGGGCTCTCGCGGTAGTCGTCGATGTCCTGCTTGTAGGCCACGCCCAGCACCAGCACATTGGCGCCCTTCAGTGACTTCTCGCTGTCGTTCAGCACGCGGGCGGCACGATCGACGCAATACTCCGGCATTTGGTCGTTCACCATCATGGAGGCCTCGATCATGGAAGTATGGAAACCGTACTCGCGCGCCTTCCAAGACAGGTAGTAAGGGTCGAGCGGAATGCAGTGGCCACCCAGGCCAGGACCCGGGTAGAAAGCCGTAAAACCATAGGGCTTCGTCTTGGCAGCGTCGACAACCTCCCACACGTCGATGCCCATGCGATCGCACAGCATGGCCATCTCGTTCACCAGGCCGATGTTCACGTTACGATACGTATTCTCCAGGATCTTCTCCATCTCGGCCACTGCCGGGCTGGACACCTTGGTCACACCGCCCTCGAGCACCGATTCGTATACCGCAGCGATGCAATCCAAAGCATCCTCGCCAATGGCGCCGACCACCTTCGGGGTGTTCTTCGTCTTGTAAATGAGGTTGCCCGGGTCAACACGCTCGGGGCTGAAGCCGAGATAGAACTGCTCACCGCACTTCAAGCCGGAGCCCTCTTCCAAAATGGGACGAATGAGCTCCTCGGTGGTTCCCGGGTACGTGGTAGACTCCAGCACCACCATCACGCCATCCTTCAAGTAAGGAGCAATGGCCTTTGCGGAGGATTCCATATAGGAGGTGTCGGGCTGCTGGTGCACGTCCAACGGCGTAGGCACGCAAATGGCCACGAAGTCGCACTCGCCAATACGGGAGAAATCGGTGGTGGCCTCAATCATACCGTCGGCAACAAGCTGCTGCAAATCTTCATTCACCACATCGCCGATGTAATTCTCGCCGCGATTGACCATATCGACCTTTTCAGCCTGCACGTCTACGCCCACGGTCTTGAAACCGGCCTTGGCCTTTTCGACCGCCAAAGGCAAGCCAACGTAGCCCAAACCAACGGTGCCACACACCAGATCGCGAGAGGCAATCTTATCCAACAACTCCTGCTTGTTCACTGTTCCTCCTTGGTAATGTCCTCGATTATGTCAATCAAGTGGTTCGTATGGCTAACAAAAGAGTATAACTCAGCAGTGGCGCGGGCGTTGTCGCCCCACCGTTTCATCGAATCTTTATCAGATATCATCTCCCTAATCTGATTGGCAAAGTCCTCAGGATCGGCAAACGACCGCTCAATACCGCAATCGTATTTATTAACGATGGAATAATTCGAAGGCAAATTCGAGAGCACCGGCTTTCCGCTGGCCAGATAATCGAACAATTTATTCTGGCTCATTCCATACTGCGAGAGGTTGACTTGCGATGAAGAATATAGTAGTAGTAGTAGTGCTTTTTCCAAACTAGCTGGTATCTCCCGCTTGTCTATCGCTCCCGGGAAAACAATATTGGTCAGTTCCAAATCACGTACACGTTCGCGCAACTCTTCAAGCTCATCGCCGGCTCCAAGCGCGACAAATTCAATATCCTCGTCGTCTCGCATGCACTGCGCGACATCTACCAAATAGCCAATGTTGTTCGCCTTGCGTACCGAACCGGCATACACAATTTTCAACTTGCCGTTGTCTTCCAGAGCATCCACGGGGCAATCGTAAGTCGCTGCATTATGCTTAAACGCCTCGAGGTCGATACCGTTGTTGATGTGATGAACCTTGGAGAGATCGATCTTGCCGCCGCTTCCCACATCCCAGCCCTTGTCGCGAATATAATCGGCGCCACCTTCCATAGAGAAAACGATCGCGTCGGCGCCCTCGTAATTCTTGCGTTCGAGCACGTACATGGCCTTGGCAATGGCCCCGCCGGTCTTGATAATGTCGTATTCCTCCAGCGAAAGCGGCCACAAGTCGCATATCTCGCAAATACTTGCTGCGTTGTATTTCTTCGCAAAGCGATTGGCCAACCAAGGAGAAAGCGGGTACCCGTTCGAACCGAGAATGACATCGGGCTTACCGAACATCTCAGCGAACGTGTCGGCATACTTGTTGAGTCGCTTGTGGAACTCGAAAATGGCAAGAATGCGCCTCTTCATGCTCTCGCCGTAGTCCTTAATGCGAATATACACGAAGGGGAACCCGTAAGAGTCATCAACTTTGAAGGGAGCGTCATCCTCAATCATCTGAATGGCATTGCCGCGCTCTCGGCTCGCCACAAATACTACCGGATTATATCCTTGTTCTTTCAAGTGCTTCGCGAACCAGAAATGCCTGTTGTGCGGACCGTGCTCTGGCAGGCAGTTGTCCATCATAATGGACCAAATTGTTTTCCCGGACAATTACTCTCCTCGATTCGCCACGGCGCCCACCGTCTGGAACATCAGTCGAATGTCCCGCGGCAGGCTGAATTCCTTCACGTCCCGCAAATTGTATTCCATCTTGGCGGGCAGGACGTCTTCCACATAAACTTTATCCACGTCAGCGGCACCATCAAGCAGCTCAGCTTCGTCTTTGAAGCGGACGCTCGCCGTCGATGTCACGCCGGCAGGCAAAAGCAAGGTGGCCATCATTTCCGGCGTGTATGCAGCCACATATTTCGGCACTTCCGGACGCGTACCCACAAGAGTCATGGTACCCCGAAGAATATCGATCAGCTGACTTATCTCATCAAGGCGGTAATCGCGAATTTTGGCACCTACGCGCGTTACACGGGCATCGCCGCCCGTAGTGACCGCGCTTCCCATTTGGTCGGCTTTATCGCACATGGTGCGAAACTTGAAGATGCGAAACTTCTTGCCGTACTGGGTGACGCGCTCTTGACGATAGAACACCGGTCCTGGCGAATCGACCTTAATGGCAATGGCCAGCACAAGAAACACGGGGCTCAGCAACACGAGCAACAATGCCGACACGACAATATCGACGCAACGCTTCCCAACAAGTTGCCCCTTTTTAGCAACAAGAGAATCGTAATAGGGACGAACTTCCTCGACTCTCAATTCCTCGGGAAGTGCATCCCACGAAACCAGCCTCACCGGGCACTCTCCACAATCTCGGCGAAGGACTCGGCAACATAGCGAGCCTCCTCATCGGTCAAGCAGGTGTGCAGCGGCAAGGTTACCTCATTGGCGAACCGAGCGTAGGCATTTGGATAATCGGCAATATCAAAACCTAAATCTTTATAGGCCGTCAGCAGGGGCAGCGGCTTGTAGTGCACATTGGTTGCCACCCCGCGCTCGGCCATAGCCTCAATGATTTCGTTGCGCTTCTCTGGTGAGATACCGGGAACACGACAAATATACAAATGGCCCGAAGAAGAGAGATCAGCTTGATAATGGGGCAGCGACTCCACACCCAACGGAGCGAGCACGTCGTCATAAAGGCCAATCAGCTGTTTGCGACGAGCCAGCATTCCCTGGTATCGTTTCAGTTGCACCAATCCCAAGGCCGCCTGGATGTCGGTCATGTTGCACTTATACCACGGACCGAGGACGTCGTACTCCCACGCACCCAGCTTCGTTTTCGCGAGGGCATCCTTCGATTGGCCGTGCAGCGAGAGAAGTTGCACCTTCTTGTACACATCCTCATCCAGCACCGTGCTCGGCAGATTCCAGGTAAGGCAACCGCCTTCCGCCGTGGTAAAGTTCTTCACCGCATGAAACGAGAACGAAGTGAAATCGGCAATGGAGCCGATCATCCGGCCATGATAGACCGCGCCGAGCGCATGGGCGGCGTCCTCGCAAACAGCGACGCGCCCCAAGGCTTCTTGGATCTCCGAGTTTGGCCGAAACAACTCGCGCTTCGACTCCAACACCGCAAAGATTCTATCGTAATCGCAGGGAACGCCCCCCAGATCAACCGGAATGACCGCCTTAGTACGCTCGGTAATGGCCTCCCCCATCGCCTCGTAGTCCATTTCCGGCGAGTCAACCGAGCAATCGATCATAACGGGCGTGGCGCCCACATGACAAATGACGGAAGCGCTTGCGGTATAGGTGTACGCAGGCACAATCACTTCATCGCCCGGGCCAACGCCCAGCACACGCAAAGCCATTTCGGCACAGGCCGTCTGCGAATTCAGACAAACGCATCGCTTGACACCCATATACTCTGCTAGTTGCCGCTCCAGCTCTTTCACGCGCGGCCCCGTTGTAATCCACCCGGAGCGAAGAGCATCGGCTACCTCGGCAATTTCCTCCTCAGTGATGTCTGGAGGAGAAAACAGTATGTTCATTTTCTTGGTCACGGCGTAACTCCAATGCTACTGAAACTCAGGGGTGTAGGTGGGCACAGCCTTTTGAAGCACACGCTTGATCTCATCGCGATCAAGCGGCAACGCTTGCTCAAGCTCATCGAGACGCACGTCTACGTCAGCAACTTCGGGACGAACCCCGTTGATAACCGTAATGGCCCCATTAGCTGTCGGCACCGTAGGCTCATCGTCCATATTGAGCTCTTCGTACAGTTTCTCGCCAGGGCGCAGACCCGTCACCTTGATTTCGATGTCCTCACCAACCGCCAGGCCCGACAAGCGAATCAGGTTCTCGGCGAGATCGTATATGCGCACCGGCTCCCCCATGTCGAGAACGAAAATCTCGCCGCCCTTGGCCAGGGCTCCCGCTGTAATAACGAGCCGCGCCGCTTCGGGAATGGTCATGAAGTACCGTGTTATATCTTGGTGGGTGAGAGTGATGGGACCGCCAGCCTTAAGCTGACGCTTGAACAGCGGAATAACAGACCCGTGCGACCCGAGCACGTTGCCGAAGCGAACCGATGCGAAAATCGTATCGGAGGACTGCGCGTAGTTCTGCACAATCATCTCGCACATGCGTTTGGTGGCGCCCATCACATTAGCGGGGTTCACCGCCTTGTCTGTGGAGATAAGAATGAAATGGGAGCACCCACGCTCATCGGCCATGCGGGCCACGTTCAACGTACCGAACACGTTGTTCTCGATGGCCTCGCGCGGATTCGATTCCATGAGCGGCACATGCTTATGGGCGGCAGCATGAAACACCACCTGGGGCTGATGACGATCGAACACTTCTTCCAGAGCCGGCATATGAGTGATCGAGCCAATTTCTGTCACAATTTCGATACCTGCCTCGCGAGCGCGACCCGATATCTCATGGTATAGCTCGTACACCGTGTTCTCGTAAATGTCAAACAGAACGATCTTGGCCGGTTTCGCAGGAAGCAATTGGCGCACCAACTCGCTGCCGATAGATCCGCCACCGCCCGTCACCAGCACCGTTGTTCCCGCCAGATAGGTACCCACCAACCCTTCATCAAGGGCCACCTCTTCGCGAGCCAAAAGGTCGGACACTTCCACATCGCGAATAGGAATCTTGCCAAGCTGTTCCTCGGGAATATCCTTAACCTTCTCGGGCAGCGTAAGTACCTTGCAACCTGTTTCCATACACAGGTCGTACACGCGGCGCTTTTCCCTCTGGGTACCCGACGGAATGGCTACGACAATTTGCTCAATAGACTGTTGCTTGCAAATGCGGGGAATGTCGCCGCAATCCCCCAGCACCTTCACACCGTGAATGCGCCGACCGATCTTGCTTCGGTTGTCGTCGACATAGCCTACGGGACATCCGACGATTTCGTCATTGCCCGCAAGCATACGACTCACTACCAGAGAGCCACTTTCCCCTGCGCCCATAATGAGCGTTCGAGCTTGACCCGGAGATTCCGCACCAAAGAAAGACCAGCTGCGTCCCTTGGAGTTCACTCGGATGGAAAAGCGCGTCATACCGCAAATGACCAGCAGAATGGCCCACGCGCAAATATATACGCGGAACGGCATACGGGCATCGAAAATCAGGGCACCAAGCACATCACCAACAGCAGAGCCCACAAGCGTGGCCACCACAATACGAGCCGCGTCATCCACGCTCGCATACTCCCAGAGGCTGTTGTACATGCGGAAAATGCCGAATACGACAACGTTCACCAGAGACAGCAGCGCCATCTGCCCAATGAAGAACGGCGAAGCCAGGTCGATCTCGCCCGCCTTGGTGCCCCATGCGGCAATGAGAAACGCGACAACCGTAGCCGCCACATCAAGTACAACTAGAGGCAGAGAACGCACAATGATGCGTCGCAGGGGATGTTTTGCCTTCACGAAACCAGCCTAACCTTCCAACTCGCCATGGGCGAAAACCACTTACTTGACCAACGCGATGCCCACTACGTTAGCCCTAGCGAGCTGGAGTTCCGAGAGAGCGTCTCGCAAGCAAGCTGCTTTGTCGTCCCAGGGCCGCACCACCACAACCGTGGCATCTGCGCCTCGCGCAATGCAAGCACCAGCTATCTCCTCGTTAAGCGAAGCGCAATCTTCAACCACCAAAGATTTAGAGGCAGCGCTTACCGAATTCGCGAGCTCGCCACTCGCTGCAGCACATGTACCGTCAACGGCCCGAACGATCAAAGACGAAATGTCTTTACGGGCTGGCCCGGAGATGGGAATTACGCAAACCGACTGCGGATCGGCGACGGAAAACTGAATGTTGGCCCACAGGCGCTCGCCATCCTTGGCAGTATTACCATCCATAAGCACCGGCAGATCGGTCACCTCCGCAATATCGGCTTTGCTCTTGATAGGGCGCCGCACGGAATCCATGAGCGCCAGTGCGCAAATTACCAGAAACAGGCCACCTACCAAGCCCACGGCAGCGTACTTCATCACGCCACTTGATGCACTAGAAGATGCCTGTTTCGCCTCGGAAATGGTGAAGACGCACGAACGCAATGCCGCCACGCGATCGGCAGTTGTCGTTCCAGAGGACACGGCACCACCATCCCCAATGACAGAGGCTTCCCCCGTCTGATCGACGGCGTTGAGATAGTTGTCTGCCTGTTCGTTCAACGACTCTTTGATGGCATCGGCGGTCTTTGCGGCCATATCGTTGGCGGCAGCCACAGCAGCCTCTTCGCTCCCGCCGGTCACCGTGAAAGTAATCGACTGCGTTGCAGGGTCAGACTTAGCCGTAGCGGCCGCATCATCGCCGAGGTTAGCCACCTGGTTCTGGGCAAGCGCGTCCATAAGGTTGGAAAGACTGGCGGTACCCAGCAGCGCCGTCGGATCTGTCACCGTCAGTGTGGAGGTAGCCGTGAAGTTCTGCGCCTTCATGTGATCGGACACATACATGTACCCACCCGCCAGCAACATGCAAGCGAGCGGCACCGCGATCACCCATTTTGCGTAATGCCGAATAATCAGCCACAAATCATGCAAAGTCAAAATATCCTCATTTCGTTAAAAGACGAACAGAGCCATTATAGTCCTCTTCCCCATCAGCGCAAATCGAACGGCCATCCGCGTGGTTTTCATCTGTTCTAAGCCGCGAATCTTTGATTACAGAAGAAACACAGTAGGCCAATGAAATCACCAGCAGGAATGACACCCGCATCATGGGCTCAGTTACGCCAACAACAAAATATGCACAAAGAGCTGCCGACAATACGCCAGATGACAGGTCGCTCCTATGCGCGAAAAGGGCATTTGCCGCCAAAATTAAAATGACAAAAAAAAGAAGCAGGCCGATCAAGCCGCCCTGAAACCAAACGTCTAAGTACATATTATGGGCGTGGTTGTAGTGCGTGACGCCAACATAGATCAAATCATTCCCTGAAACCCCATAACCAAAAAGGACATGATCGGCGTCAAAAAAGCTGAAGACTACATCCCAAATAGGCCCCCTTCCGGAAAGGGTAATACTTTTGTGCAAAACACTGGTAATAAAAGGCTCGAACCAATTCGTGACACGAAACACCACCACGAGCAAAAAGGCTGCAATGGAAGCTGCCAATGCAGTGAAACCGTTAAGCATGCGCCTACCAACACGCCAAACAATGCAAACAAGCGCAATGGCGTAGACCAGCGAAGCTATATACGTCGTTGTAGAATGCGCAAGAATAACTTGCAGCACAGACAGAGCTAATACCAACAACGAGCGTGCCATAAAGGCTCGCCCTCCGCTTAACCTATCAGCAAGAAGCGATGAGGAGACCGCGAGGAAACTAAGCTGGTAAGCAATGTTTCTATTTCCATAGAAGTAGACCTGGGGCTCATATACGCCTCCCGGATAAAGAACCATCGAAGCGACATTAACGAGCGACATTATTGAAACAATAAGGAGAACCCCAAGCAGCAACTCCCTCGGCCTTAATCGGCATACAGTGACCGTCAAAAGAACGGCGGCGACATAAGTCGCCCAGTCATAGAGCCAATCCATCTTTTTGCCGTCACAGACAATCGTGGACACCAGCATGGTCAGAGCTAAAGCGAACACAGAGAGAACGAAAGGGTCTCGCAGTTTTCCGCAAAGCAGAAAGAGGACGGCAACAAAGCCCACCGCAGCGAAACGCCACATCCTATAAACCTCGACAAGAGCACTATCTTGCCAATTGTACAAAATACTTGGACTGGGAGGCAGCATTGGCGCTATAAGCAACGCCACACACGCAATAAGCACCCAACTGTCAATTCGGCAAAGAACATTGACGGCGGCGGTTCTTACATTAAACACCTTCGACCACGTCTCCCAACCAACCACACCCACACATACCGTAGACAGATCATATCAGATGTTGTAGTTTTACTTTGCATGTGCTGGCGAAGCAACAGAAGATAAGAGGCAAAATGCTAAGAAAAGCAATTCGAAAGGTTATTCCACTTTCGATGAGAAAGCGCGCGAAACGACTGCTCGCACCCAAGAATGCAGGCTCATCTCAGAATTCCAGGCCACCGAAGCAGTCTCAGCCCTATCAGCTCAAGCATCAATACACCGTTATCTCCGCCGTGTATAACATGGAAGAATATCTTGACGACTACTTCACCAGCATTTTCGGCCAGTCCTGCAACACCGATGCCATTTCCGTCATCCTCGTTGATGACGGTTCGCAGGATCGATCTGCTGAAATCATTAGCAGTTGGCAACAACGCTACCAGAATCAAATAACCTACCTCAAGCAAGACAATGCCGGCCCGGGTGCAGCGAGAAATCGCGGCCTGAAAGAGGCGAAAACTGAATGGGTTACGTTCATTGATTCGGATGACAAGGTTGCGCCGAACTACTTCGAAGAAGTTGACAAGTCCATTGTCAACCACCCCCACGCTGTCATGGCTACCTGTCATCTGTTCTACTGGCGCATGTCGGACGACAGCGTGCAAGAAAAAAGCCTCATTATGAGGCACTTCAACAAGAGGGAAAACATCTATTACGCCGTGGGCGACGAGCAGATGCCTCCTATTTTCTTCATGAATGCAACTTTCTTTAAGACCGACCTTATTCGCCAGAACAACCTATCCATAGACGAACGGCTGCGTCCCAATTTCGAAGATGGAAAATTTCTGGCGCAATACCTCCTTAATGCCAATGATGGACTCGTTGGCTACCTTGACAAAGCTCACTACTATTATCGAAAACGCGCCGACCAATCATCACTCATCGACAAATCTTGGGAAGACCCTCGAAAGTATCTGCTCGTACCCAAGATTGGCTACCTGGAAATTCTGCGGTACGCTAAAGACAAATGCGGCTACGTTCCCCTCAATATCCAGAAAACCATCTTGCAAGATCTTTCCTGGTTCTTCAAAGAGCTCGAGAACCACCCTGCCCACTGCGCAAAAATCGGTACCGCTGAGGACCAGAAAAACTTTTTGGACAGTCTTCGTGAGATCTTCTCATTCATAAGTGTTGACGCACTTTTCTCGATGCCCTCGGCATTTTTGGCTTTCCGCAGAAAAGCGGGAATCGCCAGTACGTTCATGGGCCAAGAGCCGCCCTTCATGCTTTGCAAGCTAAAAACGCTCGACCCCAACACGAGACAGCTTCTTGTCGAGACTTACGACCCGCGTGTAACGTTTTATTTTGATGGCTCAAAGTCAACGCCTCTCGATGTTAAGCGGGCTGATGTTAAGTTATGCGGAATGACCTTTTATCACCGTTACGAGATATGGCTCGAATACCCTGAGGGCACCCAGAAGTTCTCCTATCGCATGCCAAGCGGCCTGGAGGTGAGACTTGATGTGCGAGAAAAGAAAACGTTCAGCCGCAGTATCGGTATGAATCGCCTCGTGAGATTTTTTACCAAAAACTGGGATCAATATCCGCAAGATGCTGCCAACACTTGGCTCCTCATGGACCGGGACATCAGCGCGGACGATAACGCAGAACACCTCTATCGTTATCTGAAAGAAAATCATCCAGAGCAAAGCATCGTCTTTGCACTCCGGAGCACTTCAAAAGATTGGTCGCGTCTTAAAGCCGAGGGGTTCAACCTTATCGACTTTGGCTCTCCCGAGTTCGAAGAAACCCTAAGAGGCGTATCGATGATCCTTAGCTCGCAAGCTGACGATTACGTTCACTCATATTTCGGCGACTCTTATCTCAATTCGAAAAAGTTCGTCTTCTTGCAGCACGGCATAATCATGAACGACCTGTCGTCCTGGCTCAACAGCTTTGTCCCCTCGCTCATGCTCACATCGACCCCCCAGGAAGCGAGCTACCTCGCGTCTGATGGAAGTACCTGCATTTACACTTCCCGACAAGTCGCCCTTACGGGACTCCCCAGACACGATCGGCTCATCAAGAAACGGAGCGAGCACGAGGCCCACGGAGGGCGATCTACCATCCTCGTTCTTCCCACATGGCGTCGCTATTTAAGTGGAAGGCGAGTTGGGCCCAGCAGCGTCATGGAGCTCTCGCCAGCGTTCAGCACTTCTGACTACAAACAAGCTTGGGAAAAACTTCTGAACTCCGCCAGGCTTAAGCAAATAGCCGACAAGCACGATGCACAGATTGTGCTTTTTCCCCATCCTAATGTTCTTCCCTACCTTAAGGCAGGTGCGATAGACGTTCCATCCTACATCGAAATTGGCTCGCAGGATAAGCGATCACTTCAAGACTATGTCGCAGAAGCGCAGGTCTGCATCACCGACTATTCCTCGGCCTCTCTCGACGCCTCTTTGGCCGGAGTGCCAGTAATCTATTACCAATTCGATAAAAAAGCTTTCTTCAGTGGTGATCACGGGATTGAAACCGGCTATTTCGATTTCGATCGAGACGGCTTCGGTCCAGTTGTGAGCGAAGTCGACCAATGTCTCAACGCCCTTGAGGCCATTGCAGCGCAAGACTTCTCAATGGCACAACCTTACATGGAACGAGCCGAAGCAACATTCACCATGGCCGACGGCCATTGCTGTGAGCGAGTGTACGAGGCAATCGTAAATCTTGGGTAGCGCCCTTATTTGTCTGCCGCGAAAGCTTTCTTAATCTTTCGCGGCAGACGCAGCATCGCTCGCCCCAGTTTGTAGACCCATTCGACCTTAGAAAATTTGCGCCGTAGTTGATCGTACTCCCTCCTCTTCCGCTGCAACTGCGTGTCCAAAGCTTTGTTCCGTCTCCTTTCCTCTCTCATCTTTTGACGAAAATCGAGTTTCTTTGCCCCCTCTGCCTCCAGATCGCGAGCGGCCGTATACAGCATATGCGCCATAAAATCCGATTCGCTATCTGAAAGAAGTTGTGCGACGAACACGTTGTACCAAGGAGTGTAATAGTAGCCTTCGGGACGCACCCGGAGATCCAACTGGCGGACCATGTTGTCCCTCGCAAACTGATAACATGCAGCAAAAGCGGTAGCTGTAGATACATTGCGAAAACAGTGGCGCATCACCCCCAGTACCTTACAAACAAAGCTGCGCTCAGAACAACCCAGATCGGTACCTATCTCTTCCCACACGCTCATCCACGCACGCAACGGATCCACAGCTGATTCAGCCAACGTTCCGACCAGGCTATCAGGACGATCGATTCTGTAGAAAACGAGCGGCTCCTTCACAACAGTGATGCGCTGCGCAAGCCAGAGCGCCATAGCGCAGATATGAACGTCTTCCCCGTTTCTGGTGTGCCCGTATTCCAAATGGTGATCGCGCAGGAATGAGAGGCGAAACATTTTGTTGAACATCATGATGGTAGTGAAGCTGAATATATGATCCGCATTCGTATATCGATTGAATGGCATTACCTCAGGAATGCGCTTCACTTCAAGGTATCCCGGCGAAGGCACCGTCAGCCCAAGACCTTCATAAAAGCGCTCTCCAGCACATACGCATATATCTGCATCGTCTGCTTTGCATTGGGCGTACATTTTCTCCAAGGCATTGGCAGCCAAATAGTCATCGGAATCGCAAAAAACGATGTACTCGCCTCTGGCGTGCTTCATTCCGTTGTTACGTGCCACGCCAGCGAAAGAGTTACTCTGAGTGAGGACTTTAATGCGAACATCAACCGATGCATACCTCTCCAATACCCCCAATGAACCATCAGTGGAGCCATCGTCCACACAGATGATCTCAATCTCGTTTAACGACTGGCCAAGCAGACTATCGAGACACTCGGGCAGGTACCGCTCTGTGTTGTAAACAGGAACCACTACCGAAACAACTGGTTGAGAGGACGGATCCATCATGCAAACACCTTCTCGGTCAAAGTAAGATTTCAGACGATTGCTGATCAAGTATACCGCTTCGTACTGCCGTTCCGGACAGAGAAACTCCAGCGGAATATGCGACGTTCAAATCAGAGTGTTTTTCCGCTATCATACATAAGGTTTGTCTCACCGAGTGAAAGCGTTGCCCTATGGTCTTTTCCAGCTCTGTGTTTCTCTTCGCCTTCCTGCCGGCGTTTCTGGCAGTGTACTTCCTCATGCCGAAACGGGCGGCGAAGAACATCGTGCTTTTGGCCTTCTCGCTTTTGTTCTACGCCTGGGGCGAGCCGGTCTACGTGTGGCTGATGGTCTTCTCCATCGGCTTCAACTGGGCCTTCGGCTTCGCCATCTCAAAGAGCGCGACCCCTCCCCTGCGCAAGTTCCTGCTCGTCGCCGACCTCTTCCTGAACCTGCTCATCCTGGGCTTCTACAAGTACCAGGGCTTTCTGGCCGAGAACGTCAACCGCGCCATCGGCGAGGAGTTCATCGCCGAGCTTAACCTGGCGCTGCCCATCGGAATCTCGTTCTTCACCCTGCAGGCCATCACCTACGTGGTGGACGTGTACCGCGGCCAGGTGAAGGCGCAGAAGAACCCGCTGTATCTGGGCATGTACATCGCCATGTTCCCGCAGCTGGTGGCCGGCCCCATCGTGCGTTACTCCGACATCGAGGCCGAGATCGACAACCGCCGGGCCACCCTGGCCGGCTTCGCCCAGGGGCTGCGCCTGTTCTGCGTGGGTCTCGGCAAGAAGGTGCTTTTGGCCAACACCGCCGGCACGCTGGCCGACTCGCTTTTGCCCCGCGAGGCGGCCGAGATCGGCTTCGTGGGCTGCTTCTCGGGCGTGGCCGCCTACACCTTCCAGATCTACTTCGACTTCTCGGGCTACTCCGACATGGCCATCGGCCTCGGCAAGATGATGGGCTTCGACTACCCGCGCAACTTCAACTACCCCTACACCTCCAAGTCGGCCACGGAGTTCTGGCGCCGCTGGCACATGTCGCTCGGCGGCTTCTTCCGCGACTACGTGTACATCCCGCTCGGCGGCAACCGCGTGTCCACCCCGCGGTTCGTCCTGAACACCATGATCGTGTGGGGCCTCACCGGCATCTGGCACGGCGCGGCGTGGAACTTCGTGCTGTGGGGCCTGTACTGGGGCGTCCTCATCTTGCTGGAGAAGTTCTTCATTATGAAGGTGCTCGACCGGCTGCCCGGCTTCGTGAGCCACATCTGGTGCGCCGTGCTGTTCTTCTTCGGCTGGCTGCTGTTCGCCGTCACGGGGCTCTCGAACGTGGCCGAGTGGTTCTGCGCCATGTTCGGCGCCTACGGCTTCACGGGCACGAGCACGCTCTGGGAGCTCCAGTCGTGGAGCTACGTGAGCCTCATTCCCATCTTCATCGTGGGGTCGCTGCCCTGGGCGCCGTGGCTGCGCAAGAAGCTTCAGGCCTGGGCCGAGGGCGACCCGCGCCGCGCCGTCATGGCCGCGCCCGCCAAGGGCAACGAGGCCGTGCCGCCCTGCCAGGCCGAGCTAGCCGCTCCGGCGGCCTCCCCCGCCCGGGCCCGCGCCGTCCTGGCCGTGAACATCGCCGTGGACGTGGCGCTTCTGGCCGTGCTGGTGCTGTCGGCCATGTCCGTAGTCTCCAGCTCCTACAACCCGTTCATCTACTTCCAGTTCTAGGGGGCAGCCATGAAAGTACGGAATGCCATTGTCGCTACAGTTTTCTGCCTGTTCCTGCTGGGCCCGATGACCCTTTGGGTGGCGCAGACGCACTGGAAGCTCGATTTGCCCAGCGACCTTACGGCCGAAGACTCCACCTATCTTTCGGGCGGCTATGAAGAGGTCGATCTTCTGGAACATTTTTCCCTGAAAGGCTTCTCGGCCGAGAAGTTTCAAGATGACCTGAACACCACCGTCGAGAACAGCATCCCCTATCGCGCCGTCATTCTTCTTCAGAACGCCGCGATGCAGCGGAGCGCCATTGCAGCTTCGAACGCCCTCTTCCGGTTCGAGGCGTATCCCACCTTCTTCGGCAGCGAGCAGATCTACCTGCCCGCCAGCGACGCCTTGGCCAAGATACCCGAGCATGCAAAGAAAAGCAAAACAAAATCGACCGAGGAGTTCGTCGATGGCCTCATCGCCACGGCGAACGCCAACCCCGACAAGCAGTTCTACATGATCGTTGCAGATCAATCAGATACCTCGAATGCCAATCCCGCAGCGTTCCTTGTCTCTCAACGTTATTCAACTGATGATTGCGTGAAGGTACTCGAGCGAGCCGTGGCCGAGGCCTCCAACGTTCGGCTGGTCAGCATCCGCTACGATCAGCCCGAGGAGTACTATCGCGATTTCTACCGTTCCGACCACCATTGGAACGGCTATGGCGCCCTTCGCGCCTACAACGCCTTGCAAGAGGTCGCCGGCCTCTCCAACCGTCGCGACAACGACGCGGAAACCGTCGATTTTCCCGGCATCATTACCAACGGATCTTACGCCCGCAAAGGCCTCATGCTCATCAACGAATCGGCTCGGGAACCTCAGCTCGACCTAACGGGCATCGAGGCAACCGGTCCGCGCATCCCGCCCATCGTTGAGCCCGATGGGCCCTCCCTCATCCACGACGACGCCATGGGATCAGTGTTCGACTTCTATTCCACATGGTACGGGTCTACCAACGTAACTGCCGATCTAACCGTTACAAACTCCACTCCCACCACCGATCAAAAGGCCCTTATTGCCATGGATTCGTTCGGCGATGCCTTTCACTGGCTAGTCGCCCAAGACTATCGTGACAGCCAATGCGTTCTCGATTTGAAGAACGACAACGAAGGACCGGAGACCCTTCAGGGCCGCATCGACGATTCCGGCGCCGATGCCATCTACTTCATCGGCAATCCCCTGGCTTACGCCCGCGTCACGAGCACGCACCCCCAGTACTTTGATCGCCCCTAGCTTCGGGAGCTTGGCGATCAACCCAGCGACCGATGCGTGCCTTCATCTCATCGAAGACACGTTGAGGCCCATCAGACATGCTGAGCAGCAACGCAAGAACCGTTCCCAGCAACATGAGAGCTGCCACTGCTCCAACGGGAGGCAGCAAGGCGAAGACATTCTGGGTGAACCTGACAGAACTTAATGCGTAGTAAACAAACGGGTGCAAAACATAGATCTGGAGCGAGCGCGCGCCCGCATTAGTAAGCATCGGCACGCGTCCCGTCGGCAGAAGAATAAAAAGAGCGACGCCAATAACCGCGATGGCAGCATAGGACAACAACCGCAGCAGCATACAGACAATCAGAGGCAAATCGAGCCCCGACGCGGACAGCATGTCCGCGTAAGAACACTTTCCATAAAACATATTGAGGAAGAATTCCAATTTTTTGAGTCCGCAAAACTGGAAAAACATGATTGCAGCAGCAATTGTTATCACCGCCGCCCCCGCAACAAACCGACGGTGAGCCAGGTTGCCTCCCTTCATGCGGGCAATAATGGTGTCTGGCGAAAGATAGAAACCTGCCAAGAATACCGGCAGGAATGTAACAGCCCGCGATGCTGAAAGCATATTGGTACCATCAACCAACCCCGCAAGCACGGAAATTGCCAGACCCCCCCAGAGCCACGACGGGCCTAAGCCGCACGAAGAAGGGAACGCCCAACACGTAAAAACCCGCAACCATCAAATACCAGGGAATGCGTCCGTTGAGCGTTAGGTAATTGAAGGAAACATGCGCCCCCAAAAGACACTTCTCAACCATAAGCCCCGTATACAGCAGAAAGCAAATGGCGAAGTAGAACAGAGGCACTTCAGCCCGGAAACGGCCCTGTCTGAAGACACCCTTACTGAACAGCCCAGTCACGAAGATGAAGAGAGGCATATGAAACATATAGATGAAATCGAGAACACGAAAACCCGCCAAACCCTCGCTTCCCAACCGAGCACATGGTTCGAGCAAATGCCCGATAACCACCAGAATGATCAACACGCCTTTCAAATTGTCGAAATATGCCAAACGCTCCTTAGTCACCGGATCCCCTTACACTCAGTTTATCCCATGCAATGATAAGTAATGCGAGCCAACAATGCTATCATCTCTCCCCAGAAACGTCATAACGCTGAAAGTGAAAAACCGGCGTCGAAAGGCAACTGGGCTATTTTCCCTCGACACAAGTAAGGCAACGCAATGAATCTTCGCAACCGCGCCTATGCCCTCACATTGCGCTGGGCTCTCAGGAACTCGAACTCCGGCTTGACTGACGTGGAGCGATATCGCCTTGTGGCTCAATCCCTCAGGAAGCTTGGGCTCAGCGACGACGGTCGCACCGTTACCGATTACTATTTCGAAAACGATGTGGAAGATAACACCATCATGCTGGTGGGTCTCGGATCGTCCGTTCGGGGAAATCTCTTTTACCTTTTGGAGGAGCTCAATAGCTCCGAGCGGTTTGAGGACTACCGCATCTACGTAAAGGCCTCTCCGGAAACCATCGACCATCTTCGTGAGCTCATTGACCGGTACAACTGGCACCGTACCACGCCCGTTGCCGACCCTGTGGAATACGACCAGCTGCTCGCCCGCGTCAAATACGTTCTCACCGAGGTCAACATGCCCACCAGCTGGGTAAAAAAGCCCGACCAAGTTTACATTAATATCTGGCATGGCACGCCGCTGAAAAACCTCGGCAGTGACAAGCACGCTCGTAACAATCATCTGTCGGGGGTAAAGCAGAGGGACTTCGTCAACGCCGATTACCTTCTCTACCCCAACTACTACACCAAAGACCATATGGCCGAGGCCTATCGCGTGGGCAATCTCTTGCAGGGCAATGCCCTCATGTTGGGATACCCGCGTACGGGAGGCATGCTGCAGGCAGCAGAAGAAACATGCGAGGCTCTACGGGAACAACTTGCCCCCAACGGCGAGACGGTTTTCGCCTACATGCCAACCTGGAAAGACTACCTTAAACCCGAGCAGGTTGTCTCCGAATGCATCGAGTTGCTTGAATACCTCGATGGGCATCTGAGCAACGACCAGATTTTGTACGTTAACCTGCACCATAAGATAAACGACTCGGTGGATTACGATCGCTTTGAACATATTCGACAATTCCCCGCAACCTTAGACACCTACCAGGTGCTTGCTGTCGCCGACGCTCTCATTTCCGATTATTCGAGCGTTTTCTTCGATTACCTTGCCACCGGCCGCCACATCATCCTCTATTGCCCCGATCTCTCCCTCTACGAGAAGAAGCGCGGGATGTATCTCGACATCACCAACCTGCCCTTCGATATCGCCCATACAAAAGAGGCGGTTTTCGAAGCACTTTCACAGGGCAAGACCTACGACGACGGCAATGCTCGGGAATCATTCTGCCCCTTTGACACCCCGGAAAACACACGGAAGCTGTGCAGCCTGTTCCAGGAAACCCCCGATTCCGATCTCGCCATCGAAACCCTGCAGTCAGAGGGTGCGCCCAACATGTTGATATTCGCGGAAACGTGCGACGATCACCTCCAAACCGCCTTGCTCCAGCAGTTAGTGAGTCACCGGGACAGTGCTCATTGCAATCTTTTCGTCGGATGCGACAAGCGGGCCGTGAGCCAAAATCGAAAGACAGCCTATCCGCTTCTCTTCAACGTACCCGTCATCGGCATCGATCCGGAAATTCGACTCAGCAACGCAGGAAAAAAGATCAGGCAACTTGCAACATTGCGCCTGCTGCCCTTCTCCGTTGCCATGCGCTATCTCCAACAAGAATATCGTTTAGCGGCAGAGCGCATGTGGGGACGGATGCCCTTTTCCCTCGTCCTTGCCCTCGATGTTCGCAACATCGACATCCTCCTGGCCCTTGCCTGCGCCCCCTATCCATTGCACATCTTCTTCACCGATGAGCTTAAGCACGTATTGAGCGATGAAGGGGACGGGTTCTCGTCCGATGCCGTAGCCTATTGCCTTCGTCATTGCGAAAAGGTGTTTGTCGATAGCCCCCGGGATGCCGAGATCATTCGAGAAATCGGCAGCGCAGTC
>OFGH01000884.1_pt1 | contig 23213 bp, 17 predicted proteins | sample 1521721 | NCBI WGS metagenome assembly OFGH01 (sample SAMEA3504132, study PRJEB24116) | mouse gut metagenome | biome: mouse gut; feature: mouse-associated habitat; material: faeces | place: Denmark | collected 2011
CAAAGAAACTGGAGTATCAGGACAACTGCGACCGCAATGCTGTGGAGGGTGTTTTTGGGACGGTCAAGACCGCTTACGGCCTGGACCGCGTCATGGCACGCCTACAGGAAACCGCTGTCTGTGTGATTGGCGTTGCACTGCTGCTCTCAAACCTTTCCTTATCCCTGAGGGCCGCTCTCGCTCTGTTTTGCCTTATGCTTCTGCTGTTTGTCTTGCCGAGGTTGCGGAGCAGAGCCTATTTATACTCTCTGCTGGTAATAATCGTTGCACTGCCTACAACATAGCGCAACCGTTCATTACCGGCTTCGAGAAGGATGATTGCATCATCTTCTGCCACATGCTCCTGAAGTCCCTCAATGAACTCATCATAAGAACTTTCATCACTGTCTTCATCTCCAATTTCGTCCACAATAGCATCACGCACTCCACAAATGCTGCCATAGGCCCCAAATCCGAAGACCTGCTTCCCGGCATCATTTTTTCCTCCCATACATCGATGGATGACCATGAACCGTATACACGCTCCATAAAGTTACGGAACGCATCCGGATCTTTCACCTGAAAATAATTGGTACGGATGCTACAAGTATATTCATAAGGTAGGCATCGCCACGCCATACTCGCTTCCGCAAGCGGTCTTGGCGACACCCCCTCCCGAACCGGACTTATACCTCTCGATGTATCCGGCTCTCTATTTGTCTATAAATCCGGAAGATTTTATTGCTTGGTTTTTGCGTAGCACTCGGGGCAGAGAGCAATCGACTTGCGCCGCATCTGCATCATTTTCAGTTCCAGTTCGTTCCTACCCCTCAAATCTTTCAGCCGCCGTACATGGTGCATATGGATTTTTTTGGTTTCAGCTCCGCACAGTTCGCAAATACCAGCTCTCAGCCGTCTTGCAAGGCTGTTCGGCTTGTCATATTTCACATACTGCGGAAGAACATCGGCGGTCAAAGACGGAAGGTCTTTCTTTTTAGTGAAGCCATCATGATAAAACTCGCACTGCTTGGGGCCGTCCTTGGTCGTGTAGGGAATGGAAATCACACCATCCCGTTCATACTTTTGGCGGATTTTGCGGCGGGTAGTATTGCCCTTTGCAGCTAATGTTTTGAGAAAACTGCCTCTCATGATGAACGCAAAGTTGTTGAGTACTGATACGTTTTCTGCCATGGAGTAGAAGTTGTACAGTCCCCGAATTTCTGCGTTGAACTGGCTGATGATTGCGATTGCGTCCTTGTGCATAAGTTTCCCTCGATGAAGCGGTTTCCACCGCTCCTTACCGTCAGCGTCCGTGACGATTTTGAACGCATGGTACTCTTTCAGCTTCTGAACCCATTTGTCATGAGGTACATACAACGCCACTTTTCCATACCACATCCTGCGCAATACTCCACTGCTGTCCCGCTTTGCATCCTTGCTTCTGCGAACTGTGAACTGGTAGCCCAGGTAGTCAATCAATCCGCTGGAATGGGTGACTTTTGTCTTTTCTTCGGACAGGGTGAGCTTTAGAGTGTTTGCCAGGAAGTCCCGGACATCTGCCTTTACCTGCTCTGCGTCTTTGCGGGAGCCAATGATACCCACCACAAAATCGTCCGCGTAGCGGTTGAAGCGCAGGCTTTTGTAACCGGGGTCGGATGGAGTGTAATATGAGGTGGCCAACAGATTTTGCTGTGCTGCCTTAAAGCTCTGAACCACATCCTTCGTGTGGGGTTGGCTCAGCAGCTCTTTTTGCGTCACATAGTTCCAACGTGCCCGCCCATATTCCTTACTTGCCTTTCGCTTACTGGTCCCTACCTTGAACTGCTTCTGGTAATTTTCCAGGTAAGTGTCCAGCTCGCTCAGATAGATATTGGCAAGAATGGGACTGACTCCTGAGCCTTGCGGAGTGCCTGAGTAGGTATGGTGATAGGTCCACTGTTCCATGTACCCGGCCTTCAGCATTTTCCACATAAGAGCAATAAAGTGCTCGTCTTTGATGCGGCGGCGCAGGATGTCAATGAGAACATGGTGGTCAAAGCTGTCAAAGCAGGCCTTGATGTCACCTTCAATGACCCACTGGACCCCAGAAAAGGTTGTCTTGATTTCGGACAGTGCCGTGTGGCAAGAGCGCTTTGGGCGGAAGCCGTGGGAATAACATGAGAATGTAGGTTCGTAGATTGCTTCCAGAATCATACGGACGACCTCCTGCACCAGTTTGTCGTCTGTGGACGGAATACCCAGCGGACGTGTTTTGCTTGGGTTGCTTTTCTTGGGGATGTTTTCACGCCTGGCCGGGTTCGGCTGGTACGAGCGGTCTTTCAGGCTGGCAATGATACGCTCAATGCGTCCCACCGTCATGTCGTCGAGGGTCATTCCATCTGTGCCCGCTGTCATACTGCCCTGGGATTTGGCAATATTCTGGTAGGCCAACAGATAGAATTCGGGATTGTAGAGATTGCGGTATAACCGCTCAAACACATATCCCTTTTGGGTCGCTTTTTCTTCCAGATTTTTCAGCACAGAAATTGGATTTCTCATGATGTCTCACACACCTTTCTTCTTTTTGTACTGAAAGACAAACTGTTCCCCTTCGCCTTGTGGACGGCTTTCCCGTCCTCTGACTACTATGGGAACTCTGTTGCCATGGCGGATATTCAGAGCCACATTTTTCATAGCGCTCATAGCCGCGAATGGGCGGCGTTCCGCTTTAGGCAATCCCCGTTTAGTACGATAGAAATGAGCGTTCTGTATTCTCGGAATGCGTCGTTCGCCGTTTTCCACTGTCCCGTGGCTGGGTCTGCCTTGAGCATATCGCAATGATGTGTCGAAGAGCCACCACTGCCAAGGCACCTGCGAGTTTAGCTTTCATACGCAGGGAACTACGTTAGGCCCGACCTCCGGCTGACGTTCAAGCAATCCAGCTTTCATCCTTATATACAGATTTTTGTCCCTTTGCGCTGATATTTGGAAAGCTCAAATACCCCGCATACTCCGACATGCTACACTCCCCGTCAGGTTTCCCTTTTCGGATAAGTCGGGGGACAACAGGCTGCGGTCTGAGGACCGCATTATGCTTTTACCTGCCGCTTGCTCACAGCGGCATTTCTATCGCCCACGAGCAGCAATTGTGCCGCTCTTACGGGCGCACCTCCACGATGTAGGTGCCGGCAGTCAACCCGGTCCAGATGGCGGTCCCATTTTTTCCGGTGACCTTCGTGCCGATGACAGTGCCGCCCGTGCCGGAAGTGCCGCCCAAAAAGCGGAGCTGGAAGGTACAGCCGGGGAGGGCCTCATGGGTCACGCTGTCGTACTTTTCCACCACAATGGCGTTTAACGGCTCGTTGAAAAAAGTGAGTGTCTTGCTCTCGCCGCCGTGGAGGATCACCTTCTGGGTGAGAGGTTCCTTCATCTGGAAGCCGGGAGCAGGCTCCACCTCGGTGACGGTGTATTCTCCGGGGTACAGCTTCTTTCCTTTCTCGTGGAGCTTGATCTGGCCGCTGGCGTCGGTGACGAAGATACCGAAGTCCATGGAGGCGGGAGCGCCCGCGGCTTCACCGTTGGACGTATAAGTCACACGGAACTTGGCCCCCTCAATGGGAGCGCCGGCCACGCTGTCCTCCTTGAAGATGGTCAGCTCCGGGGTCTTGTGGTTGCGGAACACCACCGTCTTTTCATCGCCGGGATTCAGGGAGATGGTCTGCACCCGGTCGGCGTCCTTGTCCGGCAGGTAGTAGGGGGCGGGGACGGACTTCTCCGTGATGCGGTAGGTTCCGGGGTCAACACGCAGAGCCACTGTGCCGTCCGCGCCGGTGGTCCAGTCATCCTTGTAGTCGCTGTCGATCCCCTCCACGGTGAGGACGGTGCCGGGGACAGGCACTCCGGTATCGGCGTCAATCTTGGAGAGGGTCAGCAGGGGCTTCTTGCTGTTTTTGAAGATCAGGGTCTTTTCATCGCCGCCGTTCAGGCTGATGGTCTGGGTCCGGTCGGCCTCGTCCTCCGGCAGACAGTAGGGGTCCGGGACGGACTTCTCCGTGACCCGGTAGCTGCCGGGGGCGACGCGCAGAGTGGCGAAGCCGTCCGCCTCGGTGGTCACATCCTGGCGGTAGTCGCTGTCGATGCCCTCCACGGTGAACACCGTGCCGGGAATGGGGGTGTTGGCTCCCTGCTCTACCTTGGAGATTTTCAGGACAGGCTGCTTCAGGTTGTCAAAGACCAGCTCCTTGCTGTCTCCGGCCCCCAGCCAGATCGTCTGGGTGGGTTCGTCTCCCACCACATAGGGATCAGGGACGGACTTTTCCGTCACCTCGTAGCTGTCCACGGGAATCGCTGTCAGCGTGGCTCTGCCATCCGGTCCGGTAGTCACATCGTCATGGTAGCCGTAATGGATGCCCCGAATTTCAAAATGGGTGTTGGGGATTACATCCCCGGTCTGCGCGTCCCGCTTGAGAATGGTGAGGCTTGGCAGCCGTTTGTCGGAGGCCGTCACAGTCACCGTTCCGCCGCCGTTGATGGTGGCCTGATCCACATGGGCGATCACCGGCTCGGTAAGGGTGGCCCAGGGAGCCGGTACGGACACCTCCACGAAGGCGTACATCCCCTCGGTCACATCGGTGACAGTGATGGAGCCGTCCGCTTTGGTGGCCTCCGTGCCGATGATCTGACCGTCACGCACAATGTTAAAAACAGCACCGGGGAGGGGATTGCCGCTGTCATCCAGTTTGATGAGCCTGACCTTTACCTTGGCGTCATTCTCGAACACCAGAGCAATGTCAGTTTTGCCGTCCCAGACAAAGGTCTGCTTGGTTTTATTGACATCCGGGCTTTTGGTGTAGCCCTCCGGGGGAGTGACCTCCTCGGCGGTGTAACTGCCCAAGGGCATATCCTTCCAGGGCACGTCCGTCAGGTAGCCGCCCGCGCCGGTGATGAAAGTTCCAGTAAAATCGTTGTCCACACCCTCGATTTTAATGACCGCCCCGGCGAGGCCCTTGGTGGGATCGTCCGCGTCTACTTTGCGGATACTGCCCTCACCGGTGATCTCAGGGGTATCACTAAACGTAACAGTTACAATTTTGTTGGCTCCATTGGGCAGAACGACATACTGGGGGCCCGCGTTGTCGATCTCATAACCCTCCGGGGCTTCCAATTCCGTCACGGCGTAGGTGCCCGCTTCCAGCTTGGATACGGTAACAGTGCCGTCGCTGCCTGTCACCACTTCCTTGGAGTAGGCACCATTTTCGGAGGCTACCTTGAACCGCGCCCCCGACAGGCCCTTGTTGGGATTCGTGCTGTCTACCTTTTTGATGATCAGGTCATACAGCTCACGGGTCACGGTCAGTTCACCGATCATGATGGCCTGCACATCATTTGCCGGATGGTAGCTGGAGCCGGGACCGGCATATGCGTATTCATAAACGGCGCAGTCGCCCCATACGCCCTGCGCGCCCAGGTCGAGGATATACTGCGCCCGGTCCCGGAACGATCTGCCGTCCATAGTCTCGTCAATACTGGAATAATTGGTGTGTTCCAGATTGTTGTAGACGCACAGCAGTTCCTCAGCGCAGGCAACCACGGGGTCGGACAGCAGACCGGCCTTGTACCGCCAGACGACAGCCTGCGTCCAGGAGTTCATGGTCCAGGTGTAGTCGCTGTTCCACACATCGTCCACACCCAGGGCCTTGGCCTGATCGGTGAAGACGCCGGTGGAGTGGGCGTAGAAGTACGCCATCATGGTTTTGACGGTGGGGTCGTTGACCGGCTCGGGACTCCCCCAGGTGTGGCCCTCCAGTGACCAGCCCATGCCCTTGCCCTTCTCGGCACAGAAGCCCATGGTGCTCTTTCCGTTGAGTCCAAAGTGCATCTGGTGCAGATGGCAGGTACCCAGAGCCGGGGACTCATACTTAACCCCATTGTGGGTGCAGTCGTCCATCTTGATGGTGTCCGGCGTGGCGGCGAGGGCTGTGCCGGGGAGCAGGCCCAGCACGCAGACCAGGGCCAGCAGAGCCGCGATCAGGCGGGTTCGGGGAAAATGGAACTTTTTCATAGCTTGTCAGCCTCCTTTTTGACAGAAAACGGCCCTCCAGCTTGCGCTGGAAGGCCGTTTTGGTTTTATTTTCGCTTACGCATAAAAATTGACGCTGTTTGGGATTCCGACGAACATATAGCAGTAGGTGATGCCGTCGTACTGGGTCACACCCACGCCGATGCAGTCGCATCTTGAGTCGATCATGGTCTCGAAGTGACCGGGAGAGTTGATCCAGTTGTCGACGGCGCGCCGGGCGGCGTCGTCTGTGCCGGTGAACACGGTGAGGTTGTCACCGAAACCGTAGGGGTAGCCGGCGTCAGCGGCGGCTTGGCCCTCCTCTGCGGCGTGATGCCAGGTGTAGCGCCGGTCGGAGCAGGCTTGGGCGGCGGTCATCAGGGCCTCGTTGACCGGCAGCTCCGACACGCCGTTGGCCTTGCGGGTCTGGTTGATCAGCCGGATCATCTCCTGCCGGATCTCCAGGTTGTCCGTCAGGCTGGCGCTGTCCATGCTGGCGGGAGCTTCCGGCGCGGCGGGGGCGGCGGAGCCGACCGTCAGCGTCATGCTCCCGCATTCCCCGGCGCTGTTGGATGCGGTGATCTCCGCGGCCCCCGCCCCCTTTGCGACAGCCACCCAGAAGGTCAGCACCTGCTCCACCGCTACCGTGTCCGGGTCGCTGGAGGTGACGGTGTAGTCGATCCCGCTGGGGCCGATGATCAGGCCGCTTCGCTCTCCTACCTCCAGGGTACTGCCCTTGTAGCTGCTCACCCGGATGGGTTCGTTGGGCGCTTCCGCTGCCGCGGCGGGGACGGTGAGCCCAATGATGAGGGTGGCTGCCGTCAATGCGGCGGCAATGCGCTTTTTCATGCTGGTCATACTTTTTTCCTCCTGTATTCCGTATTTTTTGGTGCTTTTGCAAGCAATACAATATCGGAACGGAAGTCAAAAGTCGAGAAGAAAATGCGGTCTAAAACGGAAAAATTCGAGAGTGAAAACAAAGCATTTTACATAGTGTTCATGAGAGGGTTTTGGGAATGCGGTCTATTTTCTAATCACATAATTAGCCACAGACAGACGTGGAACACGTGGAAACACTATTTTTAAAAAATGCAAGAAAGCAATTGGAACGGAGCGAAAACGGCTATAAACTATCAAAAATTGTCCAAAATTCTTTGTAGACTTCTTCGGATATGGAGACGCAGTATCTGAAAGCCAAGAGCAGACCACATCTGCAGTCTGCTCTTGGCTTTTTACTGGGCAATTATTTTGTTATACATAGAAGTTGACGTTCTTAGGAATCCCGATTTAGACGCTAAATGATACCAAGGGTCTTGGTGTGATAAAGCGTCTGTGTACCTTCGAATTTCTTAAAAGGATTGGCTAGAATATTCTACTCTACAACTTTGTCAGTGCAGCTGTTTTTGGCAAAGATACTGTTTTTCTTTTTCGCTGTCAGGCCAACAAAGTGGCGGCCCCCAAATAAGTTTAGATAAACAATTAGGTCAAAAAACTCTCCTGCTCAATAGTAACACCAAGATTCAAAATCTCACGAATTGCGTCCTCAAACACAGGATATGTCCCCTCTGTTAGCATCTGCTCCAATTGCTTTAAATACTTTACTGGCCGCTTTAACCCATTGCGGCAGTGCTTCACAACATCCTCGCCAAACATTCGTATAGGCTGAACATCCGGAAAAATCTCCTGCAAATGAGCATACATCTGAAAACCACCCAAATCAATATCTGCCCAAAAATAGGTTTGCGTACCTTTAGACTCTGCATCCCGAATTTTTAAAAACAGTTTTCTTTTCTGGGGACTAAGGAAACCGCCATGATACACAGCCAGGGTATTCGGTTTCAATTCAGAAAGTAAATATTCATCATAATTTGTCTTATTTTCGATAAATATGATACTGTGGACACCGCTGAGATCAATTTTTGTAATCGAGTCTACCGCTGTGCTGGGCAGGGCTATTCCGTAAGGATACGCCGCGCCAATATTTACTGTTCCTGCCAGCATTGTAAAGCTGCAATTTCCGGAAAGTTCGTAGAGTTCCGGACGTGCGTAGATGCCGAGATAGGCCAGCTTGTCCCGGATACCCATTTTCTCCTGCTCACACACCTCTGCCAGACCTGGGTGGTATTTTTCGGCGATATGCAAAAAGGTATCACGCACTTCCCGTTCAAAGGTCTTGCTGTTATGATAGCACATGCTGCTGAACGCCCGCATAGTAATTGGTTCCCCGCGCAGGAAGTCATATTGTACCAGTGCGGATAGCAAATCAGCCAGAAAGCCGGTATCTTTTCTACAATAACCCGGAACTGTATATGTATCTTTTGCATTTGCGCATATATCGTCCCGCCAGGCGGTGATCCAAGCCGTTTCTACCCTGTCTAAAGCGCTTTGTACCATCTGTTCCACGATCTCTGCCTGCCGTCTGGGATGTGTCCTGTCGGTCATTTGGTAGCAGCGCTCTACCTGATCTAAATTGAGGATAACCGCCGACAGGACTGGCCGTCCCTTCAGCCATTCAGCCGAAATCAACTGCTCCTGTTCCAATTCCTGCACAGCCTGATTGAAAGCATCCCGGATGCTGGCTGTCTCATGCCTGTATTCCGGCAGTTCTTTCTTCTCGATACGCAGCATGACCCGCCTGTTGGAGCTCCCCGGCTCCAACAGGTGCTTACTTTTTTCGTATTTATCTAGTAGGCGGGTAAGAATAATACCCTGTTCCGTCATCAACCCATCTCCTTCCGCCAAGGCATGACGTGCATCTGGTATTTTTCTTTCAGAACCAGAAGCGTTTTATCCGCCAGAGGCATAATGTCGGGAAGCTTGTCCGGCGGAGTACAGATAATCGCCTGCAAGCCCATCTTCCGGAGAAGGCGCACGCTTTCAATGATACGGTCGCTGTCCATTTTATTGAACGCTTCATCAAACACTACCAGCCGGACCGTGTTGCTGGCCAGCGGCGAGAGGTTGTTCACCTGATAGAGCTGGGCGAAGGAAGCCAGCACAGCGATATAAAAGGGGGTCTGGGTCTCACCTCCGGATTTGGTGTTCAGTGTCTGGGACAGCAGCTGTTTGGAATCGTTCTGGTCGGTAGTCTCCAGGTCAAATTTCAAATAGGTGCGGAAATCGGTGTATCGCTCAATATTCTGCTGAAGCTCGCTCTGTTTTCTGGCGTTGAGCTGTGTGTCATCAGACATGGCCAGACGGCCAAACAGCTCATCGATCAGCTGCCCGTACTTCTGCTGGAAGGGCATGGCGAACAGTCCTCCCTCCCCCTCCATTAGCTCCGGAGCCATGATCATGTCGTAGTACTCGGCATAGTCAGGGTTCCGGTCCGCCCGGAATTGGTACCGGTCTGTGCCGAACTGTGTCTGCTTCAGCGCCTTGTTCAGGCTCTTTACCTGATCCTGCACCTGTTCAATGCTGGACTTCAATTTGGCCAGAAAGTCGTTCTGGAACTGCTCCATAGCACTCTCCCGGGCGGCTTTGATCTTCTCCCGATACTTGGGCAGCTCACTCTCCTCCAGCAGCTGCCTCTCTCGGTCAAATTCCTCGTTGGTCATGGCGTCGGTCCGGAAGGAACAGGGCTGGAACGCGCTGACATAATCGGCCCGGGCCTGAAACAGCTTTCGCTGGGTGGAATTCCTCTCATTTTCCGTCCGAATCATCTGGTCTCCAAAGTTCTTTGCAACAGCGGAGGCTCTCTTCAGCCGCGCAAACTCCTGCCGGTAGCGGGGACGGCCTACCGTTTCGATAAACGACGGAGAAAAACGCTCTGACAAGCTGTCCTCCTTTTCGCTCAGCTCCTGATATAAGCCCGGAAGCACATCATACTCCAAGGTATGGATTCGCACCTCCATCTGTGTTTTCTCGCTGTTATACTGTATTTTTTGCTGATCCAGATCCTTAATTTCCTGATCCAATATGCCGATCTGCCGGCGCTGTTCCTCCAGCCAGAACAAATCCAGGTGGGACAGATCCTCTTCCATCTGTTCCACCTCTTTTGTGATCTCTATGCCTCGCTGGTAATCATCCCTACGCTGCTCCACAGTGCTGTGTACAAAAAAACGGCTAAAGAGTGGATCCTTGCCCTTGTGCTTTGCCAGCTCAGCCCCAATGGGCTCCCAGCCGGACAATTCTGTCTCAGCTGTTCTCAGCTCCGATTCCAGCTTTTCAATCCTCAGGGCCACCGCCCGGCGTCCAATGAAGGCGTCCTCCATCAACTCTTTCCGCAGCGGGCGGGCCACATAGCCTTGATAGACCATGCCCTCCGCAGTGATAGCTGTCCTGTGTTTCCGGAGCTGGCTAACGTGGGTACAACACACCACACGGCCTAAGAGGTAGTCGATATAGGTACGGGCCAAATTATTCTCTGTCTCCACCTTTCTGGCCAGGCTGTCATCCCAGGGGGCAAGGTGCTCCTTTTCCCTCAGCTTGGCAATATCCACCAGACCGAAAGAGCGGTTGTTATAATCGCGCTTGATCTGGTCATAGAAAGCCAGCGCCCGCTGGTAGTGCTCTGGCGGGATGAGTAGATAGAACTTCTGGGTGTTCAAATATCCCTCCACCGCATTTCTCCAGGACTCCTCCGCCTCCGGGATCTCCAGAACATCAGCTAGAATGTCAATTGGAACGTTCTGGCCGCTGTGCTGCTTCAGCTCCGCGGCAATCTGATTCCGGAGCTGGAGCAGTCCTTGGGGGTAGTCCTTGATATTTTTGCGCAGATCTACCAGAGCGGCCCTCCGGCGGTCCTGCTCCTCCCTCAAGCTGTGGAGCATCTCCTCCAGCTTGTAGGATACCTCCCGAACTGCCCCCATAAATTGGGCGGCAGCCTCCTGGGCCTGCTCAAAGGGAGCCGGGGAACTGTCAAATATCTGTTCGTCACAGTTGAGGAATATCCCATAAGCCTTCTGGATGTTACCAGCCGTGGAGAATACCGGGGCTAAAAGCTGTCGGTTCTGCCACTCCGAAATTCTTTCACACAAACTGCACAGAGAAATTGCCTCCCGCTTAATTTCCTGCGCGGTGTTTCTCAGCTGGAGCAGCAGATTCCGTTGTTCCTTGAGCAGACGTTCCCTGCCGGAACGCAGCCTGTCCTCCTCCTGAGCCACACTGCTCTGGGCGCAGGCCGCTTTTAGTTCATCTTGCCGCCTGCGTTTGAGGTCGATCTCCTCCGATACGCTGGCAAACCCGGCGGCGGCCCTCTCCGCCTCCGCTTTGCAGTCCGCCTCCTCCGCCTGATGCCGGTTGATCCGGCCCTCCAGGTCCTCCTTCTGCGCCCACAGAACCAAGAAGGTCTGCTGCTCCCAGCGGTCGATAGCAGTCTGCATATCCCGGTAGAGGCGGCTGATCTCCATCAGTTTTTCCAGCTTTTCCTCCTGCCGCTGGGCCAGCTGCTCATGGCGCTTGTAGTCCCGGATATTCTGCTGCATAGCCTCGATATCCGGCTTGTCCGGGATGTCGCAGATGTTTTCCGTAATGAATTTCTGGATATCCACAATAGGGCGGAAGGAGACCGCCTTTTTCAGCATACGGCTGACCTGTTCGTTGTGGACGTTCCACTTGGCCAGCATATCGGTGCGGTACTCCTTGTGGCTGTCATACAGCTTTTGACGCAGGCCATACTGTTGTTTCAGATAGACACGGAGGCTGGGAATGTCCATTGCCTCCTGCCCATCCAGAAAACAGTTCTCCGGAATACCGCCGTCGTAAATAAAAAAGCGCTCCTGCCGGCTCCCGTCGCTGCGGCAGTCGAAGACGATCCCGGTCACAAAGCGGCTGCCCTCCTCCTCATCCAGAAATTCGCAGACGATGTAGCTGGAAAAGTCTCTGCCTCGTCTGGAATAGGGGGAACCGCTGTCCATGTCGGCCCGCAGATATCCGTCCAGCGTCCGCTGGGACTTTTCATTGGCGGCCTGGTTGAAATTCCTGGCGTTCGTCTCGCCCAGAAGGACAATCTGCAGCGCATCGATTACGGTGGACTTACCCGCTCCGTTTTTCCCTGTCAGGAAGTTGATATACTCCACCTCGATGAGCTGTTTTGAGAAATAGAGCCAATTAATCAGCAGAATCTTCTTCAGCTTCTTCACTGTCTTCCTCCTTTCTCAGCACCGACACCACCGCGTCCAGCTTTTCGCTGGATACCACCGACAATACCGTGGGCAAAATCGCGAACTTACAGTTTCCCTGGCTGTATTTTCCCTCAATCCGCTGAATCACACAGTGGTTGTCCAGCAGGGTTAGCGCCCGCTTCACGTCCTTCATGTTGGGCCGTGCCGAAAGGATTGCGTAATCCGTTACCACCTTTTCCAGCAGATCCCGCACGGTACAGATAGCGTCGTGCTCCACCCCCAGGCGCTCCTGATTTTCATCATATATCATACGGATCGCAAGCAAAATGGCAGTCTGATCTTTATCCAATTGACAGCGGTTGGCCTCATCCGTGTTAATGACATAGAAATAGCCATTGAAATCGTCCTTGCGCAGGTCCCAGTCCAGCAGTGCCAGATATTCCCGCACCTCCGCATAGTGGCTGGACAGGAAGAGATAGTCCGGATTATTGATCCGAACTTTGTCCGCCCTGCACAGGGTCTTCACAAGATACGTCCGGCTGAGCAGCTGGTTGCAGACAGATTTAAACTGATCCAGCTCTTTCTGTGTCGCTCCATTGATCCAGTCCACATTCATGTCTTTTCCTCCCTGCGTTTGATTTGAAGCCGGGGGATAGCGTATCCGTTTTCCGAGTAAACTCCTTCCAGCTCACGGACTGTGTAAGTGGAAGACCTGTCGCCGCCAGTCAACACGGCAAGCAAACTCATGATGTAGGCTTTGTCGTCCTCCAGGTTCAAGTCCTCTGAGTAGCACACTTCGGCCTCTCCCAGCCATTGTTCCACATAGGCGGCGATCTCGCTCCTGCCATATTCCGAGTGCAGTAGAAGCTGGGCCTGCCTGGCCATCTCCGGGTCGATTTCCCCCTCCTGAATCAGCACTGGAGCCGCCTTTGTCCGTTTGCCCGGCCGCTTCCGGTACCAGACACTTTTCTCCGAGAGGAAGGACTGCTCATATAGCTGAAAGGCGGGCTGGATCTGCTCCACCAGCTCGGAGGCCCTTCGGTTTCTGGACAGCGCGGTCAGCAAATAATTCAAATTGCCCCGGACATTGTGATCCCGGTTGGTCAGGTTCTCAATTTTTTGTGTGGTTGCCCGGGTATACCGCCGGACCTGCTGGTCGATCTCATCCAGAAATTCATGCTCAATATTGTCGTAGCGCTCCTTGACCCAGAATATCTTGCGCAGCAGGTCGCTCCGGCAGGCGTTCAGATCACTCCCACGTCTGTCTTGAAGGGCAGCGTTGGACATGGCGGTCAGCAGGGCGTCGTCCTCCAGCCAGCCGGTCAATATTTTCTGGATCGGTACCCGATATTTGGGGACGGAGTCCTTGATTTTCAGTGGGCGGATGTATGCTTCCACCACTTTCTGGCCAAAATCATCGAAGTGGGAGGCAAGAACCGTATTGACCTGCTGCATATTGATTTGCAGCTGGAAAAAATGCTTTACATTGTGGTAGACCATTTGCAACAATTTAATCAGCGACTGCGTGTTATCATAGGCACTGTAAACTGCCGCCATTCTATCATAGACGCTGGTTCCCTCGCTGGCCACCTTCAATGCAGAATATGTGCCAAAGACGTAGGAGTAGCCCCGCATGGGGCTGTCGTCCCTCAGCTGGTGAAACAGCTCCAGCAGCCGGCTGCTGTACCCCGGAACGGTGATATATTCGTTAAAATCATCTCCCCGCTGTTTCTCTAACCAGCCCTTGCTGTTCAGCTTCCGAATCAGAAATCTGGCACGACCGGAGACATCACGCAGCTCTTCCTCGTCAATGTCTTCCCCCTCAAAGGTTGCCTCCGCCAGTTGCTGTTCCAGTTTGCCCCGCAGCATGGAGTATAACGTCTCTTCAGGAATCTTTAAATTTTCCTGGTACGACTCATAGAGGACATCCAGCGCATCTGCATACAAACTCCGGTTAGGAGAAGCCAGGACAGAAAAAAGCTCATTGGGAACCGCGTCAAATAGTTTCATATCTAATCCCCCTATAAGGAGTTATCTATGTTTGGAATCTTGATTTTTAACGGAGATCGCCCAGATATTGCATTGGAAGATGGAACCCTGTACGGGGGCCTGCACTGCGGCGATTGCTTCCGATATTACGCTGATGGCTGGCTGCATGTACGGCTGGAATATAATGAGGACGAGTGGGTACTTGTTTGCCATGAGAATCCTATTCCTATCAAATATGGAACACAAGTCAATTTATAAGGCCGATCATTACATTAATAGACTCTGAACTAGAAAACAGCTGTTCTCCTTATTTTTACTTTCCAGTCTTTGCAATCCCCCAAATCATTTCGCTTAGTTCATAGAGAAGCAACTGTCTGTCTTCAATGGCGGCTTTGTTCCAATTGGGCCATGCTCGCAGGATTTTATTTGTGCGGTTGATCGCAGTATCTATCCCCTGGTCCACCAACTCAGACAACGCAGAGGTAAGATAAAACTTGGATTGTTTATAGGCTTTAGCTTTCACATCATAGCCCTCGTTCTGGATAGACTTGTTGATGCTGTTTTCCAGCAATGTGAGATTGCCAAGCCGGTTCATGTAAATAGAGAATTCCTCCTCGGTTATGCTATACTGTGATTTATCAGGGCAGGTCTGGGGCATGATATGCTCAATTTCAACTGTAGACTGAACGTAGGAGGTCATATCCCCCACGATTGTTTGTTTCTGGCGCAGGGCATCTACATAGGCTGTGATTTTTCCCAAGATAAATTTGATTCGATATTGCTGCATACTGTTGAGGCTCAAACGCATGAAGTTGGATTGATTGTCCTGTTTCCAGGCAGTAATTATTGGTAAGATAGAACGGTTTACAAAAGCATTCAGATTTTCAACAGTGGTAATTTCTCGTATCTCCCCGCACCAAGTTGCAAAGGTTCGCTCAGTAATATTTGTAGTGATTCGGTTAATCACAGTATAGTAGACAACAGACTCAATAATTTCCTTGAATCTAATCATCGCATCCTCGTCCATGTTGGAGGCCGCAAGCAGGAGCATTAGATGGAGCTTATAAGATTTGCCGGCGAGCATGGTCACATTCTTCAAATGGATGTTGCCAGCAAGGTCATCCTTTGGGTTTCGGAATTTCATATAAAGATTTACATCATGCTTCATCTTTTCAACGAACTGAAATGGCTTCTCTTCGTATTGACACTGACCATTATTGCTTTTCAGCCAATCATATATTTGGTCTTCACGAAGTATGCCATCCTTTACAGCAGAGGTATTGTAGCTAGCCATAATAAAATAGCGGAGGAAACGGAGCGGTTTCTCCTCAATACTCTCCAAAGCACGGGTGATCTCCTTCCAGTTCATATTGAGTTCCTTGAACTTATTCCTGTCTACCTGACAGAATACCATGTTTTTCAAAAGATCCATGGAATCAAGCCCTTTACCACGCTGATTGATAGTTTCAAATATTTTCAGCGCATCGGTAATATCGTGGGTTTCAATACGTATAAAACTTGTTACCATCAGAAGAAAATACACAAACTTTTTTAATTGAGGCAAATCGGAGAACTTCTCAGACAAAAAATCCGTAATGATTTTAAAGGCATCAAAAAGCCTCTCTCCGCTCAGAGCCAAGTCCTTCGGCCGGCTCCCCCCGCTTTCGATCAACTCAAGGCAGTTGCCCGCATCCTCATACTGGAGCTGTAAATGGTAGCTGTGGATAGTGTCACCATTTGGATCCATCGTTGGACTATAGATGAGATTCTCAATCAAATCCGTTGATTCTCCAGCGGTTTTGTACAGATGCTTGACTGCACAGAGCATAAGAAAAAATGTTGTCAGCCGTTGTTGGCCGTCAATCAATTCGAATTGGCTTCCCGTATCGCAGGTGACGATAGTGCCAAGAAAGTAAGGTTTCTTGTTGTCTTCTTCAAAAGCCTCCAAAAGATCTGAGAGCAACTGTTCGACCTGATCGTTTGTCCAAACATACTCTCGTTGGTAGTCTGGAACGATGTAATGATCCTTGAATGCAGAAGAAATAGAATGATCGCTATATTTGATGTTCGTATCTGCCATGATTTTATCTCCCTTACCTATTCTATTCGTTCAGATAAAAAGGATGGCATCCATTTCGGGTGCCTGCTTCTCTATACTGCCTACACCATCCTCAGCACAAGTTGCCTTTTCCCTGTACTTGTGCTATTTTATATGAGTATACCACAAATTTCCCCCTGGGGGAAGTGTACAATGGAGGTGCAATGCCCGTGGTACGAGAAATTATGCGGGATGAAGCGTTTCTCTCCCAAAAGGCTGAACTGGCCACTTTGGAGGACTTGCCTGTCGCCCAGGATCTGCTGGACACCCTGACCGCCCACAAGGACGGCTGTGTGGGCATGGCGGCCAATATGATCGGCGTCTGCAAGCGGATCATCGTCTTTGACAACGATGGCACATACATGGTGATGCTCAACCCGGAGGTTATCAAGAAGTCCGGCCCCTACGAGGCTGAGGAGGGCTGTCTCTCCCTCACCGGTACCCGGAAGGCCAAACGCTGGCAGTCCATCAAGGTGCAGTATCAGAACGAGCAGTTTCAAACACGCTTCAAGACCTTTACTGGCTGGACGGCACAAATCATCCAGCACGAAATCGACCACTGTGAAGGAATTCTGATTTGAACCGGGAGGCCTGTACATGAAATGTGTCATCATCTTATCCGACACCCACGGCCTGCTGCGGCCGGAGGTGGTGGGATACCTGTCCCAGGCAGATGTCATCATCCACGGCGGCGATATCAACACCCAGGCCATTGTGGACAAGCTCCGGGAGTACGCCCCGCTCTATATTGTCCGAGGGAATAACGACAAGGACTGGGCGGAGGAGTTGCCGCAAAGCCTCTTATTTTCCATCGAGGGCATCCATTTCTTCCTGATTCACAACAAGAGGGATGTTCCTCCAGATTTGTCCGACACGGATGTGGTGGTTTACGGACACTCCCACAAGTATGCCTGTGAGGAGCGGAATGGTGTTCTGTGGCTGAACCCCGGCAGTTGTGGACGTCGGCGCTTTGACCAGGAAATCACCTTTGCTGTCATGACCGTTGACGGAGGACATATTCAAGTTGAGAAAGTAATCATTCCTCATGAAAAGAAATAATGAGATAGAACTGGGCCTGACCATTCCCCTCCAGCGACACTTACACATCAAAACACTCCCTTACGGCCAGGAATCAGACCGCCGCTTCTGCTGGGATCTCCACGTCATTCCGCTGCGGGGCAGGCCCAGTCTGCTGGCGGTCCACTGCCATACGCGATACACATTTGTGCTGTCCGATCTCAGCCATCCGGAATGGGAGTGCCTGCCGGACATTTTCCTGGACGGTCTGCGGCTCAGTTTATCCGCCTCCGGTTTTCCCGCAGAAACGACGAAGGAGCTGTGCGGTTCAAACCCGCCTCTGTTCACCAGGACTCATGGTCGCCGGGAGGTGGCCTTTTTAAACCGCGCCTGGGAGGATGTGATGGCTACGGAACTGGCTCTGGACGAAAACAGCCAAAGTCAGCCCCTGCTGGATCAGCTGGTCAACGCCAAACTCCGCCGCTGCGCGGGAATAGAAGGCCTGGACACAGCGGCAAGGCGGCTGACGGAGATGCTTTCCCAAATCTGAAAGGAGGGGACTCTATGCGCATCATCATCGCCCCGGCGAAGAAAATGGTAGTGGACACGGACAGCTTTGCCGTGGACGATTTGCCTCAATTTATAGAGCAGACAGAGCAGCTGAAGGCTGTCCTCCAGGGTATGTCCTCCAAGGACTTACAGACCCTCTGGAAGTGCAATAACTCCATCGCCAAACTGAACATAGAGCGGCTGGAACAGATGGATTTGCGCCGCAATCTCACTCCGGCGATTCTCTCCTACGAGGGCATCCAGTACCGCTACATGGCCCCCAGCGTGATGGAGACGACTCACTTGGACTACCTCCGGGAGCACCTGCGCATCCTCTCTGGCTTCTACGGTCTGCTGCGGCCCTTCGCCGGCGTGACCCCCTACCGTCTGGAAATGCAGGCAAAGCTGGCGGTGGACGGCTGCCGGGATCTCTATCAGTTTTGGGGTAGCCGCCTGGCCCGACAGCTGGCCTCGGAGACGGATGTGGTGCTGAATCTGGCCTCCAGGGAGTACAGCAAAGCAGTGGAGGGTTATCTGCCTAAAACCGTCCGGTTCGTCACCTGTGCCTTTGGAGAGTTGAAAGACGGCAAGGTCATCGAAAAGGGCACCAAATGCAAGATGGCTCGTGGGCAGATGGTACGCTGGCTGGCGGAAAACCAAATCAAAAGCCCGGAGGATCTCCAGGCCTTTGACCAGCTGGGCTATCAACTCTGCCGCTCCACATCGGTGGGGAATCACACCGCTTATCTTTGGATACAGTCCCACAAGGATTGAGCCGCTTCCTGGCCGGGAGCGGTTCAATATTCCGTATTCAGCAGAAAATCCGCAACGTGCATCATCTTGATCCCCTGGTAATTTCCGCTGGTCTGTTTGTTGATGCGGGGGTATTTTTATATTGCGAAAGTATATGGTTATAACCGCAATACTCACTTAATATCAAAAGTTTTGCGGTTTATATCTGCAAAACTTTTTCACTAAGACAGCTTCGACGGCTTCCAGCATCAGAGAATATCCCATATAAAATCCCCAGATTCAGGGAAAACTGAATCCGGGGTGATAAATTATGGGATTTTTCCGCGATACAAATAGGACAGGCCCCTATTTTGAGGGCTGGTACTTCAAGCAACAGAACCCGCAGGGGCAGACTCTCGCGCTGATTCCCGCATTCCATATCGATAGAGATGGACGCCGCACCGCCTCCCTCCAGGTCATTTCAAAGGATCAGGCGTGGTGGCTGGAATACCCGGAAGCACATCTGAAAGTCTCCCGGCAGCCTTTTCAGGTACAGATTAGACAGTCCAGCTTTGGCAGTCAGGGGATTGACCTCCATATCCGGCAAGACAATCTTTCCCTCTGCGGCTCTCTGCGCTACGGTCCTTTTACCGCTCTGCGGTCTGACATTATGGGACCGTTTCGATTTTTCGCAGGAATGCAGTGCTCCCACGGCGTCATCAGTATGGGTCATTCCCTGAGTGGAACGCTGAAATTGAACGGTGAGCGTTTGGACTTCTCCGACGGGATTGGATACATTGAAACAGACCGGGGCCGCTCTTTTCCCAGCAGATACCTTTGGACACAGTGCGTTTGGGACAGGCCGGAGCAGGGCAGTCTTATGCTTGCAATTGCGGCGATCCCCCTGCCTGTGGGCGGCTTCACTGGCTGTATCTGCTCTGTTTTATACTGTGACCAGGAATACCGCCTGGCCACCTACCGGGGCGTCAAAATCGAGGCGTGGTCTTCCGCCGGCGCAGTGATCCGCCAAGGGAAATACCGCCTGGAAGTTGAATTGCTGAACGAGCGGCGGCAGGCCCTCCGCGCCCCAGTGGAGGGCCGCATGGAGCGCACCATCCACGAGAGCCTCTGCGCAGAGGTGCGCTACCGCTTCTGGTGTGGACACAATCTCCTGTTTCAGCATACGGACCCCAATGCCAGCTTTGAGTACTCCTCAGCAAACTGATTGCCCATACACAATTTCGACATCCTGTACTGTGCCTTGTGTTTTGATCCGCTGTCCTTATCTTTGGAGATAGCTCCGTAGAATTTGAGGGCCTGCTTTGACAGAAAACTGTTGCAAAACTTTCCTGCCAGAGTTACAATGCAGACGGTGTCAAATACAAAACGCTTCCCGCTCAGTACCAGCAAAAATTTCTGGTCAGAGGCGGGAAGCGTTTCTGACCACAGAACCTACCACAGACGCGGCCGGAACATATGGAGAACAGCCCATTAAAGAGGCTTACAGATGAAGTGAACTCCAGTGGAAACGGCTAAAAGGAGCAGAAACAAGCCGAAAAAGTTTTCTGAATCTTTTCGCATCCGTGAGGTTCGAGGGTTCAATCCCCTTCAGGTCCACCAAAGCAACATAATCCGAACTTGTTCCCCATCGGGGACGGGTTCGGGTTTGTTGTTTACCTGGACAACATCAGCGTATAAAAAAGCGGCCCCTGTCGGTATGACGGGAGCCGTTCCTTATTATGTATTCTCTTGCTGACGCTTCCATTCCTCAAACGCTGCCTGCCCTTCCGGGCTAGCGTAGAAAGCGCGGAGCGCCGGAAGCAGGACACGGGCCATTGCTTCTATCTCAAAGTCAGGTATGACTTACTGCTCTTTTAGTGGCTGTGTGTCTGCCTCCGAAAGAAGCCAGCCGGAATTTCAAGAGGTGGTCAAAGATTTTGAACCTTTCATAAACAAGAACTGTGACGAGAAATATCGCTTGAAAGTGGCACAATTTGAATTGCATGAGGCGTTTGAACTGCTTCTCAGAAGTATACTGTAAGGCCGCACAGCGCAAGCCCTTCCGTTAGTCTCTATCTTCCCAAAGCAGAGCTCCAGCGGGTCAAACCTATGAGAGCCGCCAGTTGAAAGCCCCGGTGAATTTTACACTTTGCCTATTTCAATCAAACCGGACAAATGCTATAATAAATAAAATTCAGCGAAAGGAGCGTGTTTTTTATGATGAACACAAATAAAAAGGAGATTGTCATGCCGGGAGGAGGTATGACGAAATAATCATCGCAGACCTCCTTCCTTCGGGACGATAAAAATGGAGGTTAATCACATTGAATCAATTAAATCACTATGGCGTTTCTGAACGCTTTTTGACAGAGTCAGCATTATATCCGAATGAACAGCTGGCAAGAGTTGTCGCGCAGTATCGCGGAAAGTACAAGGTCGTGACCAGTCGAGAAGAACGGCTGGCGGAGGTTTCGGGCAGGCTCCGCTATGACACGGAAGAACTTGCCCAATATCCGACGGTCGGCGACTATGTTATGGTTACCGCGCAGGCCGAGCTGGCAGTGGTCCATCGAGTACTGACACGAAAAAGCCTGTTTGTCCGAAGGGCGGTGGGCGTATCAGGGCAGGCGCAGCCGGTGGCTGCCAACGTGGACATTGTATTTCTGTGCATGTCCCTCAACCAGAATTTCAATCTGAACCGCATGGAACGGTATCTGTCCATTGCCTGGGACAGCGGCGCGACGCCGGTCATTGTTTTGACAAAGTCGGATCTCTGCGAAAATCTTGCGCAGGCGGTTTCGCAGGTTGAGAAGATTTCCTGCTTTTCCGATGTGGTCGCGCTTTCCATGTTTGATACGGATATTCACGAAAAATTCCTGCCTTATTTTCAAAAAAACCAGACCTGCGCCTTTATTGGCTCATCGGGTGTGGGAAAATCCACCCTGATTAACCAACTGCTGGGCGCTTCTGTTATCACAACGCAGGAGACCGGCAGAGGGGATAAGGGACGGCATACCACCACAGGCCGTGAGATGTTTCCCTGTCCGCTGGGGGGCGTGGTGATCGACACGCCCGGTATGAGAGAGATGGGGGCGGAAAGCGCCGATCTCTCCCACGCATTTGCGGAAATCGAGGCCCTAGCGCGGCAATGCCGGTTCCGTGACTGCACGCACATCGGAGAGCCCGGATGTGCGGTCCTGGCAGCGGTTGAGGCCGGAGAACTGGACAGCCGCCGCCTGGAAAGCTATCGTAAGCTGGAGCAGGAGACCAGTTATGACGGCTTGAGCAGCAAGGAAATTGAGGTCAAGAAATGCCAGCGTATGTTCAAAGAGGTAGGCGGTATGAAGAACGCCAGGCGGTTTGCCAAAGAACAGCGCAAGCGGAAATAAGCGGAGAAAAAGCGCTGTCTGCCGGGATAGCGGCAAATCTGCTGTTAAACGGAATATGGGCATGCCGGATGGCCCTGCATCCTTTCCCGTCCAGGGAAGTCTATACCGGAGGTACACTATCATGGTACGAGAGATCATGCGGGACGAGGCGTTCCTCTCCCAAAAGGCCGAGCCGGCCACCTCGGAGGATATATCTGTTGCCCAGGACCTGCTGGACACCCTGTCCGCCCACAAGGACGGCTGTGTGGGCATGGCGGCCAATATGATCGGCGTCAACAAGCGGATCATCGCCTTTGACAGCGACGGTAAATACACGGCCATGTTCAACCCGGAGATTATCAAAAAATCCGGCCCCTACGAGGCGGAGGAGGGCTGTCTCTCCCTCTCCGGTACCCGGAAGGCCAAACGCTGGAAGTCCATCAAGGTGCAGTATCAGAATGAGCAGTTCCAGACCCGCTTCAAGACCTTCACCGGCTGGACCGCCCAGATCATCCAGCACGAGATCGACCACTGCGAGGGGATTCTGATTTGAACCAGGAGGCCCGCATATGAAGCGCGTGATTGCCTTATCCGCCGCCCACGGCCCGCTGCGGCTGGCCTGATCTTCCTGATAAAATTCCCAGATTCAGGGAAGACTGAATCCGGGGTGATGAGTATCATGGGATTTTTACGAGGCGCAAATGGGACAGGCCCCTACTTTGAGGGGTGGTATTTCAAGCACCAGAACCCCCGGGGGCAGACGCTGGCGCTGATCCCCGCCTTCCATATGGACAGCAAGGGACGCCGCACCGCCTCCCTCCAGGTGATTTCAAAGGATCAGGCGTGGTGGCTGGAGTATCCGGAGGCGCAGCTGCAAGTCTTCCGGCGGCCCCTTCAGGTGCAGATTGGGCAGTCCAGCTTTGGCGGACAGGGAATTGACCTCCATATCCGGCGGGACGGCCTTTCTCTCTGCGGTTCCCTGCGCTACGGCCCGTTCACCCCTCTGAGGTCTGACATCATGGGTCCGTTCCGGTTCTTCGGAGGAATGCAGTGCGCCCACGGCGTCGTCAGCATGGGGCACCCCTTAAGCGGCGCGCTGGCGCTGAACGGGGAATGCCTGGATTTCTCCAACGGGATCGGGTATATCGAGACGGACCGGGGCCGCTCCTTTCCCAGCAGGTACCTTTGGACGCAGTGCCTCTGGGAGGGGGCGGAGCGCGGCAGTCTGATGCTTGCAATTGCGACGATCCCCCTGCCTGTGGGCGGCTTCACTGGCTGTATCTGCTCCGTTTTTTATGGAGACAAGGAATATCGCTTGGCAACCTATCGGGGCGCCAGAATTGCAAAGTGGTCTCCCTCCGGTGCGGTGGTTCGTCAGG